>APMI01003921.1_pt1 | contig 34279 bp, 25 predicted proteins | sample 667938 | NCBI WGS metagenome assembly APMI01 (sample SAMN01084076, study PRJNA167559) | wastewater metagenome | biome: Wastewater | place: Denmark: Ejby Moelle, Odense | collected 2011-11-28
TATCAACAATGATCTTTTTTACTCTTGTTGCAATGTCTGACATGATAGTATTTTTTAAATTTTCAGCAGCAAAAATATACTTTTTGGAATAAATACAAAGAAATATTGCTGGCAATTAAAAAAAGGTAAAAGTGCGGCAAAATAAGTACTGTTTTGAATTTGAAAACACTGTTCTTACTTTCAAATTCCCAGTGTAACGACCAGAGAGAGTAACAGGCAACATTTTACCCGGGTACCTGCCGACAACCCCATTTTTTTGTACATTTTTGGAATAAAATATCCAGAAAACGGAATAGGAATGCGCTCTCAAAACGGCCATAAGTGCCTATGGTAAAGGGTTTCAGTGTTTGGCACCAATCCTGTTTTAATAGCTGTTACCGTAAACCCGTACAGAATGAAGACAAATTACAATTATCAAACAAACAATGCAGGCAAATCCTCCAAAGGATCGGGCTATTATCCACAAAGACTGAGCATCAAGGAAGCGGTCATCTGGTTTTTATTAACTGCAATTGCCTTATTTCTTTCTGGCACTTCAAAATCGCAGGCGACAAATACCCGTGTTCAGGCTTCCGTTAGTACTGCTGCGGCCAGCAATAGCCACTGGATAGCCGCCTTTACTGAAAGCGCATTCATTTAAAGTTGCCGGACCACTAACAAGGCAGTTATAATAGCCCCCTTTACTGTGGGCCATGGCCTGGCCTTGTCCGGAGTGCAGGCCGCGGCGAAGAAATTTTGCATTCTGGAAAAACCGCTGCACGCTGATGCATTAGTACTGTGCGATATTAAAACAGTAGTAACGGGAGATGGTATGCTGCCGGAGCGCATGACATTGCGGTCGTAGCTCTAGCCAGGATTTTCCATTATACAAAGCCAATCTTCCAGTATCCGGAAATAAGGCAACGCTTCAGTAGTCCCAAAATGTTGATTTTCAGTTATTTGCAAGTTTGGCATTTTACATGATTTGTATAGAACAGTGGAAGCTGAAAATCAACCACCTATTGAAAACAACAAGAACCCCAACTTATGAAACAGTTTAAGAAAACAATCATCGCCTTTTTTACCATCGTTATCGCATCAGGATGCTATGCCATTGCTGCTGCAGAAACCGGCAATACCCCGGGTACATTATCTAACAGCAATACTGATGAGAGCAACCCGGTAGCCCTTGACATCAAAATGACCCCGATCGTTCAGGCCACAGTTATCCTGCCTTTTGCAGCGACTGCCAGCAATAGCAATATCAGCTCGTTTACGGTTGAAACAGTGCCTGCCGCCAATGAAGGCGTACTCAGCATTGATATGAACGGGGTGCCTATGCCGGTAAGCCAGGGCATGATGCTTTCACCTGACCTTGCCAGCAGCATCACTTTTACACCAGCGAGTTCTTTTTCCGGCGATGTGGTATTTACATACAGCGCTACAGATGAGAACAGTCTTATATCTAACGTTGCCCAATACACTATTCCGGTAGTGGGCGAACAGATCGTATTACCCATAACCCTTTTGAATTTTTCGGGTAGCATGGCTAACAGGAAAGCACAACTGCAATGGCAAACCACGCAGGAAAACAACAGCAGCTATTTTGAATTGCAGAGAAGTACTGATGGAAAAAGTTTTGAAACAATTGCTACCATCACTGCAAAAGGAAACGCCCGTAATGATTACCAGCAGGCAGACGACCTGTTCTTTTACAATTTCACCACGGTGTATTACCGCATCAAAATGGTGAACAATAATGGAGATTTTAAATATTCAGGTCAGGTGATACTGCAGGCTGGTGCTGAGGTGAAAGCTTCCATCAAAGTATGGCCGCTTCCCTTCAGCAGCAATTTGAATATCGCTTACAGCAGCGACCGTGACGAATCTGTGAAGATCACGATTAGTAGTGTGAATGGTGCTACCATCCTTAGTTCCGGCAGCCTTGTAAAGAAAGGCAATAACAATATCAATTTTAACCAGGCACAATCAATACCGGCTGGTACCTACCTGCTTACCATCAGCAACGGTGCCACCGCACAGACCATTAAAGTGATCAAACACTAAGATGATCTTTTCCAGCAAAAAAAGAAAGCTGTTTTAAAAGCACAGGAACCGTTACATTGAATTTTATTGAAATATTACAGGTTGTTTTACAGTGATTATTATATTTCAACGGCTGGTGTAACGAAGTACGAAACTTTTGATACAGCTTCTTTTTATTTTACTGCAAGCCGGCTTTAACCGGGATATTTAGCCAAAGAATTTATTATATTGCAGTATGGCCTTAAAGCAGATATATTACGGCACCAAAGAATACGAGCAGATGGTAAACCTGCGGTACGAGATCATGCGAAAACCACTGGGGCTTAGTTTTTCGCAGGATGAATTGCAGCGGGAAAAAGAAGACATCCTCATCGGGGCATTTGATGATGATGAGATCATCGGGTGTTGCATTATCAGCAGGCTCGATAGCCATTGCTGCCGGCTGCGCCAGATGGCCGTGCAAAAAAGCAAACAGGGCATGGGCATTGGCGAAGGCATGATGCAGTTTGCAGAGAATATTGCCAGGGATCGTGGCTTTAAAATACTGATGATGCATGCCCGTGAAACTGCCATCGGCTTTTACGAAAAATATGGTTATAAAGCCAAGGGTGATGAATTTATAGAAGTGAATATACGGCACCGGATCATGGAGAAGAAGTTGTAATCGTGGATGGTGAATCGTGAATAGTCAATAGTGAATGGAGTATAAGATTTACGGATATTTTTAACAGACGTTGTTTATAAGAAATCAGGAGAATTCATTTTAATGGGAATGGGTTTTTGAAAATTGAACCCGGAGAATTCCTTCTCAAATTATTACCGCATCTTTTCTACAATTATTTCCTGCCGATCTTGCTGCTGAGTATCTTTCTTGCTTCGTGTTCCCCATCCCCGGGAAAAGCATCTTTTGGAATGATGAAGAATGACCTGCTGTCGAAATACAAATGAAAAAAGTGTGGACTTTCCATCGTAGCACTGAAATCAGTCCAGGGCCAACTGCGGCTGCCCCTTTCATTCTCCAGCATAAATTCTGTATTGCCAAGCGTTACCTTAAAGCTGTCTTTAAAAGTGCCTGACTTTTTATAGATCAGGCCGGGCAGAAAAAACCAAAAAGCGACCATCATTGCCATCCACAAAACAGAACTGATCAGGAAGGCAAGGGGAGATATTTTTTTGCTGAAGAACAAGGCTGCTGATACGATCGCAAAAAGATTGATCAGTATCATCATGAATTTTATTTCCTTCCGGGAAATAAAATGATACCGCAAAGCCTGTATCACTTTAGGTTTTTGATACGTAAAAAGTTGTGAGGTCATGCGCAAAGATAACGGATAAGAAAAACAGGCGATCGATTTAGTAACAGGGATTTTCGGCCACTTTGCCGCCGCCGTCTGCCGGCATACCGCCAATGGCCTTATCCCTAAGCGCCGCGTTTACAAAAACGATGCGGTTATTTTGCACTTTACCTTCCGGAGTATTTTCTGCAACAGGTTTGGTGCCGCCGAAACCAACAGGTAATAAGCGGCTGCAGGCAATGCCCATGGATATGAGTTTCTGGCAAATTGCAGCTGCCCTTTTTTCTGTAAGCAGTTGGTTAGCCACTGCGTCTCCGTCAATGGCCGTATGCGCTTCTACTCTCAACAAACTGATATAGGTTTTTTCCTGCAGGTATTTTTTTATCAATAACAATGCTTCCTCACTTCCTGGCAATAATTCCGCAGTGCCTGTTTTAAAACTCACCTGTTTAGCAATCTTAACCTCATTATTTTCAACCCGGTAATCCTGCGCAAAGGCTGCAAAGCCTATCATTAAAAAAAGTATGGACATTGATAATTGTATCGCCTTCATAATATTGCTTTAATTTTTTTCAAGATCGGCATTTTGCCAGTTTGCATTACTACCCAACAGGCGGTATTTATTTCAATTCAGTTTCGCTTACACTCCACTCTCCCAGCTTCTCCCCTTTAACGCCCAAAAATTCAATCTTCATCACCCGTTCATTTTTCTTTCCGCTGATGCTTACCCTGGTAAAATTCTGTGCCTCCACCAATGTGCCCGGCATTCTTGCCGGGTTGTTGAGTTCTTCGCCCCTTACCTTACCCACACCAGATGTGTAAGGTGAGTTGGTAACATCATACAAAGGATATAAGCCATTCCGCTGCTGCCGGATCACTTCGCTGTGATGGCGGTCGCCGGTAAAAAACAATACCCCAGTAACTTTTGAGTCCGTCAAAAACTTCATTAACTCCGTGTATTCGGCACTGTAATATTTCATGCATTCAAAATCCGAAAAAGGATTTAATACCTGGCCACCGGTTGCGATCACTTTAAAAGTAGCATGACTGTACAACAGGGCATTCTTTAACCAGTCTAACTGCATTTTTCCGAAATACGTTTTTTCGGAATTGGGTTTGCCATCAACACTGTCTGCCATATCATCTTCACTGCGGAAATAACGGTTGTCAGTTAAAAAAATATCTACATCTCCATAACTCACGACCGAATAAATACCTTCGCCTTTTTGCCCGTAAGAAGGATTGCAACTATAATTCATGAATATCTTCCGGCTCTCTTCTTTCAGGATATAACTTTTGCCCATGTCGTTGGGCCCGTAATCATGATCGTCCCAGATGGAATACTGCGGCATAGATGCCATGAATTTTTGCAGCACAGGCAGGGCTCTGTCGTGGCTGGCCCTATAGTTCAAACCCCATCGTGTATTATAATCAACTTCCCGTGTGTACCAGTTATCACCCAGCCATACATGGAAGGCGGCAGGGGTATTGGCCATTGTTTGAAAGATGGAAGAATCGCCGCCATAAGGTTTACCGGGCCGGTCATATTCCGGCTCATTAAAATAAGCACAACTACCCGTAAGAAAGGTAAAATCCGGTGCCGGTTTGCGCCATTGCCAAAGATCTTTGGTAGTGAATTTTCTTGCAAAATTTGTTGGTACTGCAATGCCATCAATCAGCACCGTGTAGTCGTAAGTAGTATTTATTTGCAGCCCGTTGAGTTCAATTTTTACAGGATTGAAATCTTTGCCCAGTTCACCTTTGTATTCCACCAGTTTATCTGCGCCTTTGGCGGCATGGTATTTTACTGCCAGTTTTTTTACAGCGGGTGTTACTTCCACCCAAATGGTAGCGTTGCGCAATTCAACATTGCCGGCCCAGGGGCCGCTCACAAGTCCATTCTTATTTTGAGCTGTAACAGTAATGCTCAGCAAGAGGCAAAGAATAACAATTGAATTTTTCAATTTCATACACACATATTTAAACACGTCAAAGGTAAATACAAAGAGATGGATGATGGGTTAATTTATTGTGATTGGGATAATTTGCACCGACAGGGTTTGAACCAGGGAATGATGTCAATATCGCCTCTTGAGGTTGTGAGTTGCATATCAAGTTCATATTTTCCATCAAGGCCAAGCCCCATGGTTCCAATTGGCTCACCTGCCTTTATGTTATCCTCCTTTTTGACGAATGATTTTGATAAATTGGAATAACCAATAAAATAATCCCCATACTTTATTACAATCATACATACATCATCATATTCACTTACCAGGATCACTCTGCCATCAAAAACAGCATTAGCAGAACCGCAACTATCACTAAAAAATCCTACATCGTTATTATTTGGTTCAGCATCGCAGATATGCTTTCTTTTTTCGTAATAATCCAAATCTGTAATTGACTCAACCGGGCAATCCCATTTTCCTTTCGACTTTAAAAAAATGGCATTGGAGTCAGCAGCCTGTCCCAATGCCATGTGATAAAAAAATATAACCAACGATATGATAAAGATCCTTTTCAATAATTATTGTTTCTTCACCAGTATCAATGTCACCTTATTAAAATCTGCGCTGGCATTGATGACTTTCCTAAACGGCTCCAGCATGGTAATGGGCAAGTCGGTGATCTTATAAAATTCATGCAGCTTAATTTTAAGCTCCCTGCCACTTATTGTATAAGAAGAAATAAAACCCATTACCTGCTGGCCATTGTAATCAGCAGTAACATTCATGTTGATGTCATTCAGGTTCTTTATCTCGTATCCATCTGGGATGGTAAAGCTAATATCCCTGTCGAGCTGGTGAGGGTATGGCATTGTAATGGGTAATTGTCTAGGCTTCTCCTGGTACATCTGTTCCTGTGGCCCGATCACTTCGCCCACTTTTATCAGGTACCTGTTGCCTGCTTTCTCTATCAGTTCCTGGCTTTCAATATCAGCCTCTATTATCAATGGCTTGTTCGCAAAGCAATCTGTCATCGCCGTATTGGTCGTTTTAATATTCTGGATGTTTTCACTTTTGGCTACCGACTTTACAATTTCTTTTTTAAACTCTTCGATTTTATCTTTTGGCAAAAAGTTAAATGCAGGGCGGTAAGAAGTGGCGCTGTAACCAAGCAATACCTGTTTGCTGTGGAGCAGCACTGCATCCATAGACTCATTCATCTTTAATGATACTTCCATATTACTGGCACTGGTTTCATAAGACTGCATGGGAATACTATCAAAGGAACCAATAGCGGTTTTTAATGTGCCGATAGTAGTTCCTTTTAAAAACAAGCCTTTGGTACCGCACCAGTAAGCCTGCAGGTAAGGATAACGCAATGCACTGGCGGCGGGGTCAAGGAATTTGCCCGTTCCGGGAAAATAAAAAACGATCTCATCGGCAAGGCGGTAATTTTCAAACTCTTCATCTAAAGGAATATCATCTCTTTTGCTGGGAAAGACGATCTGGTATTTTATGCCCATTTTTTCAAATGCCGCAATAAACAAACTGTTTAATCCTTCATCACTGGCAACTTTTGTTTTTACAATGCGTTCTATTTTTACTGCATCTTCACCAATACCTTCCTTATCTGAACTGATGTTTTGTTTGATATAATCTTCAATGGCAACAATCTTTTCCTCTTCGTCAGCCGATTCTTTAATACCAGATTCTTTAATAAAACCAGCCACCGCTTTTAATTCTTTATCAGTAAAACTGGTGTAATTGGTATACACTCTTTTAGCTAATTCGTTCCATGTAAACAAGCGAACACTCCTGTCCTTACTGAGGTTGTACGAAAGTTTATACTGGATATTGGCAGCATAAGGAGCTGCTTCACCATACTTCTCATCATCAAGCCCCGCCAGGTTGATGGCTTTTGCAGTGATCACTCTCTGCTCATTTATCACAGTATCATCACTCACTGTAAAACCGTTGGTACCCTTTACCGAAAACACTAAATGCGCCGGCACCGCCAGTTTAAAAGTTGCTTTTTCAAAAGGGATATTGGCATAGCGGAACACTTCCAAACCAAAAAAGTATACATCCTTTTTTACTTTGTACATGTATTCTACCTCGCTGTTCTTTTCCATCCCTTCCAATGCAAATTTTTTGTAACGCTTACCATCTTCTTCCACATCAAATATCTTTTCCGCAGGCAGGTCTACAACTTTTCCATCAGGCTTGATGGTTCTTGCTTTTATTTCCACTACCTCTGCACCGATGTTATACGGGATGTATATTTTATTGAACATCTCTACGCCCCTATCATCCATTACTTTTACCAGTCGGTGACTGCTGATGTTAACGTACAATTCTTTCTTGTTGTCGGTGAGGTATTCGGCCACCCGGTCATCCTGCAATATCACAGCACTTTCTTTTGCAAACTGTGCTGCAGGCGTATGTATAACCGGCCTGGCATCCCACCCTGCTGTTTGTGCACCAGCAGCAGCACTATAAAAAATACCGGCGGCAAGTACAATGGTTTTTAATTGCTTCATAAAGGAAAAGGGTTTGTTATGCGGTAAAATAAATTGTTTGATCGTTCATTAAATAAAGACTGGTTTATTTCTGTTCCAGCACTACTGTTTCTTTGTATTGCGCCTGTGCAGCTTTAATGGCTTTGTTCCAGGCCTCAAAATCGGACGGGTAGATCATTAGTTTTTTATTCTGTAATTCCTGTGCAGCAGTAATTTTTCCATCTTTTATTTCGTACGAAATTTTTAATGACATAAGATCATTGCTGAAACTAAAGTTATCCGGTTTGTAGGTAACGCTGTATCCCTTTGGTATTTCAAGAATATGATATTGCCTTATGATATATTTGAATTCACTTTCTTTGGGAACCTTTCTTTTAACTGTATCGATCACCTGCCCTTCAAATAATTTTTCCAGGTTGAGATTGATGTAATATTCATTGCCTGCTTTTTTACTATAACCCGGCACTTCAAAATCGGCGGTAATGTTGGCGATGTTCTCATCAGGATCTGTTTTATTAACATTGTACTTGCCCAGGATAAATTTATTGCTTGCTTTTCCCATCCGGGTGTTTACATATACTTTCAGTTCCTTCTCATCTTTATACAACAGTGAGTTGTATACTTCTTCGCCAAAATACCCGTAGTAGTTTACTTTTTCGGTGCCTTTTACGCCTTCATCGGTAAGGCTGATGAAAGTGCTGTCCACCATCAGGTTGTCTTCTGCAGCAGCCACCGGCACACGGATCACTTTATATTCTTTATCGCTGATGGCTACAAGGGCCTCTTTATCCTGTATGGATGAGGGGGGCATTTCAAGTTTGGAATGCGGATCGGTGCCATCCAAAAAATACCACCGGCCGTCAATATTGGCAGCGGATATCATGTGATTGTCTACAATAGGCAGGGGCAGATCTGTATAATCATACGGTAGTGAGCGGGTGCCAATCCAGGTATAGTATCCTTTGATGCCTGCCATGCGTAACATTTGTGTGATAATGCTGCTCATGTCTTTGCAGTCGCCATAGCGTTTATTACAAACATCAGCAGCCTGCCTTGGCCTGAAGCCTTCCAGGCCATCTTCAAACGCCACATATTTAATACTGTGTTGTACCCAGCGGTAAATTAGTTTGGCCTTTCCTTTTTCTGTAGTTTGCCCTTTTACCAGGGAGTCAACTATCTTCTTTAAATTCTCATCGCTTTTAGTATTAAGCTCTTTTGTAAAACTTGTATTCCACTTATACAGGTCATCCAATGAGCTTAAAAAATTTTGTTTGCCTGCTGCATTTTCAAAAGAAGTTACATACACGATCACATGCGGATCATAGTAACGGCCCGAGGGTGCATCGCCATAGTCATCCAGCCCCTTTACATTTTTCACCGTCCATTTATAAATCGTTTCTTTTCTTTTTTTCTCTTCACTAAACTTGAATATGCCACCGGGATCATTCTTTACCACAAACTTTACCGAAATCTCATTGGGTACCACCACTGAATACACCGCATTGACAACAGGTGCGCCACCCGGGAAATAAAATGGAGTAAGCAGGTGAGCGTCTTTGTGATATTGTGTGTATTCCAGGTGCCCTATCGCATTTCGGGTTAACGCAGGAAAGTCAAAGCTGGTTTCTTTTGAATCATCATAAAATACGCTGCTGCCGGGGCTACTGGTGGTTTTCTGATCTGCTATTTTTACCCTGCGGTAATTATTTCCATCGGGCACTTTTGTATATGCATCCAGTTCTTTCAGTTCGCTGTAACCACTGTGATAAACAGTTTGCCGGTTGTAAAGGCTGGCATTTTTATCACTCAATATCATCAGTTCTCTTTCATGATGACTCTCGGCTACCGGCATATCATCTTTCATGTATAGTTTCAACTCCTGGTTATAGCTCAGGTAAGCCAGCTCTTCTCCGGGAAACTTTGTTCTTACTTCGTCCGCTGTTTGTGCTGCTGCATACCGGCACAGAGAAACCACCAATACAAAAAGGGTAACCGTTATTTTATTCATATCAATTCACACTTAAAAGATTGCCGTAAAAATATGTTCTTGTTTGCTTTAGCTTTCCCTGCATATCGAAATATCGGCAGATGCCATGCAGTTCATCATTGTAATAATTTTCTTCGCTCTCCAACTTTCCATTTGGATAATAGGTTTTGCATCCCCCATGAAAATTGCCCAATACCTGGTTCTCTTCCCTCATCAATGTGCCGGATGGATAGTATACTTTTTTCACACCGTTTTCATAGCCGAATTCACGTTTGCTATCCACATACACTTTGCCTGTTGAATAAAAAAGTTTGCGTACCCCCTGCACATCATTGTCCAGGAAATTAATTTCCGCACTCTGTGTTCCGTTTTTGTAATAAGCTTCAATTTTACCGCTGGCACCTTTCATTGGTATGGCAGGCAACAGCTTCCCTGTCTTGTCTTCGTAAGTATAGCTTTGCAAAACCCCCTCTTTGAAATTCATGATAAAAGCAAGTTGGTTATTATCACCAAAAGTTTTGTATTCACCCTGCAGGTCGTTGTCTTTAAAATACATCACTTTATCTGTTGTGCCATCCTCATTGTATGATTTATCAATACCATTGAGCTTGCCATCCTTATAAGTAGACTCTTCTTTTAATTTTCCATTTTTGTAATAATATTTCCAAACACCGGTTTTCTCTTCTTAAAACCCCGCCGTAAAAGTAATCTTTGTAGCTGCTGTCTCTTTCATCTTTCAGGTAATATGAAACAGAACTCACACTCCCATCAAAAAAGAAAATCTTGTACTCCCCCGTAAGCATGTAATGATCAAAGTGCCCTGCCGCAGAAGTTTTTCCATTGAAGTGTTTGTAAGATACCGGGCCGGTTCCTTTTTCAGGCACATTGCTGCTGATCACTTTACCGGTTGTATCGAACTGATTTATCTCTTCCGTCCATCCATTGCGGTATTTACTTTCGTAATCCCTGATGTTACCGGGATAATAGTGTTCAGTGTAACCGTCCAACTCATTATCAAGGTAATGAGCTTTTTCTATAATGTCGCCCAAATTGTTGTAGTAAATAATATGCTGTTGTTTAGATCCCGCTATTACCCAACCTTCATAATTCAGTTTGCCATTGTAAAAATATCCTTTAACATAGCCATCCTCTTCTCCATTTGTAAAATGATGTTCCAGCTTTTTTTGGCCGTTATTATAATAAGTTATGGCCGGGCCATCCTGTATTCCTTCTTTATAATCTGTTTCGCTGCTTATTTTCCCGGAAGCAAAATACTCTGTGAACTTTCCTTCTTTCATTCCGTCTTTATTAAAGTAGCCCTGGCCTGTTTTAATACCTGCCGGTGAGTAGAAAGTAATATCAGCAGCGCCCCTCCGGGTAGTTGTATTGTAGATATTGGTTCCTTTTTTATCGTAAAAATTTATTTCTCTCAGCTTCCCTTTTTCATAAGTGGCATCATGATACAATATGCCATCATCGTCGTAAGATTCAAGTTTCCCGTCGATCTTCTTTTTAGTATAATTTCCTTTGCGGCTCAGTTTGCCATTTTCGTAATACTCCGTAAACTCACCGGTAATTTCATTGTCTTTGTAAGTCGTTTTTTCCTTTACAGTGCCATCTTCATAAAAACTGGTCCATAATCCCTGGCGCATATTGTCTGTAAATTCCCCCTGCTGTTCGGGTGCACCGCTTTTGTAATAGCTTTTGTAAGTACCCTGAGCTTTATCGTCTTTATAAGTTAGCTGGTCCTGCATTTTACCATTGCTGAAGTAACTGGTACCCTCGCCGCTTTTTTTACCGGCGCTGTAGTTTTGCACAAAGGTGAGATCACCGCTGCTGCTGTAGCTTTTTTGTATCCCGTCTTTTTCTCCTGCTTTATAAACTACCGAGCTTTTTAAATTGCCATTATAGTAGTAGGTATTATCCGGGCCTTCCAGTTTTCCTGCCGCATAGGTTTCTGTAAACCACCTGTTGCCATTGCTGAACCAGCCTTCTGACAATCCTTCTTCCTGGTCATCTTTAAAAATTGTCTTTTGTTTTAACTGCCCGTTGTTGTAAAAATAGAGCCACTCCCCGGTCTTTTGTTCTTTGTCGTTAAAATTCCCCTTTGCACTAATGGTTCCATTGTCGTAATAAAATTCCCAGGGTCCCGTGAGCGTAACTTTTTCATTTGCCCTGCTATAAGTTCCCTTGCCCAAAAACTTTCCATCATTATAAAGATAAAATACCGGTGCTGTTTTTCTTTCCGTTGCGGTGAGTACCCTTGAGTATTTTATTTCATTGAGGTAGTCAACAGCAGTTGCTGAAAAAGCTTCCTTCTTTTTTTTATTACTTTTTATCCAGCTCTGAACCGGCTTTAATTCAAGCCCCGAGAACATGGTAAATATCATTGGTTCAAACTGACCCTCTTTGAATGTTTTAATAAAAAAGGGAACATAATACTGCATGCAAAAACCTTTATCGTTTTTACTGTATTCCAGCTTTTCATCTACTACCTGTATCTGCCGTACAATATAATCTTCCAGATCCGCCTCCAGTTTATATTTTTTATCGTAGGAAATTTTCGACAATAATATTTGCTGCTGCATATCAAAATTGTCTTCCCTGCCGGGCTTGTATTTTTTTACATTCGTCAATACCTCGTCTGTTACTTTTGAAATACTGCTCAGTTTTTGTATGGCAAGATTGCTGTACTTTCCACTGGGCGCCACCAGCAGGTACATTTTAAAAGCCAGCATGGCAGCCACCAGGTTGCCTTCATCATAAAATATGCCTCCCAGTAAATAATGGGCTGAAGAATAGTAAGGATTGATGAGCAGGCTCTGTTCAAGACTGGCTTTTGCAGCGGCATATTTGTCCTGCTTTACCAACGTGAGGCCCTTATTAAAAAACAGCACAGGGGAATGAGGATTGCGTTTAATGGCTTCATCATAGAGCGCAAGTGCATCATCTGTACGCTTCATATCATCAAGAATATTGCCATCCAGCAGTGCAAATTTTGTGTACTCATCCGGAAACAGCCGCATGCCGTCCTGCGCATAGTTATGAGCAGCCGTCATCTGGCTATCAGCATAGTAGCTGTAACTCAACTCATACAAGGCATCAGAATAATTGGTATCGTTACGGGAAATTTTTTTGTACAGTTCGATGGACTCTTTGTACTTCTTTTCTTCGTACAGTTTATTACCCTGCTCAATCAATTGGCCACTATTTATTAAGGGGTTGTTTTGCTGTGCAGAAACATTATTGAATAAAAGAATGAAAAATGCAAGACTGAAAATATTTCGGCCGGATACATTAAAACTAACAGGAATCATATTTTAAAGGTGGTTGAGGTTCTAACAATATCCTATAAAAATATCCATTTTTATGAAATGGCAATAAAAAGCGGCAAAATGAATTGTAAAAACCGGGACTGCTGTGGCATATCCAGCGAACCGGGTAATGCTAAGGAGCGTCTTCTTTATACTCCGTTTCGTTCAATGCTTCATTGTCGCCCCTTCCTAATTTTATTTTTGGATTTTCCTGCGTACCTGTCACATTCATGGGGATTCCGATGATACCCAGGGGTGGTAAACCCAGGCGCATTTTCATTTTTATACGGCCGTCAAAACTCGCCTGCCCTTCCATCCGCAACCGAAAGCCTGCCATTTTAATTTTGAACCGCTCAAAGCTGATGATGTTATTCCTGATCCTGCTTTTGATCTCTACTTTGCTAACATCCGGATTGGCAACACTGTCTTTCCCGGTTTTATTGCTCACCGCAGTAAACAGTTTAAAGCCTTTGATTTTTACCGCTTTAACAGACAGCACACCGCCGCCTTCGAGTGATGGATACAGCGGCTGCATGTTACCATCCAGCTTTCCTTTTACCGAATAATTCAGTGAAACAATGCCCTGGCTTTTTCCAGCCACCGTTGCCAGATCCCTGAAGAGCCTGATGGAATCGTAGGCTTTTTTTACATCAAAATCCTTGGCATCGATCTTAAGATCAAAAGATGCCCGGTTGATACCCGTATTGCTGTACAACGCCTCCATGCTGGTAACGCTGCCAAGCAGGTTGAAGCCCGTATTCTTCATTGACAGAACACCGTTGTTCAGGGTAAGTTCCCCTTTTGCATCGCTAATATTAATGCCATTGAAACTGACCTTTTGGGCATGGGCTTTTATGGAAAGATCCAGGTTGGCAGGAACCACCAGCACACCGCTTTCTGCTGTAATTGTTGATGTGCTATCCTTTGTTTGTGCAGCGCCAAACACCATCCATTCATCTACGTTAATGTTAGGGGACTGCAGATCGAAACTTCCTTTCAAAATGGCTTTGGGCGACATGATATATCCTACCACATTTTGCAGGTATCCATTCATGCTCATAGCCGTTTGCCCGTATAATGCGTTAAAATGATGGAACTGCATTTTGTCCTGTTTAAAGACAAACAATCCCTCTTTAATGACAAATGGTTGGGGAAGATATTCAGTAGTTGTGGCAATATCTTTTAATTGCAAAGTCCCTTCATTGTACAGTTTGTTATAGTGCCCGTTCACCGCATCGTTTTGTGTACCCCGCAAACGACAGTCTGCTTTTACATACCCGGTTACATCCAACCCTTTTCGAGAAAACACTTTGTATATCCTCGCAATATCCAGCTCGCCGGTTGCTTTTACATCGTACAAAATATTTTCGAAATTTTTGAAAGATGCCGTTACACCAAACGGCTTTCCTTCAAATGTAAATGAAGCAGGCTCAATAAAAAGCTCCTGGTCTTTCAATGTGCCACCGGCATTTACTGCTTTTGCGGTTACCTGTATTCCGCTGACAGGGTTAGGATAGTACCCCGTTTTTAGGCTGCCATTGGTTAATGAGATATCCGCCACCGTTAGCGGAAATTTATTAGTTCCTGTTTCGTATGCTCCTTTTGCAGTAAGATTTAATTTGAGCAGGCCCTTCAGGTCAATATCTTTTAGCGGGTATAGGTTTTTGATTGCTGCAAGATCAACATTGGCCTGCAGGCTGGCATCCACCATCATTTTTTTTAAACTGCTGATGGATGCATGCCCCTTAATGAAATTATTAAGCGCTGTTGCGGAAAGATTGCTGATGCTAAATGAGGTGTTACGGTAATCACTGCCTGCACAGGAGCTGTTAACATCAAAACTGATATTGCTGATGGCGTTGGGCAAGGCCGTATATTTTACATAGCCATTCTTTACATGAGCGTTGATATCAAAGGAAGGAATGCTCAGCAAGACGGTTTGGTGCCGAAGACTGTTGGGATCAGGGCCACTGCTATATTTTCCATCTGCCTTCACATACACGTCGCATTTTCCTTTAAGGTGAACCGGTTGAAAACCGAAAGCTTTGTCCATTTGTTCTAAATCCATCGAAGCGTTCAGCCTGAGGTTGATCAGCGGGCTGCTGATACCCTTTGTGTTGACCACCGCACTGAGATAATCTTTGTTTACATTGAAGAAAACAGAATCGATTTTTACCTCCAGGTTTTCAGGATCGATGGCAGGCATCTTTGTTTGAAGATCGAGGAAAATGTTATTGGCCGGGAAAGGTGCTGCTGCGTACTTTACATAGCCTTCTCTTATTTTCATATTAAAAGCGAGGTCGGGCATCTGGTTGGTGGATGCAATGTACTGGCCCTTTAATGTCAATAACAGGTCTGTTCTTCCTTTGATCGCCGCATTTTTTTGCCAGGTAATGTACTGCGCTGGTAGTGCCGTTACAAAATCATCCAGGTCGCTATTGGCGGAACTCACCGTAAAATCAAGGTCGTATCCATTTTTTAAAAAATCCAGTTTGCCCGTAAATTCTACCGGGAGCTTATTGATCTTCAATTTATTTTTCTGGAACAAAAAAGCCAGTGAGTTGGTGTTGATCTTTGTAATAAGGTCGGCCTTTACTTTTTTATTTTTCAGGTAGGCTTCTTTATTAAAATAAAAATCGAGTGAATCGATCCCGATGAAACTGGACAGGTCGAAGATGGCGGCGCTCAGGTCGCCCTGGCCGCTGTAGTTAAACCCTTTCGCATCTATCAGCATTGGAATACTTCTGTCATCATACACAATATGACTGTTCTCAATACTGATCTTTTCAAGTCGTAAAGAAGTACCGGCCGTGTCGCCCGTGGCTGCAGTGCCTGAAGCAGTTGGCTTATACACATTGTAATTGGCCGCACCGCTTTCATTCACCATTACATGCACACTGGCATCATCGAGAAAGATCTTGTTGATGTGTATTTTTTTATCGAACAAAAGGCTTCTTACATTGATGCCAAAAGAAATTTTTTCTGCTGCTACCAAGGTATCCTGTTTAAAGGGGGCAGAACCTTTCAAACTAAAATCGTAGAGCGAAACCGTTAGAGAAGGAAAATGATTGAAGAAAGACAATCTTACTTTGGAGAAGTTCATTTCCCCATCCAGGTTGTCATTGGTGAACTGCTTTACTTTTTCAGCCACTGCCCCCGGGAAAAGAATGGGTATTAAAAACAGCAGCAACAAAATACTACCGACAGTGATACCTGCGATCTTAACTATTTTTCCGATGGTTCTTTTAAAGGCGATTTTCACAGGGCAAATTTACATGTTACAATTTTAAATAATGCTGTGATCATTTTTGAGCTCAGGGTTTTCCGGTTTCTTTCTGTTTGTTAAAGAGTAATTGTTACAAACACAAACGCCACTCAATTAAGAGTGGCGCTCATATTTATTGTACTTAGTAATGATCAGTGTTAGCTGCAACCCATGCTGTTGCCGCAGTTCAGGCATTTGTAGCATGTACCGCTGCGGATGGTGATGTGTCCACAGGTATTGCAGGCAGGTGCATCGCTTTGCATGCTCTTCAGGTAGTTCTGTGTGCTGTCGCCGCTTTTTTGCGCCCTGGCCGAAGATGATTGTACATTGCCTGCAGGTGATGAAGTTCCCAACACCCTCACCTCGCTCAGCTCAGGCTTACGGTCGCCAATGGTTGGTGTTGTTTCATCCCATGGTGCGTTGCCTAAATTCTCTACCTCAGGTTTATCGAGTACATGAACCAGGTCGTTGCGTCCCAGGTATTCATATGCCAGTGAACGGAATATAAAGTCGATGATGGAAGTGGTGGTTTTGATATTTGGATGATCTACCATGCCTGATGGTTCAAAGCGGGTGAACACAAATTTTTCAACAAACTCTTCCAAAGGAACACCGTACTGCAAACCGATAGAAATGGAGATGGCAAAACAGTTGAGCATACTGCGTACTGTAGCACCTTCTTTCGCCATGTCGATGAAAATTTCACCAACGGTACCGTCACCGTATTCACCGGTACGCAGGAACAATGCCTGGCCGTTGATCTTTGCTTTTTGTGTAAAGCCGCGGCGTTTGGCCGGCAGGGTCTTGCGTTCTACGATCTTCGCCAGTTTGCCTTTCAGCACCGTATCAGGACTGCTCTGCACCCTCTTGCTCACTTCATCCAGCAGGTCTTCAATAGTGAGTTTGCTCATGTCAACGATCTGTGGTTCGCTGGCAGTTGCAGGTTGTTCGCTGGAGGATGTTTCAGCAGTTGCTTCTTCTTTTTCGTTGGTTGATTTCTTCTTGTCAGATTTGTTGCTGAGCGGCTGGCTCAGTTTAGAACCATCACGGTACAGTGCATTCGCTTTTAAACCAAGTTCCCAGCTCAAGCGGTAGCAATCTGCGATCTCGTCAATGGTTGCTTCGTTTGGCAGGTTGATGGTTTTGCTGATAGCGCCGCTTAAGAAAGGCTGTGCAGCACCCATCATGCGGATATGACCATGTGCATGGATAAAGCGTTCGCCTTTTTGTCCGCATTTGTTAGCGCAATCAAAAACCGGCAGGTGCTCATCTCTCAAATAAGGTGCCCCTTCTACTGTCATTGTTCCGCATACATAAATATTTGCAGCTTCGATCTGCTCGTCTGTATAGCCCAATGCTTCCAGTAAGCTCCAACCAAAATCGTTGTAGTGTTCCGGTTTAAAGCCAAGGCGTTGCAAAGTGGCTTCGCCAAAAGTGAATACATTGAATACAAAGCCGATCTCAAAAGCGCTGCCCAAAGAAGCTTCTACTTTATCCAGTTCAGCCTGTGTAAATCCTTTTGCCAGCAGGGATTCTGTATTGATGAACGGAGCGCCGTTTAATGTAGCATGCCCTTTTGCATAGTTCACAATTTCTTCCATCTCCTTTTCGCTGTACTTCAAATTGCGCAAGGCTGCAGGTACGCTCTGGTTGATGATCTTGAAATAACCACCGCCGCTTAATTTCTTAAATTTCACCAGGGCAAAATCCGGTTCTACGCCGGTAGTATCGCAATCCATTACCAACCCGATGGTTCCTGTTGGAGCGATCACGGTTGTTTGTGCATTGCGGTAGCCATATTTTTCACCCAATTGAACTGCTTCGTCCCAGGCTTTGATGGCCGCAGTGAGCAGGTAATCGGGGCAATATTTTGCGTTGATGCCCTGTGGTTTTATTTCAATGCCTTCGTACGCATCCTGTGCATCATAAGCTGCTGCACGGTGGTTGCGCATTACACGAAGCATGTGTGTTTTGTTTTCTTCGTAGCGGTCGAAAGCGCCGAGGAAGGCAGCCATTTCAGCCGATGTTTTATAAGCTACACCGGTCATGATAGCAGTAATAGCGCCGGCAATGCCTCTTGCCTGTTCGCTGTCGTAAGGAATACCACTTACCATCAGCATAGAACCAAGGTTGGCATAACCCAATCCCAATGTTCTGTAGTCGTAAGACAATTGTGCTACTTCTTTTGAAGGGAACTGTGCCATCAGCACAGAAATTTCCAGTACAACGGTCCACAAACGGCAGGTATATTCAAATCCTTTTACATCAAAACTGTTATCGCTTTCATCAAAAAAGCGGCGCAGGTTCACCGATGCAAGGTTGCAGGCAGTGTTATCAAGGAACATGTACTCGCTGCAGGGGTTGGATGCCCTGATCGGTCCGCCTTCGGGGCAGGTATGCCACTCATTGATGGTGGTATCATATTGCGTTCCGGGATCAGCACATTTCCATGCTGCGTAGGTAATTTCTTTCCAGAGTTTTCTTGCTTTCACCGTTTTCATCACACGTCCATCGCTTCTGCCTTTCAGTTCCCAGTCACCATCGGCATCCAGTACTTTAAAAAAGCCGTTCGGGATGCGTACAGAGTTATTGCTGTTCTGTCCGCTTACAGTGCGGTAGGCTTCCCCTTCATAGTCGCTGGCATAACCGGCGGCAATAAGGGCGGCCACTTTATTTTCTTCTTCTACTTTCCAGTTTACAAACTGTTCAATTTCGGGGTGATCCAGGTCAAGACAAACCATTTTGGCAGCACGCCTCGTGGTACCGCCGCTTTTGATAGCACCAGCAGCACGGTCGCCAATTTTAAGGAAACTCATGAGGCCGCTGGAGGTACCGCCGCCGCTGAGCTTTTCGCCTTCGCCACGGATATTGCTGAAGTTGGTACCTACGCCGCTGCCATATTTGAAAATCCTGGCTTCTCTTACCCAAAGGTCCATGATACCGCCTTCGTTCACCAGGTCGTCATCCACACTTAAGATGAAGCATGCATGTGGCTGGGGACGCTCGTAAGCATTGGCAGATTTTTTCAGTTCACCATCTACGGGATCTACATAATAATGCCCCTGTGGTTTGCCGGTGATGCCATATACAGCGTGCAGGCCGGTGTTGAACCACTGCGGACTGTTTGGTACGCAGGCCTGGTTCAATATAGAGTAAGCCAGTTCATCATAAAATACCTGTGCATCGTTTTCAGAAGCGAAGTAACCGTATTTTTCGCCCCACAATCTCCAGCAATAAGCCATCCTGTGGGCCACCTGTTTTACAGATGTTTCTCTCCCGGTACTGCCGTCTGCCTGGGGCACACCTGCTTTGCGGAAATATTTCTGGGCAAGAATATCGGTAGCGATCTGGCTCCACTGTTTGGGAACCTCTACATTATCCATCTGGAATACCACTTTCCCGCTGGGATCTTTAATAACAGAAGTACGGTAATCGTACTCAAACATATCGTAAGGCGATGTGCCTTCCTGTGTAAATTGCCTGCTGAACTGCAGGCTTTTAGCATTTTGGTTCTTCTTTGACATAAATATGAGTGGCTGGGTTAGCAGGTTATCAAATCGTTAACAAGGCAACGAAAATATCTGTTGTACCTCATTCCACACATTCTTAAATATCAACAGTTGTGGAAAAAGAATGTGTAAAAATTGTTTGCTCGTACAGGCAGTGGATTTGGGGCGTTATGCACTTTTTGTGGATAGAATTAACGTTTTTTCTTTTGGAAAAGTCAATAAAATCCTGACAGGTTGATTCCAGTGCATTACAGGATGGAAAAGAACAATTATTGGGCCGAAAGCAGCGCCCTGGTTGAACTTCAGTGGCGAAGCTCCGTTCAACAGTGCATCAGCGCTGAACTTTTTTTACGGCTAATACTTCCCGTTAGGCGAAGAATGGTTCCGGGCTGTATCTTTAACGCATGAAAGCAGTGATTCAACGGGTAGGCAGGGCAAGCGTTACCATCGGCAATACCGTAAAATCTGCCATTGAAACCGGCTTACTGGTACTGGTGGGAATTGAAGATGCAGATACTGCGGAAGACATCAATTGGCTGAGCAACAAAATTGTAAACCTGCGCATTTTTGATGATGACAACAAAGTGCCGAATGTTTCGGTAAAAGATATCGGTGGCAATATTTTACTGGTGAGCCAGTTCACGCTGCAGGCCAGTACTAAAAAAGGAAACCGTCCTTCGTATATACGTGCCAGTAAGCCCGACTTTGCAATCCCCGTGTATGAGCAACTGATCGCACAATTAACGGCAGAGCTCGGCAGAAAAATCTATACCGGCGAGTTTGGTGCAGATATGAAAGTGGCGTTGCTGAACGATGGGCCGGTGACGATTGTGATTGACACGAAAGCCAAAGACTAATTGTTTTGAATTTTTAATTTTAAATTTTGAATTGATGACCATACAACAAGCCCAAACCGATGTAGACCAATGGATAAAAACCGTTGGCGTAAGATATTTTAATGAGTTGACCAATCTCGGGATACTAATGGAAGAGGTAGGTGAATTATCAAGACTGGTGGTGCGTAAATACGGCGAGCAAAGTTTTAAGGAAAGTGATAAAGGAAAAGAGTTGGGTGATGAAATGGCAGATGTGCTGTGGGTATTGATCTGCCTGGCCAATCAAACCGGTGTTGACCTGACTGCAGCGCTGGAAAAAAATTTTGAGAAAAAGAATTTAAGGGATGCTACCCGGCATCAAGAGAACCAAAAATTACAATGATGAAAAGACCCGTTATTGGCATATTGCTGATGCTGACCGTTAATTGTTGCCTGGCGCAATATTATGCAGTCAACGATCCGGATGGCTTTGTAAACGTAAGGGAAAAGGCAACTGCAAACGCTCCTGCGTTGTACCAACTACCGAATGAAACAATTGTATACGCCTCTTATGCCGAAGATGAAGGCGCTTCCAGCAACTGGCTGCATGTTGATTTTTATGTAAAAAAAACAGGCAATAAAAAAACTACAGAAGATTACACACCGGAAATAATGAAAGGCTTTACGCTGTATAGCGGATATGTCTACAAAACAAAGCTGACAAACATTGAAAAATTAACGCCTTTTAAAAGCAAAGTACTAACCAAAGGCTATACCTGCTTCAATGATTCGGTTACCATAAAAGTGCTGATCGCTCCGTTTGTATCTACTAAACATCGGCTGCAATATTCAAAGCAATATGAAAACGTTCTGGAAAAAATAGATGGTCTGCCCATGATCGGAACGGATGGCGATAAACCAAGGCAGGAAATAACAGGCATCAGTTTAGCCGTAAACAACATTCCGCTAAATGTACCTGCTGCGGCCTGCAAAAATCTTTTCAATCCATCGCAGCAGGGCGATGCGTATATTGATAAAAAAGGAACGGTTTATCTTGTAATGTACAACTCGGATGCCGCCGGCTCCTATTCATGCATCTTCATTTTTAAAGATGGCCGTTTTATACAACGCCTCGTATTTGGAGGCGATTGCTGAACAGGCGCCGTGTTGTCCCTCAATTTTTGCCTTTTTACTTTTCAGTTTTAACTTACTTTTGCAGCCTTATGGCAAACGAACAGAACATATTTGCAACGCTGATAGCTCACTGCAAAGAATACGGTTATATTTTTCAAAGCAGTGAAATTTATGATGGCCTGGCGGCGGTATACGACTATGGCCAGAATGGTGCCCAGTTAAAAAAGAATATCCGGGATTACTGGTGGAAGAGCATGACGCAACTGCACGACAATATCGTGGGTATTGATGCCGCTATTTTTATGCACCCCACTACCTGGAAAGCCAGCGGCCACGTTGATAATTTCAGCGACCCGATGATCGATAATAAAGACAGCAACAAAAGATACCGGGTGGATCATTTGATCGAAGCACATGCAGAAGAACAAAAGGCAAAAGGCAATGAGCAATTGGCAAATGATATTTTAGCAGCAATGGATGCTTTGCTGGCGAAGGATGATTATGCAGGTTTAAAAAAGTTGATTGACGACAATAAAATGGTTTGCGCCATCAGTAAAACTGCTAACTGGACAGATGTTCGCCAGTTCAACCTCATGTTCAAAACAGAGTTTGGCGCTGTGGCATCTGATAATCCCGATGACAACATTGTGTACCTGCGCCCCGAAACAGCACAGGGTATTTTTGTGAACTTTTTAAATGTGCAAAAAACCGGCAGGATGAAAATCCCCTTTGGTATTGCACAAACCGGCAAGGCTTTCAGGAACGAGATCGTTGCCCGGCAGTTCATCTTCCGCATGAGAGAATTTGAACAGATGGAAATGCAGTTCTTCATTCGCCCCGGCAGCCAGATGGAGTGGTACAATTACTGGAAAGAAGAAAGAAAAAGATGGCATGAAAGCCTGGGTATCCCTGCAGAAAAATTGCGTTTTCACGACCACGTAAAATTGGCGCATTATGCAGATGCGGCACTGGACATAGAATTTGAATTCCCATTTGGCTGGAAGGAACTGGAAGGCATTCACTCCAGAACTGATTTTGATCTGAGCCAGCACCAGGCTTACAGCAAAAAGAAGATCCAGTATTTTGATAACGATATCGACCCTGCTACCAACAAGCCGTATGGCAACTATGTTCCGTATGTGCTGGAAACCTCTGTCGGTTTGGATCGTTTGTTCCTCACCATTATGAGTTTGGCCTATGCCGAAGAAAAATGGACGAAGGAAGATGGCACCGAAGATAGCCGTGTGGTATTGCGCATTCCTGCCAAGATCGCCCCTACCAAACTGGCCATTCTTCCGTTGATAAAAAAAGATGGCTTACCGGAAATTGCAAGAGAACTGATGAATGATTGCAAAGGCAGCTTCATGTGTTTTTATGAAGAAAAGGATGCCATTGGCAAGCGCTACCGTCGCATGGATGCCATTGGCACGCCGTTCTGCGTAACCATCGATCATCAAACTAAAGAAGACAATACCGTTACGATCCGTTACAGGGACACGATGACGCAAGAGAGAATTGCGCTAAGTGAGGTAAAGAAGCTGGTACTGGATAAGATCGCCTAGTAAAATGGCCGAAAAAGATATCATTACTGGAAAAATTCCAATCACTGAATCTATCAACCAAAAATTGATTCTGATAAATCAACCACTACGCCAATACTTTTGACGCTACAAATATTAAAGGAAACACGCTGGTTTTTGTGATTGACCGGGCAGCTAAAGAGTGGTGTTGCCCCAGTGTTGACCCAGCGCATCAATGCAGCAGCACCTTTCAAATGGTTACCCCCGGGAGCGACACCCCTATCAAACAGTATTGACATTCTAACAACACAGCAGCATGACGATAGAAGAACTCTTAAAAGACAAGACCATAAAGCCAAAAGAGAAAACGGGAACTATTAGCAGGTGGATCTTAGAAAAGTCATTACCCATTGACGAATTGATAACCTTTGCCGAAAAACAAAAAGATCCTGCAAAAGCAACCTGCATTGAAGCCATCGAATATGCCACTAAACAAAATCCAACTATTGCAGACGAATCAGTTTTACTATTTGTGACCGAAGCACTAAAGGAAAAGGCTCCAAGAATAAAATGGGAAAGTGCAAAAGTTATTGGCAATATCGCACATTTATTTCCGGCTCAACTGGATAAACCCATTTCGAATTTGCTCACTAACACTGGTCACGAAGGAACCGTTGTTCGCTGGAGTGCCGCTTTTGCTTTAGGCGAAATTTTAAAATTAAAGACCAGGCATAATCCAGGTTTATTTTCCGCTATAGAAAACATTTATGAAAAGGAAGAAAAGAACAGCATCAGGAACATTTACTCAGCCGCAATAAAAAAAACAAAAAAATAAGGCCGCAGGTAACAGGAACATTGCTGGCAAGCGTGGCCTGGCAGAAGATCAATCGACTATAAAACCACTACTGTACTGCATCCCCGCCGGGCAAAAGTATACCGGCAGCCAGTGCTTAATTTGTACATCTTAAACAAATTTTAGAGATGGTTCCGGGCAGCCACAGCATCCAATATCATATCCGCAGCAACACCCGGTCGTTTTTTGGAGAACTGCATGCCGGCGGCAGTGAATTCAGAAAAAGAAATATAAGCGCAGGCATTACCTGTTTTGTGAATTGCGATAAAGTGGAAGTCGTAATCATGTTGTTATTTTAACCTTTAAGGCTCAAACACAATAAAACGTACAGCCGCAACCCTCCGGCCTGTCATTGAACAGCAAGCTGGATTTCCTCAAACAGTCTTCCATTTAATATTCCATTCTCTTCAACTGATAAGAATCACTTTTTTAATTGAATTCCATCAGCCTCCCCGTAAAATTCCGGTTCTACTTTGCTGAACTTTAATTAGCCTCATCATGGGCCAGCAAAAAGCTGCCCGGTTAAAAATTTTATCATGGCTGCAACCGATATCACTAAGCCGATCGACCTACAGGCACACGCTGAAGGCACCGGCCCCCTGCGCTTCCGGCGCCCCGAGTACGTAGATTTTATGCCTCCCTGCAACAGTGCCTGCCCTGCCGGCGAAAACATCCAGGCCTGGATGGCACATGCACAGGCGGGTGATTATTTTGAAGCGTTTCAAACGCTCATGCAGGATTGTCCCTTCCCTGCCATCATGGGCCGGGTTTGCGTAAAGCCCTGCGAAACTGGTTGCAACCGCAATCATATTGATGAAACAGTGAACATCCACGCAGTGGAAAGATACATTGGCGACGAAGCCATTAAGCAACAATGGCAGGTTCGCAACCATGTACAACCAACAGGTAAGAGAGTGCTGGTAGTTGGCGCCGGTCCGGGTGGATTATCTGCCGCTTACCACCTGGCAAAAATGGGGCATACCGTTGAAATCTACGAAGCAGGCAGTCATCCCGGCGGCTTGTTGTGGACGGGCGTTCCGGAGTACCGCCTTCCAAAAACGATACTGGATGCAGAAATTGACCGCATTGTAAAAATGGGCGTGAAGATCCGCCTCAATTATAAAGTACATGATGTGCAGGGCCAGATGAAAGACGGCAACTTTGATGCAGTGTATCTTTCTATCGGTGCACAGATCATCCGCAAAGAATCATTTGAACATGATGCATCCGTTTATATCACCGATGCCTTTTCATTTTTCAACGACTCAAAAACCAACACCTCACCCTACCTGCATAAAAAAGTAGTGGTGTATGGCGGTGGCAAGCTGGCCTTATACCTCTCCAGGATCATAAAAAGATTTGGCTCGGAAGTGAGTGTGTATTTCCCCGGCGATAAAAAAATGATGCCTGCGTATGATTATGAAACCGAAGATGCACTGGCAGAAGGTGTAGATGTACAACTTTTCAGGAGCATCAGCAAGATAGCCGACAAAGTGATCACCCTTGAAAAAATGAAGGTGGAAAAAGGAAAGGCTGTTGGCACAGGTGAATTTGAGACCGTTGAAGCAGATGTGCTGATCAATGCCAATAAACAGGAAGCTGATACCGGTTTCCTCCGTTCCGTTTCCGGTATTGTTACCAATGATGATGGCACCATCGCCATCAACGCAGAACGCATGACGGGTTGCGAAGGCATTTTTGCAGGTGGCGATATGCTACCGGGCGAAAACAGGAGCTCTACCATCGCAGTGGGCCATGGCAAAAAAGCAGCAAAATATATTGACGGCTACCTCAACAGGGCCGCTTATCAAAAACCAGATAAACATCCTACGGCCGGTTTTAGAAAACTGCACATGTGGTATAAAACAGATGCACCGCAAAAAGAGCAGGACAAGCTGGCCCCGGCCATTGCAGTAAAGAGTTTTGATGAAGTGAATGCAGGCTTTAGCGAGGCAGAAGCAAGATTTGAAGCCCAGCGCTGCCTGAGTTGCGGCAACTGTTTTGAATGTGATGGTTGCTTTGGTGCATGCCCCGAAGATGCGATCATAAAACTGGGTAAGGGTAACCGTTATAAATTCAATTTTGATGCCTGCACCGGTTGTGGTGTATGCTACGAACAATGCCCCTGCCATGCTATAGAAATGATTCCTGAACCTGTTAATTCTACTATCAATGTCCAGTAATAAAAACAACATCGCTACCATCGATGGCAATGAAGCGGCGGCTTATGTAGCATATCGTGTTAATGAAGTTTGCGCCATCTATCCCATCACGCCTTCGTCTACCATGGCCGAACTGGCAGATGAATGGGCTTCCAAAAAGATCAAAAACATCTGGGGCGCTGTACCCGATGTAATGGAAATGCAAAGTGAAGGTGGTGCTGCAGGTACCGTACACGGTGCTTTGCAAACCGGATCGCTTACAACAACCTTTACCGCATCGCAGGGTTTAATGCTGATGCTGCCCAATATGTATAAAATTGCCGGTGAATTAACGGCTACGGTGTTTCATGTGGCCGCCCGTTCGCTGGCCGCACAGGGACTTTCCATTTTTGGAGATCACCAGGATGTGATGGCAGCAAGAACTACCGGCTTTGCATTGCTGAGTTCTGCCAGTGTGCAGGAAGCGCATGACTTTGCATTGATCGCCCAGGCAGCCACCTTACGGTCAAGGATACCCTTTGTTCATTTCTTTGACGGCTTCCGTACTTCTCATGAAGTAAACAAACTGGAATTACTCAGCGACGAACAGATCAAAGCAATGATACCGGATGAACTGGTAATTGCTCACCGTAACAGGGGATTGAATCCTGAACATCCGTTCATCAGGGGTACAGCACAAAATCCGGATGTATACTTCCAGGGAAGAGAAACCGTAAATACTTTCTACAATAATACTTCTGGTATTGTTGAAGATGTGATGAATGAATTTGCTGCCTTAACAGGACGACAATACCGCTTGTTTGAATACATTGGTGCTCCTGATGCAGAAAGGGTGACCATCATTATGGGTTCAGGTGCTGAAACAGTAGCAGAAACAGTAGCGGCGCTCAATGCAGCAGGAGAAAAAACCGGTGTGATACAGGTTCGCCTGTACAGGCCGTTCTCACTGGAGCATTTATTAAAAGTATTGCCTGCTTCTGTAAAGTCAATTGCCATACTTGACCGCACAAAAGAATCCGGCGCAGCAGGTGAACCGATGTACCAGGATGTACTGGCCACACTGGTAGAAGCATTGCAGCAGGGCAAGATCAAACAATTACCCAACTTAGTGGGTGGCCGTTATGGGCTCTCCTCCAAAGAATTTACACCAGCGATGGTAAAAGCGGTGTATGATGAATTGAAAAAAGATCATCCAAAAAATAATTTCACCGTTGGCATCAATGATGATGTTACACACCTGAGCTTAGACTATGACCCTTCTTACAAATTAGACGAATCTGAATGGAGACAGGGCTTATTCTTTGGGCTGGGTGCAGATGGTACCGTTGGTGCCAATAAAAACACCATCAAGATCATTGGAGAAAATACGCCGCTTTTTGCACAGGGCTATTTTGTATATGATTCAAAAAAATCCGGTGCAAGAACAGTATCACATTTAAGGTTTGGTCCTAAACCGATCAAAGCGCCTTATCTCATCAGCAAAGCAGATTTCATTGCCTGCCACCAGTTCAACTTCACCGAAAAAGTGGAGATGCTGGAGTTTGCCAGCGAAGGTGCTACATTCTTACTCAACAGTCCATACAGCAAGGATGAAGTATGGGATAAACTAACCGGCCAGGTACAAAAAAGCATCATCGACAAAAAGATAAAAGTATATGTGATCGATGCTACTACAGTTGCCAGGGAAACCGGCATGAGTGGCCGTATCAATACTATCATGCAGACCTGCTACTTCGCACTGTCAGGTGTATTGCCAAAAGATGATGCGATCAAGCAGATCAAAAAAGCAATTGAAAAAACCTATTTCAAAAAAGGGCAGAAAGTAATTGACCAGAACTTTTTAGCAGTAGATGCTACGCTGGCCAATTTGTATGAAGTGGATTATCCCAAAACGGTATCTGCTGCAGATCATAACTTATTAACCGTTTCAGACAAAGCACCTGACTTTGTAAAAAATGTTACTGCTGTAATGATGGCCGATCATGGTGATTCTTTGCCGGTAAGCAAGATGCCGATCGATGGCACTTATCCAAGTGGCACCACGCAGTGGGAAAAACGAAATGTATCTGACCTGGTAGCCCAGTGGGAACCTGATCTTTGTATCCAGTGTGGTAACTGTGCGTATGTTTGTCCGCATAGTGTTATCAGGGCCAAGTTCTACCACAAAGACAATTTGGTAAAAGCACCTGAAGGTTTCAAACATGCACCGATCAATGCAAGAGGTTTTCCTGAAACACAATATTCACTGCAGGTATATGTAGAGGATTGTACCGGTTGTAATTTGTGTGTGGAGGTTTGTCCTGCTACGGATCCGGCTAACCGTAACCGTAAGGCAATCAATTTAGGAGAAAAAGAACCGGTGCTGGAAGTTGAGAAAAAGAACATCGACCACTTTGAAGACATTACCTGGAACGACCGTTCAAAAATTGATTTCTCCACTGTACATGGTGCTCAATTCTTAGAACCATTGTTTGAATTCTCCGGGGCATGCGCCGGTTGTGGTGAAACACCTTACCTCAAATTATTGTCACAACTATTTGGCGACCGATTACTGGTAGCCAATGCAACAGGATGTTCTTCCATTTACGGAGGCAATCTTCCCACTACGCCATGGACCACCAATAAAGAAGGCCGTGGACCAGCCTGGAGCAACTCCCTGTTTGAGGACAATGCAGAGTTTGGTTTGGGCATGCGCATTACGGCCGACAATCAACTGGGTATTGCCAAACAATACCTGCTGGAATTAAAAGAAGAGTTGGGTGAAGCAACAGTAAATGAACTGCTGAATGCACCGCAGGTACTGGAATCTGAAATTGTAAAACAACAGTTGAGGGTGCAGTTGCTGAAAGAAAAACTGGCCACCCTGAGTTCATCTGCAGCCAAGCATTTGCTATCTGTAGTGGATCAGTTTGTACGCCGGAGTGTATGGCTGGTAGGTGGTGATGGATGGGCTTATGATATTGGTTATGGCGGATTGGATCATGCACTCGCCAGCGGAAGAAACATTAAGATACTGGTGCTTGACACTGAAGTATATTCCAATACGGGCGGTCAATCATCCAAATCAACACCAACTGCTGCTACAGCAAAATTTGCAGCGGGCGGTAAATCAGGTGGCAAAAAAGATTTGGCCATGCAGGCGATCTCTTACGGTAACGTGTATGTTGCAAGGGTAGCATTTGGTGCCAATCCGCAACAAACATTACTGGCCATGAGAGAAGCAGAAGCTTATGACGGACCTGCACTGATCTTAGCTTACAGTCATTGTATCGCCCACGGGTATGACCTGAAGAATGGCCTTGATCAGCAGAACAAAGCGGTAGCAAGCGGTCACTGGCCATTGCTGCGGTACAACCCAACGCTGAGAAAGAAAAATCAAAACCCATTTGTGCTGGATTCACCAAGACCAACGATGGCGCTGAAAGATTATGCGTACAACGAGTTGCGGTACAAGGTACTCACCATGACCAATCCTGAAGCAGCGGAATCATTGATGAAACATGCGCAGGACCTGGTGAATTTGAAATGGAAGAATTATGAAGAACTGGCTACGAAGAAAGCAAGCGATTTTGTTCCGATCGGGTAGCTACAGTTGATAGTTAATGGTTCATAGTTGATGGAAGGAAAAATTTTCGGTCACAATGAATCATCCGCTATGAACTATGATCTATGAACTAAAAAACATTCAACATGAAATTACAAACCAACTACATGGGATTGCAACTGGATTCTCCCATTGTAGTTTCTGCCTGTACACTGAGCGAACAAACCGACAATATTCTAAAAATGGAAGACAGCGGAGCCGGTGCCGTTGTGATGTTCTCTTTATTTGAAGAGCAGATCAGGCAGGAAGAAGCCAGGTTCAAAGGAGTGCTCTCTGAAACCACAAATGCATTTGCAGAAGCAGCAGACTTCTTTCCCAACCTGGATGATTTTAATGTTGGGGTGGATGATTACCTCGACAATATCCGCAAGGCAAAAGAAAGGGTGAAGATTCCCATCATTGGAAGCCTGAATGGCATTACCAATGAAGGTTGGATCGATTATTCAAGGCAGATGGAACAGGCAGGTGCGGATGGTATTGAGGTGAATATTTTTTTTATCCCGGGTGATGTGCGGATGTCTTCTTCAGAAGTGGAACACCGTTACCTCAACATCATTGAATCGATCAAGCGTACTGTAAAAATTCCGGTTGCAGTAAAGATGAACCCCTATTTCAGTGCCATGGGCAATATGGCATTGAGAATGCAGCATTCAGGAGCAGATGCACTGGTACTGTTCAACCGTTTTTACCAGCCCGATTTTGACATCAACAAATTATCGCTGGTAAACGACCTGCATTACAGTGTGGCCAGCGAAATAAGATTGCCATTGTTGTGGATCGCCATGCTGTATGGCAAAGTAACGGCTTCCCTTGCAGCCACCACCGGTGTGCAGAGTGTAGTGGAGGTGGTGAAATATTTACTGGCCGGTGCCGATGTGGTGATGACCGCATCTTCTTTATACAAAAACGGCATTCATTATTTAAAAGACATGAACCGTGATTTGGAAAACTGGATGGAGATGATGGGCTTTGATAATATTCCTGCATTTAAAGGAAGCATGAGCCAGCAGCACATATCAGATCCTACAGCTTATGAAAGGGCTAATTATATAAAAATATTAGAAGGAGTGAAATAAGTTTGAAGCAACAGCAACATATTGAATTGTTAGCACCCGCAGGCTCTTTCGACAGCCTGCAGGCAGCTATTAATGCCGGCGCCAATTCCATTTACTTTGGCGTAGAGCAACTGAACATGCGTACCCGTTCATCCAATGCATTCAGCATTGACGACATTAAAGAGGTAAGCCGGATCTGCAAAGCGCATAACATGAAAGCCTACATCACCCTCAACACGGTGATGTATGAACATGACATGCAATTGCTGAAAACCATCTTAAAAGAAGTTAAAAAACAAAAGATCGATGCAGTGATCGCTGCTGATTTTTCTGTGATTGAATACTGCAATCAAATGGGTATTCCGCTGCATGTTTCTACGCAGGCCAATGTGAGCAATATCGAATCGGTGCAATTCTTTGCAAGGTTTGCAGATGTGATCGTACTGGCAAGGGAGCTCACTTTAAAACAGGTGGAACACATTACCAGCGAGATCAACAGAAAAAAAATAAAAGGCCCGGCAGGTGAACTGGTGAAGATCGAAATATTTGTACATGGGGCATTGTGCATGGCCGTATCGGGTAAATGTTACCTAAGCCTGCATACACAAAATGCCTCTGCCAACCGGGGCGCCTGTGTACAAAATTGCCGCAGGCCCTACACTGTAAAAGATGCGGAGAGCGGCGAGGAACTGTTGATCGACAACGAGTACATCATGTCGCCAAAAGACCTTTGCACCATCGATATTCTTGACCAGGTAATTGCCAGCGGTGTAGCTGTATTGAAAATTGAAGGCAGAACAAAAGGCGCAGAATATGTGCAAACCGTAACACAATGTTACCGGGAAGCCATGGAAGCAGTAGTGGATAAAACATTTTCGCAGGAAAAAGTAGCCGAATGGAAAGCAGCCATGGAGAAAGTGTACAACCGTGGCTTTTGGGAAGGTTACTATTTGGGCCGAAAACTGGGTGAATGGACAGCGCAACCCGGCTCCGCAGCAACCGAGAAAAAGATCTACGTCGGCAAGGGCAGCAAGTACTATCCCAAGATCAACGTGGGAGAATTCATTATTGAAAGCGGCAGTTTAAAAGTAGGCGATACGCTGATGGTGACAGGTCCTCATTGCGGCATGGTAAAGGAAACCATTGAAACACTTTGGGTAAATGGCACCAAAGACAATGAAGCCATCAAGGGCGATAAGATCACTTTTACATTCCCTACGAAGGTAACTGCAAAGGACAAACTGTATAAAATTGTAGCGGCGGCCGATGCATAAGATCATTCACTACCGGAAAAAATGTATTGGCTGCGGTGTTTGTTATGAGCAACAACCGGAGTTGTGGCGCATGTCGAAAAAAGACGGCAAAGCAACGTTGCTAAAAGGAATTGGGAAGAAAGATGTTTTTATTTTAAATATACCGCATGGCGAAGTAGTACGATCACAGGAAATAGCTGAAGCATGCCCGGTAAGAATCATCAAAGTGTTATGATAGAAAAAATAAATGAATACATAAAGGAACAAACCTGCGCCAGCATCTGTTGTATAGATGAGGAACAACGCCCTTATTGTTTCAACTGCTTTTATGCCTATAACAGCAAGGAGCATTTGCTATACTACAAATCAGGAAAAGAAACCACGCATTCAGCCATCATTCTAAAAAATGATGTGGTAGCAGGAACGATTTTACCCGACAAGCTCAATAAGCTGCATATCCAGGGTGTGCAGTTTGAAGGCGAGGTATTGGCACCGGAACATCCCCGTACAAAAAACGCCGCTGCATTTTATTATAAAAAGAATCCGCTGGCAGTTGCGATGCCTGGTGAAATATGGACGATACAGATCAACGGCATTAAATTAACAGACAGTTCAATTGGTTTCGGCAAAAAGATCACCTGGGAAAGAGATGAGCAGCCGGCCACTATTTAACCCAACTCAAAAAAATCATGATGAATTCATCTAAAAAAGATGAGTGCATTTTTATTGAATAAAAAATTATTGATAATACTCAAACAACAACAGCACATGTACCAATCATCCAACCATAAGTTTCATATACCGGTAATGGGACTGGCATACACCATCGATTCGCCGGTAAAAGTGGCCAGGTATGGCATTTCATCTGTGATCTCTATTGTGGAAGACAGGCTGATAGAAATGATGAGAAGTCATTACTATCCAACCATTGGAAAAACCTACCAGCCCATCACCACCCATGAGCCTGACTATCGTGCCAAAAGGATCACCGATTACCTGAACCTGGTAAATACCATTGTGCAGGAACAGTTTGAAAAACTCAAACAGGCGGCATTTGAAAAAGGATCAGAGATCGTAAAATATTTTGAGCTGCTGCCCGATGACAGCAAATTAAAGCAGTTGTACCTGCAAATGACCAGTACCATTGATCAGAAGGAAAAAGAAAAACTGGCTGATATTCTTCGTAACAATATACAACCGGGCAGCATTGATGTCAACATCATGACCAAGGTTGACCGTGAAGTGTACAATGATGCAGGAGAAGCCATTCCAGACGGATCGGATGCCGTAGCGGCCTTGAGAGGTTATGCCAAAAGCGACCTCTCCAATTCATCCATAGTGTTCTCAGCGGGCATGAACCCAAGACTGTACAATTACCTGGAGCAATGCAATGAGTTTAACATCAATGAAGATGGCAGCTTCACCAAAAAGATCATTGTAAAAGTAAGTGACTACCGCTCAGCACTGATACAGGGAAAATACCTGGCTAAAAAAGGTGTTTGGGTAAGTGAGTTCAGGATCGAATCCGGATTGAACTGTGGTGGCCATGCTTTTGCATCTGAAGGATTTTTGATCGGGCCGGTACTGGAAGAATTCAAAACAAAAAAGCAGGAACTGGTGAATGCATTGTTTGAAGTGTACAATCCAGCACAACAAAAAAAGAGTGACCGCCTGCTTGATGCAGCACCTTCCATCATCATAACCGCACAGGGCGGCATTGGAACGCACAAGGAAGACCAATTTTTTCACAACTACTACGGCATTGAAAGTACAGGATGGGGCACGCCGTTTTTACTGGTACCGGAGGCAACTACCGTTGACGAACATACGCTGCAGTTATTGAGTGCGGCTAAAGAAGAAGATATTGTACTCAGCAAGAACTCCCCGTTGGGGGTAAGGTTCTACTACCTCAAAGGCACTACCTCCGACATTGAAAAAAACCAGCGGATCGGTGAAGGTTGCCCTGGCAGCCCCTGTACAGAAAAGCACCTGGCATTCAATACCGAGTTCACCAAAGAGC
>APMI01011892.1_pt1 | contig 34252 bp, 30 predicted proteins | sample 667938 | NCBI WGS metagenome assembly APMI01 (sample SAMN01084076, study PRJNA167559) | wastewater metagenome | biome: Wastewater | place: Denmark: Ejby Moelle, Odense | collected 2011-11-28
TTATCTTGCTTGATTGTTCTTCTTTTCGTTATTTCTATTTTATATTACTGTGAATTTTTTATTTTTAAATACTTTTCTGATTATTTTTGTTATTTGAATTTTTTCTATATGAATTTTAATGTTTTATACTCGATTGTTTACTATCTTCCTTTTCATGCGAGTTCTCTCTCATAGAATTTGACCAATTTTGCTTATCGTAATCACTTTATTTTTAATAATTTTCTTAATGACGTGCGTGATTTAATTATTCATATTGTTCTCCATTCATTTAATCCATATCTTATATCAGCATTTATTGCTTAATTTATGAAGATTTACCAGATGAAGCTTTGCTTCTTTGTGTTCCAGTATTGATAAATTATTCTGATGTCTCATATTTATGATCATCAAGTGAGTTTACATTTTGCTAATTATTTTGAAACTAGCCAACGATATTATCATTATTATCTATTTTATCTTCATCCATTTGAATCTTATTCAATTTTATACTATTTTCACGTTTATTATGTAAATTATTTTAATATTATTGCTATTTTTAGAAACTGTTATGCTTACTTTTGATTTTATTATTATGTTTTATTGTTTATACTGCTCCTCTTATCTTATTCTTAATTATGGAAGAAATATCCTTAAGGCTAATAGTTTTTCTACGCATACTTGATTAATTATCATTAGTGAAATCATAACTAATTTCTTGCTCATCAGACTGTCGCCTATCTCCGATGCTGTACTCGTGATCATCAAATGCGACAACTTCAACCATTTTATTCTATTTTTAGTTAGGAGGTTTCTTAAAGGTTGATTTTTATTAACTTGCTGGTAATGACTTTTAAGCGCTATGGAAACTATTCTATTTAGATCCACTATGTTCTTATTTACGGCTTGATCTAGATTTGTAATTGTCAATAAATTACTGTTTCTCTTTTTCAGTTTTGAAGGGCAATAATAGATCAACTTCGAACTTATCTTAACTTTGATTCTATATTAGCATCATCATACATATTGCATCATTGCGTTATACTGAATCAGTAAGTTCATTAGCTTCTTCTGCACTTATGGTGGTTCCTTCTCAAAGATGAGGTCAATTTTATTCATTTTACAAATATGTTATATTATACTTAATCCCATACTATTCGCATATTATTGCCTTATCTCAAATTACATTCATACATATATATGAGCATAAACATGAGCATAAATAATGAAAGTGGACAGACTGCCGAAATACTGAAACAAATTGCCTCATCGCACACACCATAGCAGTTAATATAAGTAAACTAATTCGCATTTTCGATATTCTTTCATTATTTTTTGTCATATAGATAGGTGAACATTCCATTGTAATGTGCATGCGAGATTGCTTTCCTCTCATCAAAATTTAACAGAAAATTAATATAAATGATACAAATTTGTGTACTGCTCTACAGAAGCTAGCTTAAAGCTATCAAGCAGTAGCAAATATGTTGAGCATTAAAAAGAATCAGTCATTGAGTCTGCTTGGCGCGTAACATAAACAAAAAACATAAAAATGCTAAAATATTGATCTGGAAAGCAGAAAGAACACACGAGCTACTTTCGCGATGAGGAACTCGAAGAATCAGTAAGAACTAAAGAAAGATCAAATTTTCGTACGGCTTATTCCTAGAACCCATAACTGCATTCATTTCATGGTGAGAAATCAAAATTTCCCTCGAATTTAATGCAAGTATATAATAACCTATTTAGACTTTCCTGCAACCAGCATCTTTAATATCTCGTTAATTACCTGACTAACAAATGGTTACGAGGCAAAGTAGGTGTCGGGTACCAGATAAAACTCTACCCTGATCCCTCAACATATATGCAGAAACATAGTAACGAATCAAAAAGACCCAGCGTCATTCATGAACCCTTAAATAATTATTTGATGTTCACTGATATCATGGCTGCATTTGGAGTCGCACAAAACGGGTGCATTAATTTGTTATATGATATAACTTAGTTGAGAAAAGAGAAGTAAAAAATTAACAAATCAATAGCAGAGAGGGATTAATCTCAAAGTTAAGATATTGCAAAACATGATAAACCCGATAGTTCTTTCCTATAGTTATAAAAATAAGGACATAATGGAAGCAAAAAGCAGTCAAAGGCTAACAACGAATCTAAACAAATTAAGTTGTAAAGTAATATTAAGTTTATGCTTGGACATAATGATGAAGCTAGTATCGGTCCCAGTAAAGACAAGCGCAGCTATATTGGCAATAATAGTATTGATTATTCCGAGATGAACTCGATCGGGTATCAGCTCAATGCTTTTAACTCGAATCAAATATTAGGCAACATTTTTAATTTAAATAACTCAAATACTTTCTTGATGGGATTAGACAACAAGCCAAACCCATAAAACAGCATAAGATCGCCTATAAAAATATAACAAAAAGCCTAATCAACCAAGAAGCAAGTAAAATCCCCTTAAAAGGCAAGTCCAAAAACTCCACCATTAAATTTAAATTCCTCAACCCCTCAGTCAGCATAATCAGCTCTAGTGGTTGCATAGGCAAAACTGGAGAACATCCGCAATTTTATTAGTATAATATAGAGATAAGTTGGCTCTGCTGACCCAGAGCCAGAACTCTCGAAAAAGTAAGAAAATTCATTACATAAATTGGATATCTCGCAGAAGAAAGAAGTCAAAACTTTGACTATCATCAAAAAGAAAAACCCTACTGATTGATCATAATTTAGTATGCTGAACTTTTATGATTAAAAATAAAATAAATACATAACTGTTATATTGAGTATCTATAAATTTTATCATTAAAATACAAAATGTCGCAAAGCCCATAGCGAACCCAAATTGAAATAGAGAAGTAGATCGACAGAAGGATCCAGATGGACTCCCCGACCAGATTTGACATTGACTACTACTTACGGAAAATAGCGAGACTGGAGAATGAGTTCAATAGTTCCCAAGATGAGCTCGCCAAAGCCAGAGTTAAACTGAGAAGAGCTTAAGATTTCTAAATAAAGTTCGATCTATTATCAAAACAGAACTCGAACTTAGCTACAGAAATATAAAAAAGAGAAAAAGATTTACAATAAGCTAAATCTAGTAACGAGTATCTTCGGGCTAAACTTTAAGAAAAACAAAGTAAAGGAGAAGACTGGTCTGTATAAAGAAGAACTCTTCAGGAGGAAATTGATAAATGGAAAAATAAAGCTTAAGATGCAGAAGACAGAAGAATTAGCGATGTTCAGTAGACTAAGGACAAGTGTAACGATCTTATCAAAAAGTAACATGAAGTCATGAGAAGAGATTTTGCATAAAAATAATAAACACTTCAGTTTCAAATTCGACAATTAAAGAAGGCAATTCATGAAAAATAGACTGTGTAAAATTTAGTAACTAACAAGGTCGCAAAAGTACGAGAAGAAAAAGATCAATAAATTAACAGACTCAGTCAAGTTATTGAAAAGCAGAAAGCTGATCATTTGAGGACTGTGGCTGAAAAAAATTAATAATTTGATAAAATGCGATAGAAATTTGAAAAAATGTTCAACTTCTAGCTAGAAAATATTAAAAAAAATCAAGAAGATCAAGATGAGCTTTTCAATATTGAGTTGAATGGATTGAGGTAAATTATTGGCCTGAAGAATGACGAAATTAGTAAATTGTTCTAGCAATCTAAAAAATTATCGCAATCGCACGAGCAAGAAAGACAATAGCTATTAAATTAAATATCATTACTGAAAGATAAAATTTACTAAGTGTAAAGAGAAAGTGAATCTTAACTTGTAAACTTAAAGGAAAGACTCACTAAAATACACTCCTTAGAAATCTAAGCTATTGAGAAGAGGTATTCTGATTTAGTAAAAACTCTCAAAACTGATAAAGACGAACTAAATAAGCTGATTGTGTAAAAGGATAAGCAACTAGAGGGTGAGAAAAAATAATTATAAAGAGTCAAATTAGAATTGATTGATAGAATAAAGGAAAGGTAAACTCGTATTCTGCAGTTACAAGATCGATTAAAAGATACTGGCGATGCAAATGCAAGCTAAATGAAAAATTTACACGCTTCTTTCCACAAAATATAGAGCGAAAAATAAATGATGACAAATGAATATCAAGCAAATGTTGGATTCTTAAACCAACAAATTGCTAAACTAACAGGTAATAATGAGCTGAAAAATAATGAGATCAAACAGCTCCATGAATAAATCGCACATTTGAAGAACACTTACGCTGACAACATCAAAGATTTATAACTTAAGTGGAAGCAGTAAAGAAAATAAAGAGAAGAAGAACGATAAAGAGAAAGGACTCGAAGATAAAGTATGGAAGAAGATTATAGAGTTAAATAAAGAGAATGGAAATTGCGAGAGAGACAGTTATAACGAGAAAAAGAGAAATAGGAAAGAGAGAAAAGTAAGCTTAAATATATTTGCGAAGAGCTGTAGAAAGATATTGAAAGACTTAATCAATATATTAAACAACTTGATGAAAATCTAAAGAGAGAACTGAAGAAAAATCAGATCAGTACTTTGGATACGGGAGGAATTCGACGAGAGCTAACTGCATAGCTGGAAAGGCAAAAAAGCTAATTATAAGCTTTGAAGAGAATGTAAGTTGATCAAATCAAGCGAAAATTTGAAATTTAAGTTTCGAGACTGACAAATCAAAATTAAAAGTTACAGACTGATTTACTCAACAAATCAATAGCATATTAAAATTTATAGGGTGAGTTCAAGAAACTGTAACACATTAACAAAAACATTGACCGCATCAACAAATAAAAACTGGTCGAATATCAAAAGAAAATGGCCACTCTCAACAACGAAATAAATTTAACGCAAAATTTATATCAAAGCTTTATCGATGCTAAAAGTAGATCCGGCAAAAAGCCAAACTCTTGATTCAAGTACTTTCATTTATTTTCAATAATTTAGTTTACTTTGCTGAGGTAAAATAATTATTTATAAATTTTGTGAGACTCATTTATCATATTTAAGAATTTCAAAGAACGATTATGAAGTTTTTAAAGTAGTTCATCAGAAACTTCATTCTGCGATCAGACATGTTCGCAGCGCAGCCATCTCTGCGGTTTAATGGATAATCTTCATACTAAACTGTATTTGGAGGGTGTCTGTCAATTTTATTGGTCGCCTCATTCGCCGCAATTTTCGGGAGTAGCTTCATTAACGTGATCAACAAAGTCAACGTTTCAGCAAGTGTAAACATCGAAGTAAATTCATTTTAAACTTAGGATAATCCGTATGACTCTTCAGAACTAAATGAAATCAGGATGGCCATTGGAATTCAAGGGTTAGACTTCAGCAGTACACAGCGCTACTTTAACATTATTTTAAGAGTACAAACAGCACCGCTGCAAGGTATGCCTAGTTCAGTTGAAATCGACATGAGTCCATGCCAGATCGATGATTGGAAAGACGAGGGCGAACACTTTTAAAAATTGTTTTAAGTTTATTCCATGAGTAAAATGCTGTGTCCTTCGGTTGATTAAAATCTTACACTTAAAGGATTTGCAGGTAGTCCCTAATGGGTGACCATGAGTGTTATGATTTAGCAATGCAGAAATGGTACATCAACGGAATGGGACTGTTATTCGTCTGTAGATATCAATACAAAGTTTAACAACCAGCTTACTGCTTCAGATTTTTTTAAAGTAAATTTTTTAGTATTGAACAACGTTATCAGCCCTCAACAAGAAGACCCCGTTAAGACAGTGCTTTAAAACTAAATATTTGTCACATTTTCAAATACTTCAGGGTCTCGGTGTTAGCTGAAACTAGGAAAATACTCAATTTCAACAGATAACAGTATATGGCCATTTTCAAGTGACACAAGCGTGTAAGGGTACTACATAACAAGCCATGACACATACTCAATAAACTTGTATTCAACCCATTACGTTCGTATTGAAATTGAGAAAGCAAGGACAATATACTAGGTGACACGAGCACACGATAAACTAGATACTGTACTCAGCTATGTTGGGGGACTCTTCGCATTGCTATTCGGGTGGATATACTTCTTTATTGGCTCTTACAATTAGTACAAATATGAAATTGCTGTTGCTTAGCATGCCTTTGCTCTTGATTAAACTGGTCGCAAAATTAAAGAAGATTAATTCGGGTTCTGGACATACTTGAAATACAGTGTTTTTGATTGGCTTACAAGTTTCAGAATTCCACTTTGTTGGACACGCATGGAATAGATCAATTCTGCCAGAGAATAAGCCACAGAACAAATGGATATCCGGTACCTAATGAAGAAAATACAAAGATTTGAAACAATAAATAAATTTCTATTAGGAGAACACAATCTAATATACGCTAATTTGTGCCGACCTCCTACTCTTGACCAAGTTAAACGTCTTAGAAAAATAACCTAGTACTACGACAAAGTGATCAAAGTTTAAAATGAATAAAATATACTGATGAATATTTTGAAGGTGTCAAACGACCAGAACAAGATCACAAACGCAGACAATTTATAACTGGATTAGAAACATCAAGGCTAGGCTGTGAAATAGTAGGAATTATCACTTGATTCATAGGACGAATAAATATAAAGGTAAATCGCAAATATGTACAAGAAAGCGATCAATAGTCAATAAAATGGAGAGCTATCTGCTAGGATACTAGAGGAAATTCCTAATTCAATGAAGCATCGATTGTTAAATTTATCTAACTCTGCAAAATAGGGTTAAGGCGAATAAAGCAAATGTAAAATTAAAATATAATCCACTTTTACGCTAAATGATTCAACCCCGATTCCTTTCTTTAAGGGGTTGATCGGTGTTAATAATAATAAATGATAAATGTGTAAAATGTGACTTTTTTTATTAAGTTGTACTTTTTGCTCACAGGGCAAAGTTAGAAAAATTCAAAAAGTATAGAAAATAAGCGCTTATATATCACATGGCTCAACAGCAATTGGCTGGGAGAGTATTTTTGACACTTTGGCACTTAACACAGACAAGTTCGACGTCTTTGCAGCCATCCATGCAGCAGGGCAGCCAGAAGAGGAAGGCGGTAGTGAAGAGCAGGCAGAACCCCCAGGCACAAGCTACTGCACCTACTTTTCTACGGGGAATGTGCGATGTTTTGACTCCACAGATCGGACACAATGTGCCATCATCGTCATCGTTGTTTATGTGGATGATAGTAGGTCCCTGAGGGGGTGGCATGCCATAAGGCGGATACTGTGGCTGCTGAGGTGGTAGATATACAGGCTGTCCATATCCAGGTTGTCCGTATCCAGGTCCATATGGGGGTTGAGGTGGTCCGTACATTCAATTTTGCCTAATAAAATATACAGAATTTGCTAACATTGTCCAATTAATATCTAGATTATAGTTATAATGCAGATGATGAATATTGTTCTCATATTTCCATAGTTTATTCGATCATATAATATGTTCATACTGATTTTCTACTCTTGAGTTCCTCCAGCTCTTCGATCTTGGCATCAAGTTCAGCACTTACAATTTTAAATGCCTTTCCAAATTAAGGGCGTCGTTATAGTTATTGTTCAAGAGTGGGTCTAGTTTATTATCACGATTACGATGAGATGTATGAGTATACGTTGGTTCTGTCGATTTATCTACGATGAATATGATCAACGAACAGCACAACTGCAATAGCCATACCGAATCCTTTGTAAAGCAGTTTGTGATGCCTAGCGTAGAAGTACCCGGCCAGTGATGTACCGATAAGTGCTGCGGTTGTCAAGTTATCTAAATGTACAGTATCGTACATGCTGTTGTTCTAGGAATAGCAAAGTTGGGTAATCTATTGATTTCGTATGCAAGTTTGGGATCGTACCCTTTCGAAACCATCTCATCTTGCACTTGCTGACTCACGTGGGGGATGCGTGACATTGCTGTCCTATTATACAATAATTATTAGTGTCAACTTCAAATATATCATTGGCACTACAAAATCAATCATAAACATCAAGTGGGAGCAGCTGGAGTCAGGCAGTTTAGCATCTCTGAGCGAATATAGTTGTATGATTTGTATATGCGTGGCTATATCATGTATGATGGTAATGGGTTTTGCAGTGAGCATACGTAGGTCGGAGAGAAATTTGTGTTCGGCTCAAATCTTATTGATCGTTGGCTGAATATTGGTTAAGTGGCTAATCGGACTTTTTATTTCTTTATTGGTTTTTAGATAGAACATTTTTATATTTTTTATTTCTCACTTTTGTCTGGCTGTTTCAATGATTCATCGATTTTGTTGTATGCAAGTGGTGTTGTTTGCGTCTCTCTCGAAATTCGAGACAGTGATGGAAGCTTGATGTTCTCATGCTTTACAAATGCCTCGATATTGCTTTTTTCTGGTAATTCAGGATTAGTGTCAAATGTTTGTTCAAAATTGTGTTTGCTTGCATAGTTATCGACTGTTATACTGCGTGCATGTCTGTGACTTCTCAGGTTTTTCTTCAGTGACTTCATCTGTTCCTGATCTTCTGACTGATAAAATCCATAGTCTCCCCGCTCGTAACCCCAGTAATGTTTTCTGCCTCGATCAGGGTGCTTTACCTTCATACGAGAGATAGGCTGCACGTCTTTTGGATAATACCGCATGAACATGGGAGCAATAAAATTATTTTAACTAAACTACTTGATGCACCAAAATTGCACATTTGCTAACATCAGCATAAAAGATCACTCTTTTGTTGTGTCATAAATTTGGTATGATTTTATCAGCAAGTTTATAATCGCATAAATTGATTTGTTTATGATAAACTCAGCCAAGATCGCACCTCGATAAACCCAGCTTAAGTATGCATATACAAACACTCTAGTGAGCTCAAACATAATGAGAAACTTGACGGCATCCTGGCCTTAGATAATCGAGGGTTTGCCTACCACAGTACGATAATTTTGATGCAGATGATGGATTCCCGAAGGTCACGTACCCAGTGCACAGTTTATTCCGGCTGAGTCAGTACTTCTTTCCAGATAACTATCAATCTACGCTTGTAGTAGTGTAAGGCACATAAACAATAACTTCCATTCAAGAATCAAACGCATAGGATGTAATTGCCGTACGTGAAAAAATACCGAAATGAACATATACTCCATACTCTCTTATACTGATCGATATAGTTTAGGTATAAAATCTCAGCTTTATTCATCATGATCATCATCTGCGTAGGGACATATTGGTCAGCGAGTTGGATCTGCTCATGCGGGTGGTTTTCTGGCTTTGGCTGACTTACTCCATACTGTCAGTAGTCTTGTACCCATTCCTGAATTTATTCTGCGTTAAGTACGTACCTTGGCCAGTAAAGCACATGCGTTCCTATTATTCCTCAGACTCATCTTGAACATTGTATTTCATGGCATGAGGGTTGTATGGTCTGCGTTGGCCTTGAGTCAGTTTTCGATACACTTCATGCATTTACTAGTCATCCAAGTAGGGGAAAGAATTCTGCTATTGCGGAGGAGGATATTGCATTGGCATCATGTTCGGGTGGTAGTTATTGTAATTTAGAGGCATCATTTGGCCATTAAAACACGAGTAATTCTGTTGGTAGTTATACCCTGGGTAATTCTGGGGCGGGAATCCATTCATATATCCACCCTGAAAATTGGGTGGCATAAAACATTGATTTTGATAGGGTTGATAAAAACCGAATTGGTTCGGCTGATTGTTGTAGTTTTGCATGTATTGCTGCTGTTGAGATCGTCCCATGTTATTTACTTTTGCCTTTTTGCGGGTCTTTGTATTTTAATGATCTTCTTCGTAGGCTCCCATGTTTTGATTGTTGCCATAAATAGTCCTTTTCGGCATAATTGGAACAGTTTTCGTCATATTCTGCATGTGCGTAATCAGTTTGTTCACTTTCATGCCAAGTTGTTTATGGCACATATCGCAGACTAGTGACCCAGTGACTTTGCCATCGTTAAGGCATGATTAACACGTGAAAATGTTGGGCGAACAACAAACTTTCAGAATCTCTTCAGAGGCTTGATTGCAGAAGGTACAGTTCATGAAGTAAAATTTGTTATACAAACTGCTATATTTTACATTTAATGCCAAAAATTAAAGTTGCCCATTTGTTAAAATAAAATAAAATTAATTTTCATCCTCAATCTTCAAATCTATATTAAAATATGATGGTATTTCATAAAAAGTCTATAATTTTGTTTTTGAGTGTATGCAGTGTGCCCATTAGTGTGTGATTCTAATTGAGAATACTAATAATTAGAAGTGAATGCGAAGCGGTCGAAAGAATGCAAGAGAGCAACGTGCTCAGTAGCTCTCAAGCACATTTACTCCATTTTCATTTTAGAACTCAGACACTTCATTTTCATTTAGTAAACCCTAGCCAGCACATACATTACCAAACCCTTCATCATTATTACCAAAACCCATGTTATTACCCTCAACTACTCATCCTATATATAACTCTCACTCTCAGCCAGATACCGACTATAATTCCCACTCCCCTAATCCTATGACCATACCTATAAACACTATTCATCACACTAACTATGATATACTACCTTCTTCACACTCATTAACCTAGATGCAGTTCAATGCAGCACAAATACAATATTATTAGCAACTACGGGCAGCATATATCAAGTAACAGGAGGATAAGAAAATGCGGGGGTTTTATCTGGATACTATGCTATAGGGAATTGCATATGACTATCTCAGCAATTAGGATATACACAATAGGCAACACAATGCACTACAAAAACATAATATGTATATATAACAGCAATAAAAATGCATCAGAATGAGAAATTAACAGTATGATATAGACAACAAACCGACTATTGTTGTAATAAAGCATAAAGAAATACCAAAGTTATAGCCAAGTATACCAAAACTGAGCATATTCATAGTACAATTTACAGTAGAATGTGTCCGTATTGACACAGACCAGCAATTCCGATAGCTGGTAGGATAATACTAAGCTGGCTATGTGAACCCGTACAAACAGTCTTCCATTGACTTAATTGCCGATATAATAATTAGTAAAATAGAAGGAGTCATCAGTTCGATACTGTAGAATGTTAATATTAATGATAACAGCAGGACGATAAACATGAAGATAACAGTGTTTATGGAACCATTGTAACTCAACAACAACCTACAATATACTTTCATAAGCTATTAAAACAATATTATTTAAGGGTTGAGAATTCAATGTGGTAATGTGCAGATTAGCTGGGCAGTATAAGTACAGTCTAATGGCTTTGATCTAATAGACTAAATCTCAATATAGGGCAATAGTGTAAAACTGAGTAAAAGACTAGCGAAAGGAGCAACTATTATTTATCGATGTCTTTAGTTAAAGGAACAAAATCTATAATAATTCTTAAAATTCTATAGGAATTAATGTCCTGGTTTAGCATAATTTAATATAGGCAATAGTTTCTATGATAAGTAACTAAACATAGGCATGATATACATATCATGATATCATTATTGTTGTGATTATTTGTACTTGTGTGCTAGATACAGTTTGATAATAAACTTATTCCATATTTCCCCTTAAATCAACGCAACTCCAGCTACACCCATAATACTTGCTTTTACTATGCCTATTTTATAGTTTTTGCGTGAGGTGATCAAGTACATTGCGATCAATGGGAACAGTATGTAATATTTATTCATGCGCTACTATGTCAGGCTATCATAGGCGGAGTTTAGGGATTTTTGAGTTTGTGCTGGGTACGGTTTGCTGGATTAGTATAGTTTTATTATATCCATATATTATTAACACATACACAAATACATACATATACAAATATACATATCAGTATATATAATGTATATTATCATTATATACAAAAAGATAGATTAATAGATAGATTATCAAGAGTCTTTATTAGGTGAATTTGCCTATGTCTTAAACGCCCGTAACTTGTACGATTTACGAAGGTTATTCGCGTTGTAATTTGCATTTAATTGGCTTGCTCTCGAATTATTTACGCTTATGTGACAGCTCCGACTCAATGGTAAGATAGATTTAGAACTGCTTAAAGAACGAATTCGGTTACGAGCTGCCAAAAAAGGGTTTAAACTGCTTGCCCATGACCCAAGATTAGGATGGATCTTATTTTTTGCCATATTGGAATGCTGCTATTGAGACTGATATTGTTTCTTTATCTTTTATACAATTGGTCTCAATGGCATGGATCTGCTAATTTTTCTAACACAATTTCTGCTGTTGTCTTGCTTTTCCCGTTACTGTCTCTAAATCATTTTTATTTTCTTCTCCTGCATTTTCATACTAATAATTTCATCAATATTCTATTTTTTCTTGAACATAATATCGATGTCATTAATTTGTAGATTTTAATTTAGAAAACTGAGTCCATTGTCTACAATATGTTCCACGTGAGCGTTTGTTGGCTTGGGCAGTAGTGATTTCTATCGATTTATTAAATATTCAATGCATTCGATAAGCACGAGCTCATTATTGTCATTTAGAATCCATTTCAGTTTTAGTGAGCGGACTTTTACTCTGCATACTATGCCTAAAACGTGCACCATTTTGTAGTGTTTGTAGAGAGATATTGTCAAATATTTACATGTTGAGGGTGGTGAGTTTATATTCAGCAAATCGGATATCCCTTGTTCAAGAGAAATGTGGTCTAAATAAGCAGGATCGATGCGAGAAATCTTTCCTGATTTTGTAAGTACTTCTAACTCTGCAAACTTGTATAACGGGCATTCACATATTTACTGATTTTATTAATTAAACTCGGTGAAGTATATCATTTATAATTTATTTTACATGCATTCGTTATTAGTCTTCATATTACTTCTTCTTTTTGGTTGTTCATGCGGTCTTGTTCGAGTATAGCTCTCAATATAGGCTAAGTTTAACTTATTGTTTTACATATGATTAACTTGACCTACTTTCCTTCTATTTCTGAGATAAATTTAGAAAGTTTATAGTGTAAATATTTAGTACTTGCCAATCTTATCACTATTTTTGGATGCTAAATTATACCGAAATAGGCAGAATGCTTATGATTTGGACATTTTACAATCTTTAATCGAACTCTGCATATATTAATCTTACTAATGAATTATATAGCTCTTAATTGCTGATGGGTAATCTTTACTATTCGCCCATGGTAACTTAAATGAAGGAATCGATTGATCAAATGTACTTTTGTGAACTAGCTTCGTCGACTCATCGATTTAATGAATTTTAATGAAATGCCCGAATTGTTACTATTGTTTTTTCTTACGAATCAGTTACTCATTTAATTAGATCTAAAAAGCTACGCTCTCCAAAGATTTTATAATCGTTGGGTAAGATAAATAACCACTATGTATATTGGATTTAAATAAAATGAAACTTTAACTATTTTGGATAGGATGTTTCACTAATTTCGAGGGTCTATATCGATTACATTCAAGTTATTTTTAGTGCTGAAATTGCCTTTTGTAGAATAGCATAGGTATGAGCAACTACCCTAATATTTTTGGTGCCTCATCTGCCTCAATCATGGTGAGATGCTGAAGTAGAGTAAATAAACTCAAATATGAATCTGATGCGGCTGATAAATATAAGTCCTGCGGATTAGTAGTATGAATTTGTTAAGTGCTACAGATTTTACATTGGCATTTGCTATCAGAAGTAAGATAGTTCTATTCCGCTTCAGCGAGTTGGGTTTCCAGTTCAGTGAATACATCATCTGGTTTACCTTACAATTATTATTTTTGCTTTCGTGTAATCACTCGCGTGTATTTTTGCTTTTTCTTATAGTACCTTAGCAGCACAGAATTAACCTTCATTACTGCCTCATTTTTCATCAATTAGACTTAAGTCTTTGTTCTTATTATATTTATTATTTTTTTGTTATTAAATAATGGATTAAGAAATCATGTCACTATTGCCTCAAGTTAGCAGCAAACAGCTCATCGTACTTGATAGTCACTGAGTCCACTGCTTTGAGCCAGTCAGTCGATTTGAAATGCTCATATGTCAACTGTCTGGAATCGGTATTCATTATGCCATATCCAGTCACATTGTAGGACAGAGCTGCAGTGAAGTTTGATAATTTACCGTATGATTATACTATTGACTTGTCATTACCTGCGATTCCTTCCACTACTGACACCAAATACTTTGTGCTTTTGGTCAGGCTGTAGGGTCCAGGAATTAATTTGAAGTCTCCACCCTTGATGTAAGGGAATATTCTCTCGTAAGTATGGTAGTGTGCTCCAATGTAGAAAACGCAGTTGTAGTCCACCATCATGTCAAAGAATTCCGCTAAAAGGAATCTTTAATTTTTGCAATGAGTTGATGAACCACTACAAGCCAAAGGGTAATGACTTGCAACAATTAATGGTTTACTTTTGCTTGCTTTATCCATCGCCTTCTTAAAGCTTTTCATCATTTCAGATTTACTTGCTTCCTCAAACAATACTCCATATGGTTCAGCCATCATAAAGCTAAACGATCCGAGATCGAGGACCGAAATGTTTGCATTTGTCAAGTTGTAAAGCTCAAAGGATTCGTTGAAAAGCATGAAGTCATTGGCAGTATTATATTCGTGATTGCCAGCCATGAAAATGCAAGGCCAAACCGAAGATATCTGACTGAGCATAATCAAGAAATTTTCATAACTGATACCGTCACCAGTACTGAGGTCATAGGCATAATCACCCCCAAGATAAACTACATCTGGCTGTTCCTTTAAGCCTAGAATATAATCAAAGGTATTGTCAAGTCTATTATAGACCTTGGCTTTTTGTTAAAGGTATCCCCAATCTGCTAGAACCACCATTTTAACATTTTGGTTCTGACTTATTAAGCGAGACTTCATGTTTGAATTCTTGAAGGGAATTTCAGGCTCTGATGAATTGCCTGTCCAACCATAGGCCATATACTCAAAATTGTCACCTCTTTCGAGAAAGTTAATCGAACACTCATGCGAGAATGAAGAATAGCTGTTGAATTGAATTATTTTGGTTGAACAGTAAATTTTCCTGATCGAAGAGGACCCTCTTTCAATAGTAACATATGATTTAGGGCATTGTAAGCGAGTATTGAACCTGATAGAAAGTGTCTCAGACTCATCAGTGTTGAAGAAGTTGCGCCCTAGTGCCAGCCTAACCCCAAAAGGTGTGCACCCAGTCGGAGTCACATATGCACACGCAGCAGAGTATATCAAGAGCAGAAAGGCTACTAACAGCATTTGTTGGCTTGATGGTCCTATATGTTATCTTTATTATGTTATATCTAACATTTAAGTAGAATTATTGGTTTGATCATTTCTGATCTTCAACAATAAAATATAGATCTGTGATTAACCACTATGATGGAGCTATGTTCTATTTAAAATTGCTACTTTTTTTAAGCATTTTTTATATAAGAACGCTTTGAAATCAACAACAACAAGAATGTTGGATAAATGTAGGCTCCGTTAAGGTAATAATCAAGTGGAAAAGTTATATTAAGCTATATTATTGATATTCTGCTTTGGATATATTCATGCTATTTTTGATTGATTATAAAGATTCAATGAGATCATAATACTCTATTGTGAATGTTTATAATAATACTCACTCTACAAAATATAGCGATGAACTTCGACAGGAACTATTGGCCATAGTCTTTGTGCTTGGTAGCTCAGTTCTCCATCACAGCGGTATCCATAATCCGCATATGGGACAACCGTGAGGAGTTTCCCGTACGTCAACTAGGTCCAGCTTCTACCATCGTATGTTCATTATGCTTGCTTTTCACTAACGTGCTCAACTTGGTTGGTAAAATAATTGTAGGTGACAATAAGGATATCTGCCCTTTATACTCAAGTAATCTGCTTATGGTTCTAGCTATACTGTTCAATATAATGCGTGAACTACCATTTGTGCTGTTTACTATCAAGACACTGAGGGTATCACTCTGCTTTTGGCCACGTTTTAACAAAATCAATGTTGAGGATATTAGTAAATGGTTTGTGGCGATAATGAAAAACCAAACCTACTTTATTTTCCTATCTTTATGTTATATTGGATTTATAAATCTACTTAACATCGGCATCTACGGTATGGAACCACACCAATCATACTTATTTTTCGAGTACTTCTGCCCAAAGAAGACAACATCGATTGAAGTCGCTGTTTCTGTCCTTAGAGTAATCGCTTTACTTTTTGTACTTTACCTCAGCTTACTGACCTACGACGAACTAGATTTCAAAAAGTTCTTATTTCTGATATTTTTGATATCCAATCTGTCGATAGTTCCGCACGTGGTAATCACTCTCAGTAAATAGTACACAGGCGAGTAAGTTCATCGCCGGGATCCCATATACTTCACTTCTTTTATAATTCAACTATTGAACACATGTGTGATATTTTATTTCAGTGGCATCAACAAGGAGCTTAACCAGCCAGCCATGCAGGGAGTTCTGCAGTCATGGCAGGCTTTCCATAATCTGAGACTGGGCATGCGAGTACTTGCGGATTTTGCTGATTATAAGGACTCACATGCCAACACTCAAAAGTACAACTACAGATGCTTGGAATCTTTCGACTATTTAGATTAAATATTAAAGGAAATTCACACCAACAAATTCTTTGACCTCAAGTATTAGCTGGCGGGTGTATAACAAATTTTATAGAGAAATTAACTGGTCAAATCCAAGCTAGGTGAAGCAACCGCGGCAGAATATAAGAGAAAATGTGCAAATGGTACATTAGGAGTCGATAGTGTAAAACGTATTTAGAAAATACTATCAGCATACTGTGAGGCTGAAATATTTGGAAACTGGAAGAAGACAAAATCATACAAGTCACTCAAGTAAGAATTTATCAACAACGGAGACATCAACTAAAAATTGGGACTTTTTGGTATCCCCGTGGCTTGATTTATATATTTACTATTTTCCACACTATTGAAATTTAATTAAGATTGTTGTGATTTATATATTGTCCTGCATGACTGAGATGATATGCAGCAAAAGATTTTACGTATTTTTATAGTTCCAATATCAATAATTATAGGAATCAGCTGCTTGCAAGTGACATTTTGCGTTTAGGGTTCCTATATTTCTTGGCTGGTTACCTCTCAAAATGAGACTAATTGCCTAGTTCACCGATGTCAGCTCTGCCAGTTCTAAGTCCACCATTTCTCGTTTGCCCAACAGCATTTCGCGGAGGTTCTGCAAAAACATGACATTCGCTGTCGGTATCATTTTTAGATAGCTCGTTTGGATTCCACTAAAATTAGCATTAGCATACATATGACTCATCGATGTGCTGAACTTGCATGCGTGTCTACCGAACATAGATTTTCCTACATTGAAGCCCAGGGACGTAAAGTGCCTGCCGAACATTACAACGATATAATTATATTTGTAGCTCAATTAATCATAACAACTTCATTATTACACCCATCATTAGGCCGGCTGTTCTGCCCCTGGTTTCTTGCCTGCCTTAGGCATGTTCAAACTTGCAATTGCTTATTTCTTGGTCTGATGCTTGAATTTCTTTACTGATTACTGAATTTGCTTTAGCTCTTGCTGTAGAATTTAAGTATTAAGCAGCTGGTTCTCGCCAGCAATATCTTCACTCTTCTTACGTAGTACTTAGGTTTTCTCTTCCAGTTTAGGTAAATTTTTGTACTCCTAGAACACAAGTACATCTTCTCTGCCTAAAATGTCTTCAATTTGCTTCTTAGTCTTCTCAATGTCTTCATACAGTTTATCAATTTCGGTAGTGAAGCTTTCAAGAATTGTCACATTTTCTTTGTATACGATATCGAGCTATTTGATGATATCTCTTTATTTGTTGGTCAGCACATTTCTCAACAATTAGAACTCTTGAGAAACAAGGGCTTTTTCCCTTGAGTTTCGCTCCCGTGCCTCTTTAATAAATCTTTGGAAGCCATCTCGATATTTGTTCATATTATTCTGACCTACACCAATTTTGCTAACCACATCTAAATATTATGATTTAATTTAATTTATCGCTTTTTTAATTAACTTCACTTGATGGTCTTTATGATTGCCTGAATTAGTAAATATCTTACCGTGAATTGCGCACTATGGACATATATTCTCATGACAGGTAAAACAATAATATGTTAACTACTCTTAACCGTGGATCTTGCAGAAATAGTTTGTCTTTTTATTGATAAGGCGTGGAGATTTCTGTTACGATTTTTGTATTTTTTCGAAAGAGCTTGATCGACCCACTGATTTTTATTGATTAGATCCTTTAGCTGGACTTGGCACCTTCACATACGATCTAGATAAACCACTTAGCTATGATACAGTAGTCGTGTCCAACACAGTTTCATCCCCACAAATCTCACATACATAGACCTAGTTATAAGACAGCTTGTACATTAGGATTTCCTTTTTTGATATGCACAATTTAAGCATAGGCAGAGGCAGCACAGTTGACACAAGGGTTATGCACGCACGATAACATGAGCATATCGTCATTAGATTGCTTGCAGACTTGACAAACATCATTGATATCCATTTCGACAATAAAATAAAACTTATGGTCTTATACACTATTTATATATTTGGTAAAGATAAAACTTTGAATATCACACTTTGACATCTGCAATGGCGTACTTCATTTTGTTCTTCACTTTCATCATGTCTGCCCATATTTCACTGTCGATTTCAGGTTCATACTTCTTGCTTTCTGGTAAACTTATTTTTCCTACGTTCGGATCATGCTTAACCACTAATGATTCTTCACGCCATCCGTTCTCAGTTTTTTATTTACTTGGAAAGTAGGATACATTGTCTGAGACATCAGTCACTGATGGGAAGTCATGTACATCATTTTTAATACTTTTGCTTGATATATTCCTTTTTTCTGAACAAAATCCATTTGATTCAATGTATGAGTTCACTGTATCAGAGTTTAAAATTCCCGCGAAAAATGGTTTCTTGCTAAGCTTCTTCTCCGTGGCAGTCCTTATTTCGTTTCTCGAAGACGAATTTTCTGTGTCCTTTCTAGGTAACTCATCATTCTTAAAATTAACATTAAATTGTTTCTTATAATTCTCAAATCTGGACTTAAAATTTGAGTAATCTTTAAATGGCTCAGGCGTTTAATTGAATGATGAAATATTGCTTATGAATGTATCTCTGTGTTTGAGTCCACGATGAGCAGGATATTCAGGAACTGGTCTTTAATTCTATCTCTCATCTGAAATTTCAGGTTTTGCCTGTGATTTGTTTTCGATTTTTATATTTTGATCAACCTTTCGATTGATACTCAAATTCTATTGAGGAATAGTTACACTTTCTCTAATGTTAGAATTCTGTATAGGAGAAGGAGTAAAAGGGAAGGGTAAATTAGGGCTTAAGAAATTATTTGAGACCCTCTAAGGGACACAATTTTTCTGCGGCATCGTATTCGGCCCTGGAGAAGGGGGTCGATTTGCCACATTTACAACAACTCGATACTCAGGCTGTTTCATATTGAAAACAGGAGCCTGATTCATATTGAGATTTCCAAATGATCCATTTCTCACTATTGTGTGCCTTTGAGGAATATTAGTGATTGGACGCGTATAATTATTCAATGACAGCCTGTTTTACACAAAGCAAGGAGGAGGAGGAGGAGGAGCATATACCAAATGAGGATGATATATATTAATTATTTTTTGAGAACTTGGTCTCTGCAAACATGGATTGCGATTTATGGTGACATTTTCTTGTATTGGAGCTTGGCTAACTGTCTTTTGTTACTTATCAAGACTTTTTATTGGTGAATCAGTATTGTTCAGTAAATTTCGATCATGAGATTGATAAACACTTCGGTCTTTTGAGCTTGATAAATGTAAAGAAACTTGTAATCCCTTGGCAGTTTTACGTGGAATTTTTTGACCTGAACAATCTCTATTTTGTGGGTATTAAGTTCCTCCCCTTAATAGTTTTGATTATATTGGTGCTCTTCTAGTTTACACATCTGGGATTGACGAAGATCTTTGCACTTTAAATGTTTATAAATTCTTTTGTATTTTCATATCCTACCTGTCATTTGATCCCTAAAGTTATGAAAAAATGGGAGACTATTTAAACTCTCCATATTAATCAAGTAGGCTGCCAATTTAACCTTCTGAGATCGCATCCAAGCACTTGAGTTTACTGGAAATCACAAGATTGTTGTCGAAACAAATTTCTCTAAATTTTAACAAGGCTGAACTGAAACTTGATGAAGCTTGTTCGTACAAAATACAATTAACTGGACAGTGGCTACTCGAGTTGTCTGAGTTTTCCTCAATTATTCTAATGATCTTTCTAACCATGTCTTGCTCTGTGCCGTTGCTTGTGTTTAGAGAGGGTTTAGACTTTGATATATCTTTGTGGCACCATATTTTGACCTTTTTATTGAGAGTAACATGAAACATTTCTTCTTATATAGGAAAATAACCATAGCGTTTGTAGAGTATTTCAAATCCTTTTAGCGCAGTATAATAAAATTGGAGAGAATCTTCAAAAGGAATGTCCTTAATTCTTGACAAATTTGTGAAGACCCTTTAATAGAAAATACTCGCTTTACCACTTGGGTTCTGCCTAAAGAAAAGTGTACTCACCAGTATAGGATGACGATGTCGAAACATAAACAGTTCCGTTTGTTACTTAAGCATATTTTGATCAACGATGTTGATAGGAAACTAAATCAGGGCAGATTAATTCTGCATGCAATGATCCCACACGTAGTAATTATGGCCACAGTGTTTCAGTTTGTACTATTAAAGAGGAGGAGCATAATCTCCGTTTTGAAATTGTTGTGTTTTGCCAGCGACAGCACCCATTTCGATTTGATTTATTTTCGATTTGCACTATTATAGAAATTATGATGTAACTTATTTACTAACACCTTGAAAAATATCATTGTAATTTATCAAAGAATGATCGAAATATAAACTAGACTAAATTAAGGAGTTCCATATTTTCACCCTTTTAATACTTAATTTATAAAGCACAAAATACATAATGCCATTGAGCTCATTAACAAGTAAAGAAGACTATATTTCATAAAACTTAATTTATGATTGTCTCTATTGATCAATAATGTAAAACGCGGTGAGATGATAAAAATTAGTGAATAATAATAATAATGAATAAGTTTAGTAATCACAATGAGAGTATCAAATTCATTTAGTAATCATTGTAGACAGTGTTTGAACAAGTCGAATCTTAACAAAATAAATGTCTCCGCATCGTGGACAGCAAATGCACAAAGTTAGCCTCATCGATCGGCTTCCTAGAGTCAACCTTTGCCAATCTATAGTAGAGACTGAAAAATTACGTGGATGTTGACAGCTCTATGAAACTGGCGGATATGCGCACTAAACAAATGCAGTTTATTATTGTTGAGCTTGAAAGCAAAGTTAAAAGATTGTAAGGAACTTAATAGAGTCTTCAGGCTAGCCTTATGGAGAAATAGGCTCTTATTCTAGATTTGCAGTATAAATGGGAACAACTTAATGCATAAAATAGTGGATATAGGTAATAAATTGCAAAAAAGACAAAGCAAATAAAATAATTGATTAAAACTAACTCAGCTATCAAAGCAGCAAAAGCAACAATCTAAAATAAATTAGTTGATGCGACTCCTTTGCCAATGTTTAACATTTCAGAGTTAGGTGCTAAAAAATAACAAGTTCAATTATAAAATTAGCAGTATTAAGAGCTTTAGTCTAAATTGAAGTAGATGGAAGACTGTTTGAATTAATAAATAGAACATTATAAGCGTAAAAATAATAAATTAGAAGAGGAAATTAGTTTAATTCGTAATTAGCTGAAAAAGGAAAGTGAAAATTCAAGAAAAATATTTTAGCTATAGTTCAAAATACGCAATCTAGGCAATCATAATAAATAATTATAATAAACATACGCAGCCCAATTAGCATCTAGCAATTAAAATGAAATGAAATTTCACAAAAAAATCAATGAACTAAAACTTCAAGTGCAAGAAGCCAAAAAAGTTAGTAAGAATTTGATAAAAGATGTTTAGAAATAAATAAGAAAACTGGCCACGATTACATTAGGAGCAAATGATAAGGCTTCTATTTTCATCGGAGCCTCGAACTATTCATAACAGTTTGCTGAATTGGCCAAATAGATATTAAAGTGTCACAAAAAGTAGTTGAACGAAATAAAGTTATAAAAAGACGCAAAAATTGATGAATTTAATTTACTATTGGAATCAAACAAATCAAAATTAAAGGAACTTAACGGTACTATTTAGAAACTTCGTAAAAGTAGTGATCGTATTGAAAAATTACCTGTGATGAATGGGCTGAATGTTTCAAATAAAAGCAACTCTCGAACTGAAAGTGTATAGAATCGTTAAAAATAGAAATATTAAAAACATTAAAGGCTTTAAAAGTAAAAATTATAATAGAAATTAGAAACTTTAACAAAGCTCTTATAGGATAAATAAAAAGTGATTAACGATTTGCGTTTAAAATTTGATGAGAATGAGACTCAAGCTTCAAAAAGGATATTATAGCTTTAAACAAATCTTGCAGACAAGTAAATGCAACTTCGATATCAAGAGCAAAAATATTAACAAAATCAAAAAGATGGAATTTAGCAATAGCGGATGACACGAACGACAATAGAAAGAGATCTAAATAAAGCAAAGTAAAAAATAAAATAAATAGAATTACAGCGATAAGACTTAAAAGCAAAACAAAAATAGTATGAGTAAAAATTGATCGTGAAATAGAAAACAATTAAGTAACATACTCAAATTCAGAAATAAAGTATATAGAAACTGAGAAAATGCGAAAAGAAATATGAAGGCAAGCTAGAATAACTCAGAAATTTAATATAAGCTAAGGACAAAACTGCGCAATAACTAATAAGTAAAAATCAAAACCTTAACGCTGACTTAAAACTGCTAAAATAGAGGATAAAGATAATGTAATTGAGTGCGGAAGTTGTAAAACAGACTCAACCTGAAGAACAACTCCTTTAAAGTTCTAAAAAATCAAAAGAGATTGAAATTCAGTTAACGATTAAGATTGAGCATTTACAAAATCAAATAAACTAAAAAACTTAACAAATTGATCTAATGGATAAAGAAGCAGGGGCCTTAAACTAGCAAATTCAGAAAAAGTAATAAAAAATAAGTGAGCTGATTTCACAGTTAAACAGATTCGAAAACTAAAATAAATTGCTAAAAATTGACAATGAAGTAATGAAGCAATCTATTGAAAAGAAGCACAAATAAGCTCCGGAAAAACCTAATGAGTTTGTGCAACTGAAAGGCGAATTTGAAAAAAGGGAAAAAGCATTAAGAAGTGAAGGTGAGAAGATAGTGTCGGAATTAAAATCTGCAAATAAGGATATTCGTGATAAAAATAAAAAGTTAAGTGAGTAGATAATTTTACTAAAGTAACAGAACAGTAATCTTTTAAAGCAGCTTCGCGAAAATGCATAAAAGTCAAAAAACAGTTAAAATTAAAATCAACACAATGCAGAAGCAGTAAAAGAACAAACCAATGGTGTAAAAGTAAATAATGCTAAATTACTTCAACTACCTAGTTTTAAAGACAAGAAAAATTTTAAAGCAACTGACTCAGTGTAGTACATCTAGGATAGCACTCAGACATAGCGCTTATAAAAAAAGGATGAGGCCATAAATACAATCGATATTTTCGCTTTATAAACTTAGAACGGAGGGATGAATAAAATTCTAGACCTCAACGAAGACGAACCCAACTTGAGCTCGACGCACAATCGAAATGCAGAGGCCCTCCGAAACTCGAACTTGTTCTTAAACCTAAACCAAAATGCTATTCCTGATGATGATGTGTTTGAAATCTGTGATGAGAATGAAGAAGTCAACTTTGGGCAAAGCTCAATGAACTTACAAGTCAGGTAGCTGTTTAACAGTCTCCGAATTGAAATAGAAAAGCTGTTTAACTAGGAATAAATTTCATTTGGTATCACGAAACTGTTGCCTCAAGCCTTGCAGGATGACTATCACGAACTGATGAGTTATATAAAATAGAAGATCGCAGAAATTAAAGCTCACAACTAGATAACCTTCATAATGGCTGAGCCTGGTAACTAGCCCGAACCAAACCTAGATGACTCCCTTTAGTTACCTTAGTTAATTAGTCGACGAGTGTCGTAAGGCTAGAGCCTACGCAAGGTTTTATAGTAAAAATAGGCTCTGATACACAGTCTGATGAATGAGCGCACCTCGCAATAAAACACAGTACTTGTTAATGAATATAGATAAACCAGCTGACGATGGAGAAATAAGAAATCGAAGAGTAGAACTAGAATCGATTTATGAATCAGTGCAATGTCTACAAACGAGAAATCAAAGAGCACAAGAAAAATATCGACATCCTAGAAATGAGCTTTCAATCACTGAAAAATATCATCCGCAATGTTCTTGAGGCTTACTCAGTCGACGAGGACATGGAAGATGATTTCAGGGATAGCATGACTCTATATGCTAAAGTGGGAAAACTTACTGAAAAATAGAGATCCAAAATTAACTATTATATTATGCGGTATTTACAAATTAAGGGCTTGGATACGGCTGCTTGATTTTTATAATGTCTTTATATGCTCTTCTATAAATAAATTTTATCTCTCGCTTTGTTAAATAATTTAAGACCAACATGAGTGTCAACTGGCTGAGACCTAATGTCTTTGTTGTTCAGGGTGGCAAATTGGTACCAAGGCCAAGCACTCCTGAGCAGAAAAAGAACTACCGATACATTCCGTATGATCCTATCAGTAACCCGACTCCTGATGACTACTTCCGATAGACAATTTCTCGCCTTCAAAAATAAAACTCTTCCCTTAAAGCTGAACTTGCTTCTAAACTGTAGGGTTAGACTGCTAGGAACAATTTCTTGAGCTCTATGCCACAATCTGAAGAAATTAAAAATATGCAAGCTCACATAGCCATGCTACTGAACGAGCTGGCGGCAAGAGAACGAACAATCGAAGAGAAGAACCAACAGCTAAACAGCAAAGACAAACGAATTCTAGAGTTAAGCAACTAGACTACCCGACTGCATCTGCGCATCAACAGCGTCGTCAAGTAAATCGAATCACTGAATCTTGTCATGTCGAAGAAGGATTAAGAGATTTTGAACAAGAAGGAGCAAATCGAGGAATACTGCCGAGCTCTTGATCGCCTTGCCCAAAAGGAGAAAGAGGAAGAGAAAACGATGTTTTCAGAAAATTACATGACCACTCCTAGAATTGAAGAAAAAGAATAGTAGGACTAGTTTTACTCAATTGAATGCAATTCGCTTCACGATCGTCACTCACTGTTGAGCCATAGATACCGAACACCCGATGTACAAAGCTTCAAAATAGATGATACTAATAAATATAACTATCGCTCTCAGGGTCAAATCGATTACAGCTTCAACAGTGCTAAGATTTCTAGATAGAACAGCGAATAGGACTTAAAACAAAGTTAACACAGTATCTAGCAATAATCAGATTTCAAGAACTGGGCTCAAAGTCAACTGAAAAACAGTTTTTCCTATGACTTACTTAAGTAGGTCGACCCTCTCGGAGGAGAAGTCCCATTGCCTAGAAGAAATTGATTTGTTCATATTTATTTTACTAGGCCTACTAACCATTAATATCTTATATTCAATTACTACGATTTAAGTATATGTTTGTTATAACTGTATGTATGGCAATTATATAAATAACGTATATACAGGCGCCATAAATGAAGCAGGTTAAAAACGATAGCTTGGTTTACTCCGAAGGCTATATTGACTAATAAAATTTACTAAGTGACTCGTCTTAGATGATTTCAAGTGCACTTCAAAGCCTAAAGCCAACAGTGTAGGATAATCGCACAGTCAAGATTCAAAAACCGCACTTATCATCCTTTCACATGCACATGGAGTAGAATAATAGTGAGCTGTCCTTATCTAAATATCTGAAAAACAATAGCCAAATAAGAAAATAGCATACGGCTGTCAAAAGTCTCCGTAAGCTTGACAAAGATAAATCTAAATTCTTAAACTATGATTCGAAAATTCAGAAAGTCGCGTTAAATCCAAATTCGAAAGCTGAAAAGATTAATGAATTAGTCGAATTAATCGAATCATAGAGAGCTTTTCAATGTGAACAAAGACTTAAAGAATTTGGGGTCTCACTGTTGTAAATTGCATAGGATGTTATTAATTAAAAGAAGAGTGTACAACGATAGATTGAAAATTTAATTGACCTTAACAAACTAATGACATCAAAATTAAAAGAAGTGTAGAAATTCTTAGAGTAAATAAAAAATACAAAATCATCCTGTTCAAGTTGCCAAAGATCATACTCGTTTTCCAAAAATAAAGACTCCCCAATAAATTACCTCGATAATTTCGAGTTTGCTAAAACAATTATCAGCAGCATGGAAGAACTGGAGCTTAAAAAGATATAATAATAGTAAGGGGTGACTGTTTCTGAGATGCCTTTCGTATAACTTATTTTGTGTTTCAAAAACAAATCTTAAGGAACTCGTGCGTATCTTAGTCAAGGTTTATTGGATAGAGTCGCTTCAGGACCCACCTTAAAACAGTGGATAAGACAAATTGATAACAAGTTAGGCTAGTTCCCAAATGTTTCAGATTTCGAGAAATAGCAAACTGACTAAAATGTAATGATATAATTTTTGTCACTGCTCAAGGCCAGATAGTAAGATTTACTTAAAAGTACTACTAATTGTTATATTCAGATATTAAAAGTAGTAAAGATCCCAATCGTGAACTAACAACGCAGAAATATTCGTCATTGCAAACATTTCTTCAAATATTGCAATCAGAGTCATCGCTATATAGTCAATAGGAAGTGATGGCTTATTTCGGAGACATGAACAGACAGCTAAATTTAATAGAGAAGAAGTCAGGATTAAAAATTATATAAGCAGATGCATAGTAGATCAAACATAGTATGAAATAAATTAAAGAATACATTCGAGAGATTTACTGAGACTTTTTAATACTTGATTAATGATATTATAATTAAAACCTGTTAACTTGATATGAGCGAAATTGCAAGTATTAAATAAGGCAAGTAGAAAGTGGAGAGCAAGCTGTTCGAAGCTATCTACCAGCTGCCGCAAATGAACTAGGAAATCAAGAGCTACCCTGACCTCCTCGCTAAAATACAAGTAGTCAGCGTGGAGCTTGATAACCAGGCTAAATCAAACATCGAGGAAATCTAAAGAGTATGTAAGGGCAACTCAAAACTTTTTGCAGTCGCGCGTATGTTACGTGAGCATATCCCACCGAAAGGAGTTAAATAAAATGCTTTCTGGATGCTGATTTCAGGTATCATAAATATGTTCACTCTCATGATGAGCTCGCCAAAGATGATCTAGTTCTTCAATAAGCTGAGCATTCCTTTTAGCATATATAGAATCATTCTTAGGATCTACACTTCTTATGGTAAGTTCGAATTCTTGAAGAAAACTTAAATAGAGCGTAGTTTTAAGTTTATACTAAAAATGCTTAATATTAGAAGCAAAAACTTTCCCCGACTATTTGCATCGCTCATCTTAAATATACTAAATCAATACTCAGACAAGTATTCTTAAAAATAGAGACGTATTGGTCAAGATTTCGGTGGCAATCGAGATGGATAACGTGTTCAATAGTGCATGAAAACAATATCAAACATAGTACTTTTAGTCAATATTTTCAGGCACTCGATTTCATCAAATTAAATCTCAGAATGGCAGCATAGTCTGGAGTGTTAGTAGCTATGTACCGTAAAGCAGTTGAGAATGACCTCAGTATGGCAGTGACTGTGCAGTTAATTGACACAATTGCCCACCACATGAATAATGAGGACAGTCGCGATATAATACTACTCAATATGGACCTATGCCGTGTGTTTGCTTTATTTACAAATGTAGATTTTAAGTTTAAGGATGGTAAAAGCGAATAGCGAATTGAGAAATGTGCTATTATTATAGAAATGTTGCTTAGCCATTGCTCCACACTATTTTATTTTATTTATGAAAAAGTGACTCTTAAAAATTTTGTAATTTCTCTCAAAAGTAAAAGCAAAAGTGAGAAATAACTAAATATTATAAATTAGAAAATATTTAAGAAAATAATTGATAAAGCTTTAAGATATGACAGAAATAAAATGCAAAGATCGAATAATGTTTTTGGTCTGAATTCGAACTACTTAAACTATAAAGCTCTTCTGGTTTTATCTTTTTTGCTGGATAATACATAGTTATTCGATATCTATTTGAACACTGATTCAAAAAGTGGTATTTTCGCAGGGTTCGGTAAAATATCTCTAATGTATAATCCTATTACTTTCGAAAAGGTGAAATACAATAAATAAATAATCCAAACCATTAAATTGCCATCATCAAGCGATTACGATCGACTGAACAAAGATTACCTTAGTATTCTATCTTACTACGATGACTGTATTCTCCCATATGATTTCACTAAAGGAGAACTGATCAGTTACTTGCTTTTCATTAAGGAACTGGAATGTTACAAATCTGACATCCCATAATAAAACAAGGATTCAGTTGAAGATTTACTAGAAAGAGCAAAATAAAGCTCCAATTCATAATTTAATGAACTGCTTTTGGATTTCTATGTAGAAGTGATGAAAATTTGCGAGATACTGCCTTGGAAACCTGAGTATTTAAAACTAAGTAAGTTCTTGTCTCTGCTTGTGGAGCACCTTCTAAACTATAATTACCAGTTGATATTATAAGCATGCTTGGAGGTGGTTAATAAAATATTCACGAATCCGAAACCGAGTTACTACAGATACTTGTATATAACTGCGCTTGATGATGCAGGTAAGTACTTTCAAGATCATTAGCGAGTTCAATAATTAGTTCTAACACACTTTAGAAACTATGAGTATGCTTTCAGGATCAGTCGCATTTTGTTGCATACGGATCTGAACAAAGGTCAAAGTATTGGCATGCAGAGCCACAGAAAGGTATTGGAAACCATTTGCTAAGGAGGATGTGAATAACTTATTCTACAAGTTATTTAAATTATTAGGTTCTATTGTATTGAATATGACGATAAGGCAGATTGGGGAGCTCAGCTCATCTGCGAAAAGTTAATATATAACAGTTCAGAAGAAATTGCTTGCGCTGCAGTCGAGTTTTGCTAAGAATTTATAATCAATCATCGCACCCATAAAATACTTTATAAAATTTCGTTACCCAATATCAAAGAGCATAACTTGCGTAAAAGAATAATGTATTTGCTGCTCAACAATGAAAAGGGTATCGAACTGCTTAAGTAATACAATCCCTCCTTCATCAAAGATGAAATTGATCAATGGCTTAAGTAAGGCCCGAACATGATTAAAGAGTTCTCGATATTCATCTCAAAGTAAAGCAAGAAATTCACAACCAAATAATCGGTGTTTTTAGATATTGGCAGAGTTGAAAATCGTCACAAGTTTATTTTCTTGCCTTGGAATGTTTTCATCAATGATAAATGCTATATCGCACTGGCATCATATAAGTATTTGGAATAAAAAATAAAATTAAAAGTAACACCTCAACTGCTTGTGGAAACTAAAATTTAGATCGTTTATTTTGACATTGGAGGATTTTCAATTAATACGGCTTAAAATAGGAACTTAATCACTGTGAAAAGAGAAGAAGTTATTAAATCTTATGAGAGAAATCGACATCGTGAGAATAAATAAATTAAAAAATTTGCTATATTTAAGGAAAACGCTATACTGTTTTTCAAATATTAATCTGGATGTTTAGTGTTAAAGAAGGTCATCATCGATATTTACTTGACCAGAGACGTATACAGGCCGATCAGTTACCCTCTCAGTTTCTTAAGTTTGTTAACAAAAACAGGTAAGGGTTTCAACTACTTACGTTAATAAAAATTTGTACAACAGTGCATTAATCTTTGCAAACTCCGAGAAGATAAATAAAAATAAACAGATATTTAAATTGCAAAGTAATTTTTATATAATTTAGAGGAGCCCTTTAATGTTTAGGGTTACTATTCGCTAGCTTTAAATTGGAATCACAAGAGCGCATTGATATCTACAATGCAGCTCTTGAAGCATTTGAGAAAACGACAAATTTTTAACTTAAAGAAGTAGCGCTGTGGACATTGAACATTATCGTGAAAGAGTAATAACAGCGGAAGAAAATGAAGGAAAACAAGGGTTGGCTTATTCTTGAATCAAAATACTGTGGCTGGTTGTGTTACCCTCAATTTTACAATCAGAATGACTTCTCAGATAAGTAAATTAATCAATTTAGTCACATAAATAAATAAGTTTTGCTAAAAGATGATTAGTCTATCAGAAGACTGTACGCTAACCCAGTTGTAAAATAAGGCTATGAAATGGTGATGTCAGTACTTATGTCACTGGTTAAGGATGAAGCTGATATTGAAGCATATTAAACTAAACGGAATAAAATGGTCGAGTTCTTTAAGAAACCAGAAAATGCATGGGAACCAAAATTGTTGTAAAGAATTGTGATGTACTTGTCAGTGGTGAATTATGGAATCGAGAAGACTCAGGAAGTGCTCGACCAATTTACTTCCTACTACTTAAGCGAGAAATTTGATACTGATTTTACTTTTGGCACTAGTATGCCTTGATTATACCTCTAGTTTATAATAATTTAGCAGGATAATTTGAAAGCCTATCGTGATGTACTTCAACGGTTTCTAAAATCCAAAGCTAGCAGCTATTAGACTGATTCGGTCTCAGGGATGCTGCCAGCAGTGTGCTTAATAAGAATAAATGGAGTCACAGCCTGTCATCGTGAATGTATAGTTATAGAATTTACTACGATACAAAGAATAACTCTAAGCTAAAGTGACTCATCAGCGGATGAGGATGTCATAAATTCCGTGTGCAATTTAACTCTCACATTAAATCGATTAGCTGCACTAAATTATAGAAGGATTAACCAGATAGAATCAGCAAAGAATGAGAATAATGCAAAATGTATCCAAAGAAGTCGTCAACACAACTTTGTCAACCGAATTAGAGGACGACGATGAGGATGTCAAATAGAATGAGAGATTACAGGCTGAGTACAATATGCTAATGCGAAAGCTAGAGAAAACAAATGATAAAAATACACACCTTGTTAACAGGCTAATTAATTTCTGATTTTCTGCTAATTATTCATAATATCGAGTTTGATATAGCCATTTTACATTGAATTATAATACGCGCATATTCATGCTATCTTCTTTGAAATTGACATCGGCTACTCCTTTAGGTAAAGAGGAGGTCAAGAAAATAAAAACTATATGGCAGTCCCTTCAAGATAACAACGATTCTATGGAGTTTAGGCATCCTGTTGATTGGGAAGCTATGGGACTTGTCGACTATCCATAATTAATCAAGTACCCTATGGACCTAAGCACCATCAACAGAAAGCTAAGATAATAACGATACCAATCAGTTGAGGAAGTGCTTGACGATATCCAATTGATATGGGATAATTGTAAACTGTACAATCAGCAAGGATGCGTAATTTTAAATTTACTTAGTGGATCTATGATCTCGCCGATAAACTATAGAAATCATTCAAGAAAATGGTCAAAACATTCCTGCCCATCATCAATTTACCTGGTACCACTTCAAAAACAGTCGCGCCTTCAAAACCCAAATAATAAGATTAATAAGTTAGGTATCAGGATAAAATTAGATTCACTGATAGGATCAAAGTGCTTAGACCTGAAGAAGTCGGAGTTGTGGTCGCAAAAATTAAGGAAGTGTGCCCTCGAGCACTCAAGGAAGTCGAACATGAAAAATTTCAGATTCTTGTCGATCTTTTCGATTTTGCAGCATTCAAAGCGATTTCAGCAGTCATGGACTCCTTATAAGAGCCTTAAGATGCAATTACGAAGCGGCAAAAGTTTTAATGATAATGATAATATGTGATTGTTGATAAAAATATCATGGACGAGTAAACTAATGACCAAACAGTGAGAAACATGGTTAACAAACTCACAAGCAAGCCATTGTCTTCAGACATAGATCATAAATCAAACAATATTTGCTACGCCTTATTGAAAAACAATTTCTATGTCATCGATCATGAACATGGCAAGACAATCTATGAAAGTCCACAAGTGCATGAAGGTCGCATCGGCTGCATTCGAAGCAAAGAGAACTTACTTATGACAGGTGGATTTGATAACACAGTAAGACTGTTCGACTCACGTGACTGGTCAGCAGTTCATACCTTCCAAAGTAAGCAGTTTATGTAATACAGGAATACCCAGTAAATTTAGTAGCATCGACAAATCTGAGCATATTCTTGCAGCATCAACTGGGTCATCTATCGTATTTTGGGATCTAAGAAAAATGAAGCAGAGATCTTTATTCAGTTAAAGTTTCAATGGATAAATTCTGCATATTCGGTTTGAAGAGCAAGTAAGCACGAATTTAATTGGATGCTCTATTGACGGTATGATCAACATGTTTGATTTGACACAACCTAACGAGGAATAAGCATTTAGTTGGGGATTTAAAATGTTGGAAAGTCCACTTTCTTTTGCAACTGCTACTGCAGGCAGAGTGCTAGTAAGAACGATGAACCATAACATAATAAAAGTATAAGATGGTGAATAATTTGGTAAAATTAGCCCCAACAATCCATAGAACCCAAAACATACAATGCATTGTCAGTTCAAAGCCCAATCTAAATACTAAATATATGATTACTTTACTTGGTCACCTGAAAACAAAGTTATAGAAGTGTGGTCAGGCCACTTTCAAGACAAACACAATTAAGAGAAGTGTATGGGGTACATTGAAGGTGCTGAAGATATAGAAGTATTCAATGTTATTGAAAATAGTCATGGAAATTATCATGCAGTGTTTGCTAATTAAAATGGATAAGTCTATATTGACAAATTTAGAAAATAAAAGAAACACAAAAAAGCACATAAAGTATAATAAAAATAAAAACCTGTGTAAAATTTGGGATCAGAGGTAATTAAGAAAATAAAGCAGAAGTAGTCAAACAAGAACGGATACATTTTATAACGTCCTGCATCATCGTTTTCAAATCATAAAAAATTCAACCCTTACTGATTAATATATTGTCTGTATATTTTTACTATAATAAATCAGTTAGTAAATAATGTTGTCACTGTGCAATTTCAATATAGTTTCGATTGTTTCCGAGCAGACCATCGATAAAGTTGAAGATAACGTGAGCAATAGTGTAGATACCTCCAATTACTGCACAAAAAGTGATCAAAAAAGCAGTAAGTCGAGGTCGTTTAGGTTAATAGTAAACAGAACAACCTCCAATGTGATAATTGAAATATAACGCTGGCATGTGATCCACCTCAAAACTGTTATGATTATAGACGTATTGGTATGTTTTTGTATATGAGTACCATCTTGAGTGATGAGTAGGTACGATATCGATGTGGTAATGGGAGTTATATGAACGAGGAGTCTGCATTTAATATATGCGTTCATGGCCATTTAGTGGAGTCAGTTCAGAGCCTGGATGTGATGTTTTTATTTTTAATACATTTTCGTAAGGGCCAAAAAATAAGTAGTTTATCTTATGGCTTACATCAATTGTTTTTATAATACCTTCTTGAAGTAAAATATTGTAAAAATGTGAGTTACCATGACTGCTGATATGAAAATTGCCAGGAACCTCATTAACATAAAATGTTCCCTTAAGGATGCATCCATACTGATTTTTAAATGCTTCTTTGATCATTTAGAATTGCTTGTTTTCATTCTCTTCCCTTAGTAATTAAAAATCTTAGTTATCTATAAATTTGCCATTACGGTCAATTCTAAACTTCTTGACTCCACCGATATTGCCTTGATGATTAAACATTTAGTCCTGTAAGTCTAAGGCAATCATTTCACATGGAAACCGAGGCAGTTCAATGTTAATGTTTACTCTACTTTAATATTATTATACTTCATTTGTTCGCGAGTGAAACCAGAATCTGTATTTAGATTGGGAATAAGCGGTGGATTCCAGAAGTTTGCGATTTAAGTGTACATAAAATAGAGAATTAATAGTGCTGTTATTATTGATATTGCTCCTCCCAAGTTCGTCCTTTAGGTTAGATCCTTGGGCACTTTTTTGAAGATATCAAAACTACGAAATGCTTTCATTATACAAAATTATTATTATAATATATAGAGTAAAAGTCATTTTCATTTTTATTGTATGCCACAATAAGTCTGAATTGCGTCTACAAGAGCTGGTCCTTTATACTAGCTTGCATAATTAAATGCTTTCATTA
>APMI01014114.1_pt1 | contig 34076 bp, 26 predicted proteins | sample 667938 | NCBI WGS metagenome assembly APMI01 (sample SAMN01084076, study PRJNA167559) | wastewater metagenome | biome: Wastewater | place: Denmark: Ejby Moelle, Odense | collected 2011-11-28
ATAACGCACTGGGGCATGAGTGGGCCTGCCATTTTAAAACTCTCCGCCTTTGCCGCCAGGGAACTGGCTGCCAATAACTGGCATTGCAGCATCAGCGTAAACTGGCTGAGTCAATACAATGAAAATACGTTGAGGGAAAAATTTCAGCAACTGCGTGTTGAATCGGCCGCAAAAAAAATGAGCAACAGTAACCAGTTTGGTTTACCTCAACGCCTGTGGCAGTACCTGCTGCAACAATCCGGTATCAATGAAGATATCCGGCTTGCAGACCTTCCTGCCAAAGAACAAAACAAGCTCATCAAAAATTTATGTGCCCAGGAGTTTGATGTAAAAGGCAAAACTACTTTTAAAGAAGAGTTTGTAACTGCCGGTGGGATTTTGTTGCAGGAGATCGATCACAATACCATGCAGAGTAAAATAGTGCCTAACTTATTTTTTGCAGGAGAAGTGATCAATGTTGATGGCGTTACCGGCGGCTTTAATTTTCAAAATGCGTGGACAACAGGATGGATTGCCGCAAAGGCAATTAGTAATGGATAATTGAAAATTGAGAATGGAGGTAACTGAGCATTAAAAGATAACAGGTTTATTCAAAACGCTCTGTGTAGTGAATAAGCTAACGGGAAACAAGTACCATCTAACGGGCAACAAGAAACATCCTACTCCCTTTCCAACCAGCTCTTCTCTTTTGGATCTCCAGTTGCCAATACGCCGGCAGTGATCAGTACAATGATGAGGTGCGCTGCAAAAGTGTACTTTGAATAATCTTCATACAGGTAAGCCCATTGTTTGTTTACCTTAAAAAATACCAGCAGGGTGAATGCCAACCCCATTACGCAAACAAGACTGCCTATAGTAAGTATCACCCGGGCCACTGCAGCCGCAACCGACTTTTTAGCCGCAACGATCTGTGTGTATACCAGGTAGTAAGCTGCAAACAATATCAGGTATGGTGCTACGGTAATAAATAATTGAAAAATATAGCCGCTGCCGGGGATATTGAATAACGTGAAGGCAAACAACTTCAGTGTATAAAACAACAATACAATGATGCCCAGCATAGCTACAAAACTGCCCATCAGCAGTGCCATCAGGTAAAAATAGCGGTTGGTATTGTCTCTCATATTGACCATTTGCTTTCCGGGTGCAAAGTAACAACATCCCGTTGTACAAATAGTTTTCTTAAAAAGAAATATGCTTGAGAACTATTGCAATGAGATAAGAAAAGGAATAAATAAACCATTAAGAAATGAAGTATAGGTAATAAGGCAATTAAAAATCTGGTTTATAAAATAAGCCTGAAAAATAAGTGAATTAACCATTAAGAAGTGAAGGGTAGTTAAGAAGAGACTACTGATGCCTGCCTGCAATGGTCAATAGCAAAGAAAGGATAATACTAAAAACCATTAAGGAGTTAAGATTGGTTAAGAAAAAGAGGATCAAAAAAAATCCCGCCACATTGCTGTGGCGGGATAGAACACTTTTCATTGGCAAATATTATTCAGCCGCAGGTGTTTCAGCAGCAGGAGCTTCCGGAGTTGCCGGTGCTTCAGGAGCCGGAGCAGGTGCTGCCGCAGCAGCGCTGTCCAGTTTAGCCCTGATGTCAGCCAGTGCTCCAAGATCACCCAATGTTGATTTCTCAACCTTGCTCTGCAGGTTTTTCACTGCTTTCTTGGTTACTTCCGCATCTGCTTTTTTCTCTTTCGCTACAGCTTGTTTTTCTTCTTCAATGGCCTGTTCCCACAAACGGGTATGGCTTAATACAATGCGCTTGTCGTTGCGGTCAAATTCAATCACCTGGAATTTGTTCACTTCGTCAGCAACAATTGTTTTACCATCTTCTTTCGCCAAATGACGGTTAGGAGCAAATCCTTCCAGTCCGTAAGGCAATTGAACTACAGCGCCCTTGTCATCTTTTTTGATAACCGTTCCTTCATGAATACTACCCACAGGGAAAGTTCCTTCCAGGCTGTTCCATGGATCTTCTTCAATTTGTTTGTGTCCTAACTGAAGTTTACGGCCATCTTTATCAATGTTCAGAATCACTACATCAATGTTGTTACCAACCTTGGTGTATTCATTCGGGTTGTTGAAACGTTTCAACCAGCTCAAATCGCTGATGTGCACCATACCACCAATACCGGTAGCCAGTTCAACAAACACGCCATAAGGAGTGATGTTTTTAACAACACCTGTGTGCTTGCTTCCTTCTGGGAATTTGGTTTCAATTTCACTCCATGGATCGTTGCTCATCTGTTTAATAGACAGGCTCATCTTACGGGTGTCTTTGTCAAGTGTTACGATCTTGGCTTCGTATTCATCATTTAATTTGAAGAATTCTTTAGCGTTAACCGGGGTGTTGGCCCATGTAATTTCACTTACGTGTACCAAACCTTCAACACCAGGCATTATTTCGAGGAAAGCACCGTAGTCTTCAATGTTCACTACTTTACCTTTTACAATTTCACCTTCTTTAATGTTTTCACCCAAAGTATCCCATGGATGCGGTGTCAATTGTTTCAAACCAAGACTGATACGTTTTTTATCATCATCAAAGTCAAGCACAACAACGTTCAGTTTCTGATCCATCTTCAACACTTCTGTTGGATGGTTGATACGTCCCCATGAAATATCAGTGATGTACAACAAACCGTCTAAGCCGCCAAGGTCAAGAAACGCACCGAAGTCGGTGATGTTTTTGATAGTACCTTCCAGTACCTGTCCTTTTTCAAGTTTACCGATAATTTCAGCACGTTGTGCTTCAATATCGCTTTCAATAAGCGCTTTGTGAGATACAACTGCGTTCTTGATGGTTTCGTTGATCTTAACAACTTTAAATTCCATCGTCTTGCCAACGAACTGATCGTAATCAGTAACTGGTTTAACGTCGATCTGGGATCCTGGTAAGAATGTTTCCATACCATGAACATCTACGATCAAACCACCTTTTGTTTTGCTGGTAACCAAACCGGTAACAATTTCACCAGTTTTGTGCAGGTCAACAATTTTTTCCCAGGCACGGCTGGTACGGGCTTGTTTGCGGCTCAGGTGCAGGTTACCTTCCCTGTCTTCTTTTTCAACTACCATTACCTCTACAAGGTCACCAACTTTAATACCACCGGGGATGTCCCTGAATTCGTTCAGAGAGATCAAACCGTCGCTTTTAAAGCCAATGTTTACAACAGCATCCGTTTTAGTGATGGCTTCTACAGTTGCCTGTACCATTTCACCGTCGTTGATCTGTTTAAAAGTGTCATCATACACTTTGTCGTACTTTTCTTTTTCGGCTTTGTTGTAGCTGGTAACGTTGCGTTTGTCAACACTCCAGTCAAAGTCGTCGTGAGCAGTTACGATCCTTTCTTCCACTGGTGCTTTCGCAGCCACTGGTTCAACTGCAGGTGTTTCCACAGCAGCAGTTTCAGCTACTTCAGCAGCAGCTTCCACAGGCACGTTTGTTACCGCAGCAGGTTCAGCTTCTGGTGAAGCAGCACCTTCCTGTGCATCTGCGTTTAATTGTTTAATAATATTGAATGACATAATAAAACCCCGGTTTTTTAAACGGGACGGCAAAGGTAAGCCATTACAGCGGCTTTGAGAAGAAAACGACAGCAATTTTTTGGGTTTTTGAAGGAATAACCGGAGGCTGATCAACTGCGCCAAAATAGCGACTGGGAAGGCAGGGGCTGTGAGCCGTATCCCTTTGTGGGTCTGCAGTTCCGGCTGTTTACTCCAAAGCCGGCACAGGAGCCCTGCGGCGCATCCTCACCGTGTTTTCCGTTTCCATCCGGCAGCCACCGGGCAAAAGACCATTTTTCAGCAGTATTTACTTGTGGATTGCCACAGGAAAATCCGGTAAAACAATATCTTTTAACGGGGTATTGCTGTTACAAACCGCCTTCCCTCTCTTTGCGGGGCCTTTATAAAATAAATCCTTTGTATGTATATTCGTTGCCATGTTTAGGTAACCTGTTAAAAAGCTCCCCGGATCAATGTATGGTACAATGCAAAAACTGTCATGCTGATATCTCCGAAAAATATTGCGCTAACTGCGGGCAACCAGCACTTGTAAAAAAGATCAACGCTCATTATATCTCTCATGAAATTCAACACCTGCTGCACTTTGAAAAAGGCATTTTATTTACCATCAAAGAACTGTTACTAAGACCGGGGCAATGCATCAGGGAATTTGTTGCCGAAAACAGGAACAAGCTTATTAAGCCCATTCCCTTTTTGATCTTTACCTCGCTGTTATACACGCTGGTCGCCCATTATTTTCATGTAGAAGAAGCTTATGCAAAAGATACCGAAAAATTATACGGGCATTCCGCGGTTGGGAATATTCAGCAATGGGTTCAAACACATTACGGGTATGCCAACATTATCATGGGCGGGTTCATCGCATTATGGGTGAAGATATTTTTCAAAAAGTCTGCCTACAATATTTTCGAGATCACCATCCTGTTATGCTTTTTGATGGGCATGGGCATGTTGCAACTGGCTGTCGCGGCATTGATCTCCGGCTTGCTTCATCTTTCCGTTGTTTATTTCCTGGTAATGCTCGTCGCAATTCTTTATATCTGCTGGGGGATCGGCCAGTTTTTCGGCGCAAAAAAAGCAATGAATTATGTAAAGGCGGTGCTGGCTTACGTGATAGGCTATTTTAGTTTTGAGATAGTGATCACCGTTATCGGAATTACAGCAGATCATTTTTCCAAATAAAAACAACGGGTTCTTTTCCCGGAAACTTTTCAACTATTGCCGGGGCGACTCAGATCATGTAAGAAATCCTGGGCCTTCTTTAGCAACTGTATCAATTCTTCCGCTGCCGCTTCAGATGATTGGGGATTTTGGCCTGTTATCAGCAGCCCGTCTGTAACAACATGGCTTTGCCAGTCTGCTGCCTTTGAATAAATGCCACCCTTCGCTTTTAATTCATCTTCCAGTAAAAATGGTACCACATCTTTTAGTTGTACAGCAGTTTCCTCACTGTTACTGAAACCGGTAACATTTTTACCCTCAATCAGCAACGCATCTTTATCAGCCTTCACATTCAGCAATACGGCTGGTGCATGGCAAACAGCCGCCACCGGTTTATTGGTACGCCAAAAGGTTTCGATCATGGCAATGGACTCTTTGTTGCTGGTAAGGTCCCACAAAGGCCCGTGCCCGCCGGGATAAAAAATAGCATTAAAATCTCCTGCAGATACCTGTGAAAGTTTTTTTGTATGCGCCAGTTCTTTTTGCAGTGCTTTGTCGTTGTTAAAGCGCTGTGTAGCGCTGGTTTGGTTTTCAGGGGCAGCGCTTTTTGGGTCAATGGGCGGCTGGCCTCCCTTTGGAGATGCCAGTGTTACCGACATGCCGGCATCTTTAAACTTGTAATAGGGTGCAGCAAATTCTTCGATCCAGAAACCGGTTTTTTCACCGGTATTACCCAATTGACTGTGCGATGTTAAAACCATTAATATGTTCATACGGTATTGATTTTAGTTATTGTATTTTGTTTGGTTACGGAATGATCAAAGGCATTATAAAATACTTAATACAATAAGCGAACCAAGTACTGTAATGATGGCCACCTCAAAACTGTATGGGTTTTTAAGGAGAGTTTTATTCGCATATAGTATGATTGTAGTACTGGTGGAATAGGGGATGCAGGCCGTTTAGGGTTGCATCTTCTGCCTGGGATACAGATTGCTGAACCGAGAAATATTCTGCAGGCAACCACTTTTTCTGAATTAAATATTTATTTTTATCGCTTCAATCCGGTGCTTACAAAACAATACTTTGCTGTTACTCAATTTTACTCAACTATAAAATAAACTACTGCCGGATGTTATTTAACTCGTTCGATTTCCTGGTGTTCTTTATCGTTATCACCCTGCTGTATTATGTTCTTGATCACAAATACCGGTGGGCGCTTCTTTTACTCGGCAGTTGTTTTTTCTACATGTCTTTTATACCGGTATATATCCTCATTTTAGGGTTTACCATTGTGATCGATTATATCGCCGGGATATACATCGAAAAATCGGAGGGCAAAAGGCGAAAGCGTTACCTGGTAATGAGTATCGTGGCCAACGTGGGCGTATTGTTTGTTTTTAAATATTATAATTTCATCAACGACAGTCTTTCTGCTTTACTTGGTTTTGCACACGTGCAAAACAATATTCCCTACCTGCACATCATTCTGCCCATCGGTTTATCGTTCCATACCTTCCAGGCAATGAGCTACACCATTGAAGTGTACAGGGGCAACCAGCCGGCTGAAAAACACTTTGGTATTTATTCACTATACGTAATGTTCTATCCCCAGTTGGTGGCCGGGCCCATTGAACGTCCTCAGAATATCCTGCACCAGTTGAAAGAAAAAGTTGTGTACAGGCAGGAGAATATGATAACGGGTATACAGATGATCCTGTGGGGCTTGTTTAAAAAAGCGGTAGTGGCAGACAGGCTGGCGGTACTGGTAGATAAAGTGTATGCTCATCCCGGCAGTCATGGCGGGCTTACCCTCTTCATTGCATCTGTCTGTTTTTCGATCCAGATATACTGCGATTTTTCAGGTTACTCAGATATGGCGATCGGTACAGCCCGTACGCTGGGTATCGACCTCATGAAAAATTTCAACCGCCCTTATACGGCAAAATCTGTCACCGAATTTTGGCAACGCTGGCATATTTCTTTGTCCTCCTGGTTCAGGGATTATCTCTACATACCCCTTGGAGGAAACCGCCTGGGCGAATTAAAAACCGTTCGGAATGTGTTCATTGTTTTTCTTATCAGCGGGTTATGGCATGGCGCCAACTGGACCTTTGTAATATGGGGCGGTCTGCATGGTTTGATGGTACTCGTTGAACGGTTGCTGAAAACCAAAAAGAAACACAAAAAGCCATCGTACCTGTTAGGACTGGTGCGTACGTTGTGGGTATTTCTGTTAGTGAACTTTGCCTGGATCTTTTTCAGGGCAAGCAATATCCATGATGTTGCTACTGTCTACAAAGGCATCTTCACCAATTTTCACATCAATAAGGGAAGCATCACCGAATGCCTGTTGCTGGTTACCGGTGATTCTACCTCTCTTGGTTTTATGTTCGTATCTGCGTGCATGGCCATCCTGATGTTCTTTATCGATAATAAAACCGGCATCGCAGGAAGCTATGCCTACAGTTCAAATAAGAACAGGAATTATGCATTTTACCTGCTGGTATTATTCTGTATCCTGTTCTTTGGCGCATTTACAAGCAACAGTTTTATTTATTTTCAATTTTAGGGCATGAAAAAATTAATCATAGGTTTTTTTATTTTGTTTACTGCGATCCTTGCATTCAAAATGTTTTTAGGTTACCGGTTCTCACCTGTTACAATGGGGCTGCCAGGCCTGTTCAAAGAAAAGTCCGTTGATTATGTTTTTATTGGCAGTTCACAAACAAGACAGGGCTTAAGCCCTATGATATTGCAGGATAGCCTGCACAGTGCTTATATCGTAGCCTATAACGGTAACAGTCTTTTTTACATCAATTTTTTGATAGCCGCCATGCTGGAAAACAAAAGCCTCCAGTTGAAAAAGATTGTAGTGGAAGCTTATCCGTACAGGGTTTTTCAAAAAGTGGCGCTGTCAGATGTTCGCCTTTTCAACGGGCTGCAGTATCAATCGAAAATGAAATTTCTTCAGTATTCAAAAAATGTATTGTCGCCATGGGATAACTATGAACTGGTAATGCTGAGTGGTAATGAGAATATTGCTACTTATCCCTTCCTTAGAAATTTCAACAATTCACTTTCTTACAGGGGCGGTTATACAGAAAAAGAAGTAGCCGGCATATCAGCTGCAGCTTTTGCAGCCATGAAACCACCCATCTCCGATACTACAGTTTACACGGGCTTAAATGCCCTGCAGGTTGAATCACTTGAACACATCATTGCGCTTTGTAAAGAACACGGGGTGCAATTATATTTTATTGAGCCTCCTGCAGCTAAGAATGTTATGCAGTCTCAGATTTATTCGAAGGCACATGCTGATCTTAAAAAGATCATCGTTGATCATCACCTGCCTTATTTCGACATCACCGATTATTTGCTGGACAATACCAATCCTGCATTCTTTCACGACGAAGTGCATCTTTCTTCATTGGGAAGAGACGCCTACACGAAGAGCATCATCAAGCTTTTCAGGTAGCAGGGCAGTACTGATTACAATAATACCCTACCATCAAACGAATAAATCAATTTAATGGTAAGGTATATTGCCCTCTATGAGTTTCAAATAAAGTAAAGGCCAAACACCGGATTTAAAGCGGGTTTCTTCCACTGATAATACGTATCAGGATAGCAATGATGGCGATCACAAGTAGTACATGTATCAATCCACCGGCACTGTAGGCGAATACACCAATGGCCCATCCGATCACTAATATAACTGCGACTAAATAAAGTAGGTTGCTCATAATATTTTTTTTAGGTGTGAAAACATTTTAAGTATAATCTATTTATGTGCCATGATTCTTTGAAGCCGGATCAGGTATTGGATGCCGCACACCAGGCGTATTAAAACAATAAGGTGGGGAATATAATGCTCAAAAGGTCATTTTGCCCTTCCGCTCAAGTTCAATTATCTTTAGTACGGTGTTAGTAAGAGTAATATCAACTTAATACCCCCAATATGATAAAATTTGCTGCCATTAACCTGCTGTGGTTATTTTCTACTTTGCCATGCAATGCCCAAAAAAATACCGGGAAGGAATCCGTGGTGAATATTGTGTTTGAATTATCGGGGCGACGGGGACTTACCCAGCTCAGCATTACGCCTGCATTGGCCATCAGCACCAGCAAAACGGAAAAAAAATATATTGCCATGGGCCCGGAAAAATGGAATGAACTGCTTGGCACACTTAAAGAACTTGACCTGTCTTCCGTCGGCCGGTTAAAAGCACCTACGCAAAAGAGATTGGTGGATGCTGCTTTTCATTGCAGGATATTCATCAGTACAAAAAATAAAAAATATCAAACGGCCTATTTCGACTCCGGTATCCCGATGATAGAATTAAAATCATTGTATGATAAAATTGAGTCCATCCGCAATGCGATCAATTATGACGGGGAATTCTGGAAAGCAGAATAACTCATCCAGCTGTATCACCAGCCCCGGCAATCATATACATCTTCTCTCTCTCTCTCTCTCTCCTTACCATCTCACCGCTGCGACCATTCCGATACTGCACAATTAGAATACCTACTATACACAGTTTCCTCATACTACTATTTTTTAAGGTGTACAGGATAAATAGTTTTGTGTATCGTATCAATATCCTTTAAAAGATATGGATGCTGCGTAAAAATTCAGTCACTGATCTTTTACGAACTGGCAACAGGTAAAATAAAATCCTATATACTATGAAGACAACGTTCTTACCACTAATGGTATGCCTCTGTGCATCCATCCATCCCGTGTCGGCAAAAAATTATTATGTAGCAGCCAATGGTAGTAATGCCAATACCGGTACCAGTGTTGCTGCACCCTGGCAAACAATCCCGAAGCTCAATGCAGCTTTTGCTTCTATGGCGCCGGGCGACAGTATTCTTTTCAGAAGAGGCGATGTTTTTTACGGAACAGTTGTGGTGGGCAGATCAGGCTCCAGCGGAAAGCCACTGGTGATCAGCGCTTATGGAACCGGCGCAAAGCCCGTCATCACCGGTTTTATAACCGCTTCTTCCTGGACGCTGGTGAGCGCCGGTATTTACCAGGCCTATGTGCCAGCAGCTAAAAGTACGTTGAACATGGTAACTTTTAATGGCATTCCACAGGCATTGGGCAGGTACCCCAATGCAACCGATGCCAATGGCGGCTACCTGAGTTACGAGTCATTTGCCGGCAGCAGTGCCATTACAGACAGCCAACTTACGGGTGCCGTTAACTGGACGGGAGCGGAAGCGGTGATCCGTAAAAAATTGTGGGTGCTTGACCGCTGTAAGATCACGGCGCATTCGGGAAGCACACTAACGTACACGAATACCAGCTCTTCTACTTATACCGGAACGAATAATTTCGGCTACTTTATTCAGAATGATGCCCGTACGCTTGACCAGCCCGGGGAATGGTATTTTAAAAGCAGCACCAAATATTTGCAATTGTATTTTGGAGCCGTAGCGCCTTCCGCTTATGCAGTAAAAGTAAGTACACTTGATACATTGCTTTCAATGTCCTCAAGAAGTTATATCTCTGTAAACAACATTGCTTTTGATGGTGCCAATGCAACAGCCCTGTTGACAAAAAACGGCAGCTATGTGAATATACAAAACTGTGATTTTTCAAATGCCGGTACCGGCGGTATCAGCGTACAGGGCACCTCAAATGTGTTGATAGAAAATTGCAGCACGAGTTATATGCTTAACTGTGCCATCTCTGTCAGCAGCAGCAGTGCATCTAACATTACCATCCGCAGTTGTGCAGTAAAAAATACCGGCACCCTCCCAGGCATGGGTTTAAGCAATGGAAATTCTTACAAGGGTATTATTGCTTCAGCCGCCGGTAATTTATTAATGGAGTACAACACAGTTGACACAACGGGTTATGTAGGTTTAGAATTCCAGGGCAGCAATGTAAACGTCCGCTACAACAAGGTGGACTATTTTGACTGTATAAAAGATGATGCCGGGGGCATTTATACCTATGCTGACGGCACGGATGCTGCACCGGGAAAAATATATACCAACAGGGTGATCAGCAATAATATCGTAATGAATGGTGCAGGAGCGCCCAAAGGAAGAACAGGCAGCAGCTTATCAGCGAGTGGCATTTACCTGGATGGAAGAACGATGAATGTGATCGTGGAGAATAATACTGTTTTTAACAATGGAAAGAACGGGATACACAGTAATAATCCATCGGGTGTAACTATAAGGGGTAACACCAGCTATAATAACCTGAATGCGATGAGCCTGATGCGCTGGTCATGGGGAAGTATCTCAGGCCTTACAATGAAGAACAATATCTTTTTTCCTGCAACCAGTGCACAACGCTGCCTGTATTATACCAATGCAGCACTCAATACGCCAACAGTTTCTTCCGTACAGGGCGTGCTTGCAGGGTTGGGTAATATCGACAGCAACACTTACAGCATGTTAAATCCACTTGCATTCAATTCAGAAATTTATGCAAGCGAAGGCGGGGCACTCATCCAGTCCTCACCGATGTCGCTGGATGGATGGCGTGCTTTTGCAACCCATGATATCAATGCCAAAAAGCCGGTCAATTCACCGGCAGCCTATACCCTTGACAGTACTATCGGAAACAATAAATTCAGCAACGGGCTTTTTGCAACCAATATCAGCGGCATCACTTTATTCGGGTCCAATGTTACTGCAGCCTGGGATAACAGCGGCATAACAGACGGTGGTTCCCTGCGGATCAATTTTGCCAGCCCCACTGCCAACAAATATGCTGTGCTGCACAGTCCTGTTGGCGCAATAAATACAGGGAAACAATATGTACTGCGTTTTGCTACCTATGGCACCACCCAGTTGGGAATCGTAAGGGCCTATATCAGGAAAACAAGTTCACCTTACAATAATCTTGTTGCCACCCAAACCAGTTCATTTGGAATGGGAAAAACCATGCATGAATTTTTATTCAACGCACCATTAACCGAAGCTGGTGGAAGTCTGGTGATTGAGATAGAACAAAACTCAGGCACTACCTATATTGATGATGTTTCATTTTATGAGGCAAGTGCAAAGCTGAATGATGTGCCATCCCAACTGAGATTTGAATACAATGCCGGCAAGGTGCCTTTAACCATTACCCTTGATGCTGCTTATACCGGCGTAGATGGCCAGCAATACGGGGGCACTCTTACCCTGCAACCTTTTACTTCCGTGATACTGATAAAAAACGCCGCTACCGTGGCAGCAAGACCTGTTGCACAAAACGTTCAAAAAATCGTTGCTACTGTTCCAAAACCGGTCAACAGGCGCTTGAAATTGCTTGCGTATCCCAATCCTTCAGGTGGAAGTTTCAACCTCAGCATCGAAACGGGCAGTACAGACAGGCTGTTATTATTGGTATATAGTGCAGAAGGAAAGCTGGTGTACAGTGAAAACGGAACTGCGGGCAGGCTCTATACATTCGGGCAAGCTTTCCGAAACGGTATGTATGTGGTAAAGGTACTGCAGGGCAAGTACGTGGAAACGCTTAAACTTATAAAAGCAGGGCTTTGAAAAGATAGCTGCCTGCTGTTTTGAACCCAATTTAGATTGCTGCTCCCATCGCAGCGATGTAGTTAAAGTAACACTGGATTGCTTAAATCAATCGTCAGAAATAGATCTGTCAACATTGAAATAACCTCAATGTGACAGATCTTTTTTTTGATATAGTTATTTTTCATCGTGCCCTGTAACTGGTACGACTACACTCAAATGAAAAATAGCTGTGGAAAACAATGCCCACTGAACCTGCTTTTGCTTAAACTGTTAAACTTTTGCACATTGTATATATATAAACGGTTTACTGTCATCGATATAAATGTTACAACATTCTTTTTTTGAGCTATTGTCCATCTTTTTAGTATTCTGTTAACCTTTGGCATATTATTTGAAAACCTTCGCCCGGTTCGGATAATTTATTTCGTTTTTTGCTACGATTGGTACACAAAAAAAGTAAATAGTAGAACCATTACCCCACCATACTTCCTTCGCACCAGCAAGTGCATCTACCAGGTTTCCCTGTTAAAGTCATTACCTGTTTTGCTGTATTCAGTACGGCGATCTATTGGTGCATCCTCACTACTAAATAAATTGATTTGAACAGAACTATATGTGTTGAATTTTTTTAAACAGTGTTAATCAGTAACAAATCCAAATAAATGATGAAAAACTACCTTCTGCTTTTTGCAGTCTTTTTGTTTGCAGCAGCTCTACCTGTAACTGCAAAAACTTATTATGTAGCTGCCAATGGCAGCAATTCCAATGCTGGCACCAGCATTAACGCCCCCTGGCAAACCATCGCCAAGGTGAATGCCTCTTTTACATCTATTGTGGCTGGCGACAGCATTCTTTTCAGAAGGGGAGATACTTTTTGGGGAGCCCTTGTAGTAGGTAAATCCGGGGCAAGTGGCAAACCAATTGTTTTTGGTGCTTATGGCACAGGCGCTAAACCGGTGATCACGGGCTTTGTGAATCCTACCGTATGGTCACTCGTAAGTACCGGCATTTACCAGGCCTCGGTTCCCGGCGCAAAAGCTACTTTAAATATGGTAACGCTAAACGATCTCCCGCAGGGATTGGGAAGATACCCTAACGCCACCGATGCAGCCGGTGGTTTTCTTAGTTATGAAACTTTTTCGGGCGCTACGTCTATCACCGACAATCAATTGACCACCGCTACCAACTGGGTGGGTGCAGAAGTGGTAGTAAGAAAAAAATTATGGGTGCTTGACCGTGGAAAGATCACTGCCCACAGCGGCGGTACCCTTACGTTTACCAATGCCAACAACTCTACATATACCGGCACCAACAACTATGGTTACTTTATTCAAAATGATGCCCGTACACTTGACAGGCCGGGCGAATGGTATTTCAAAAGCAGCACCAAATACCTGCAGATGTATTTTGGAACAGCCCTTCCGTCGTCTTATACAGTAAAAGTAAGTACACTGGATACATTGGTAACATTGACATCGAAAAGTTATATCAACTTCAATAATATTGTTTTTGAAGGAGCCAATGGCAATGCGATGTATGCATCGGGTGGTGGCTATATCAATATCCAGAACTGTGATTTTTCTAACGAAGGTATTGGCGCCATCAGTATGCAAACAGTAGCCAACCTGTTAATAGAGAATTGCAATATCCGGAATGTGCTGAGCAATGCGATCATTGTAAACAGCGGCAAACAATCCAATATCACCATCCGTGGATGTAATGTAAGCAATACAGCCACCATCCCGGGAATGGGCCAGGGCAATGGCAATTCTTACAAAGCGATTGTTGCTTTCGCATTGAGTAATTTATTGATAGAATACAACAATGTAGATACAACCGGCTATGTGGCAATAGAATTCCAGGGAAACAATGTGACCATCAAAAACAATGTGGTGAATCATTTTGATTTTGTAAAGGATGACGCTGGTGGAATTTACACCTACAGTGCAAGTACAGAAGCTGCTCCCGGCACCATTTACACCAACAGGCTCATTACAGGCAATATTGTAATGAACGGGATGGGGGCGCCCAACGGACGGCCCGCAGGCGGATCTTTGTTTGCCACGGGCATTTATCTTGATGGAAGGGCCATGAACACAACTGTAACCAACAACACTGTTTTTAACAATCCAAGAGGCGGTATCCATTCCAACAATTCCCTCAATGTTACCATCAGGAACAATACTTCTTACAACAATCAAAATGCGGTGAGTGTAACCCGCTGGTCTGGCAACAGTGTATCAGGACTTACTATTAAAAATAATATTCTGTATCCAAGAACCGCTACACAAAAAACGTTGCACTATACCAACTCGGCGCTCAATGAACCAGTAACAACTACCGTGCAGGCGGCTTTGACCAACCTGGGAAATATTGATAGCAATACCTGCAGCATGATCAACCCAACTGCCTTCACATCTGAAGTATATGCCAGTACTGGCGGAGCATGGATCCAAACATCACCTTTATCTCTCGAAGGCTGGAGGAGTTACACAACACATGATATGAATGGGAAGAAACCTGCAAAACTTCCCGTAGGTTACAAGCTAACCGGGCTTGTAGGGGGAAATAAATTTACCAACGGGCTTTTTAACACGGCTATCAGCGGCCTTACCGTATTTGGGTCATCGGTGCTTGGCAGTTGGGATAACACCGGCAAAATAAGCGGTGGGTCTTTGAAGATCAGTTTTTCCAACCCGGTTGCCAATAAATACGGCATGGTGCATGCGGCCATTGGTGCTGTAAGTTCAGCAAAAAAATATGTATTGCGTTTCAGTACTTATGGAACCACACAGCAGGGTGTTGTGAGAGCATATATCAGGAAGACTACCTCTCCTAATAATAACCTGGTACCAACACAGGTGAAAACTTTTGGTATTGGCAGAAAAGATCATGAGTTTTTATTTAATGCACCTACTACAGATGCCGGTGGTAGTTTTGTAATTGAGCTGGAGCAAAACTCTGGTGTTACATATCTTGACAATATCGAATTTTACGAGGCCACTGCTACCTTATATGATACGGCTTCGCAGATACGGTTCGAGTACAATGCTGACAGAACAAGCAAAACCATTTCGCTGGATGGCAATTATACTGCTGTTGACGGTACAACCTATACAGGAGGCACTTTAACCCTGCAGCCATTTACTTCTGTAATATTGGTGAAAGACACCGGCAGCACTACTACGCCGCCAGTTACGCCAACCACTTTAAGACCAACAGCTACCGCTCCTGCTGTAACCTGCTATGGAAGCAGTACAACCGTTACGGTTGCTGCAACAGGCGGCACTGCTCCTTACACAGGTACCGGAACATTTGCGGCCACTGCAGGTAAGGGTTCTTTAAAATTATCTTTCCCAACCAGCATCGCCGGATACTATGCCTTATTGTACTATACTATCGGTGGTATAAGTTCTACTAAGAATTATGTACTCAGGTTTACCACGCTTGGTACAACTTCCGCCGGTAAGTTGAGGGCATCTATCAGGCAAACGGGAACGCCTTATACAGTGCTTACTCCAAAGCAGTCTGCAACTTTTGGTACAAGCCGGCAGGATCACCAGTTTATATTTACGGCACCGGCTTCGCAAACCGCAGCAAGTTTTTTAATTGAGATAGACCAATCATCAGGCACCACCTATATCGATAACATTGCCTTTTTTGAAGCAGATGCTGACGGTACATTGAGAAGCGCCAATCTCGTAGCGGACAGTCAGCTGGAGACCAATATCAGTAAAGTATTTGTTTACAGCTCAAACGGCAATCATGTAGCTGCCTGGGATAACACCGGTAAAATAGCATCTACCAACTACTATGTTGTAAAAGATGCAGCCAATACAACTACAGTTGCTTCTGTTACTATTGCTCAGCCAGCAGCGCCACTAACGGTTTCGGCTACCGCAGGGTTGATCACTATTCTTAATGGTCTTACCAATGTAGTTGTAACTGCTGCCGGTGGTACTGCTCCTTATACAGGAACAGGAACCTTCTCTGTGCTGGCAGGCTCATATACCTATACTGTTACTGATGCTGCTGGGTGTACGGCTGTTACAACAGTGTCGGTACTTCCATTTAGTGCGAGGCCCGCTGTAAGTGCTGCTCCTTCAGTGGTGGATTCTGCAACGGTTGCTGCGAATACGCCGGCAGTTGCAAAAGAGGCAGGATCAAAAATCGGGGCGAAAACGTTGCCCTCAGTTCGATTGAATGCAATCAGGGAGCTTCATGCAAGTGTATATCCTAACCCGGCGGTTGACCTGTTCAATATTGCGCTGGAAGGCGGTGACGGTACCAGGTTGAAGATATTGGTGTACAGCATGGATGGAAAATTAGTGCACCAGGCTGTAGGTAACAGCGATTCCAACTATTCCTTTGGTGCCAGTTTTATGCCGGGTGTTTACATTGTGAAAGTGATGCAGGGCGCCAATACCCAAACATTGAAGATCATCAAGGCAGGTAATTAATCGTTTTAGAAAATAGTGATGCCGGTTGCAAAGCGACCGGCATTTTTTAATTTCATCAACAGGATGAACGTGCTTAACAAATGAAAAAAATGCCAGCAATATATTCATAGTATGAAAAAGCGGTTGCATGTTGATGCAACCGCTTTCTTATCGTTCATTTAATTTTTTATTGTACCAGTATGTTGAATGAAATGCTGTTGCCCGAAGTGCCTTTGATATTGGCAACCTGTATACCTGCCGGCAGGTAATTTTTAATGCTGATCATTTTAACAGCGTCTATTCCATTATGATCCAAATTTTTCCTGGCAATTTCTTTTCCCTCTTTATCCAGGATAGTGAGCAAATAACTGCCCTTCGCCATTCCTTTAAATTCAAGCTTCAGTTGATTACCGGTTACCGGGTTCTGCAGCAGGCGAATATCTCCTTTCCCCGTATTGCCACTGGCAGCGCTCATTTTTCCGGTGATTACCGGAACCATCTCTTTTTCAAATACGATCCGGAAACGGTCCCTTGCGTATGAGCCTGGAATATTTACAATCGTAAAATCAACCAGGTTTACAGTACCGAGATCAAGGGCTTTCCTTTCAGCAGTATAACTGTCTTCCAGGTAGGCTGTTGCAGACCTGCTGTCAAAACTTTCAGGCCTGATCTCAAACTGGTAGTTCCTCGCTTTCATGTTCCTGACGTCAAGAAATAAGGTGTCAGCATATCCGATCGCTTTTCGTCTTTCAACAGAAACATTGCTATTGTTACTTGTGATAGAGATATTTTCGGCAAGGTTGTTGAATAATTTTTTGGCATCATAACGGTCAATGCTATTGCTGTACCGGTCACTAAATGCCGCCATCACACCATCCACTACAGGAGTAGTGCCATCGGCATTTACAGAGCGCAGGTCTATGTGTAATTTACTGTTGCTGTTAACAGAAGGTGCAGGTCTGAACACATTTCCATAGCCGCAGTTGCACTTGGTACTTTCGGTAACACTGATGCTGCCCGTAGCGACGGCATCCACATAAAATCCTGAAAAAGGCTGGGCATATTCAGAAAGCTGGCTACTGGGAGCAGGTGTAAAATCGTAGTCAAAACCATTATAACTGGCTGTTACAAAACCACCCACATTGTTACTACCGCCGAGCTTGGGATCCCAGTATATAAAATTCCTGTTAATGACAGTACTGTTACTGGTTGCAACGGCATCAAGATTAATAATGGAAGGAAATGGGTTGCCTGTTAACTGCCAGCCGGTACCACTTACAGGAATCGACTGGTTACCCTGTTTTACATTGGCCGTCAACCTCAGCACCGTGTTGTCTGCAATAGCGCCTGTGCCCAGGGCCAGGTTATTTGCTCTTGAGCCTCTGACAAACAGGAAATAAGGTAAGCTGTTGCTGATCGGTAGATTGGTGGAGGCGATTCCCTGCCATGCAGTGCCATCCCATTCTTTCATGGATGCACTGTTATTGGTGTTTTGATCGAAGCCTGCGGCTACCGTACCCCCGGTGATATGCGTGCCATAACCCGGGTTAGGGTTTAGTGATGCGTTTCCGCCAGCTCCTTCCTGCAGGGCTGTGTTGATATTGGGCACAGCCGCAGCAGTAACCGGGAAATTGATTAATCGCCAGGCTCTTTTTGCCGGCACAAATCTTTCCAGAGTGATTTTTCCATTGATGTACCCGCCTGCCGCTGCGCCGCTGGTAATGATACCGGTGGCTGTGGCATTGCTCTTCAATGTAAAATTGGTATTGCTGGTTAATACGCCTGCTATTGGGGTATAGGTGCCTGTTATGTTTACCATATTGCCGGCTCCGCTTTTGATGATGGCCCCGGCGCTGTTGTTTAGTGAAAGATTATTATAAGTGCCGGTACCGCTCATTGGCTGGCTGCTGGTACCATCCAGCAACACCGTTCCGCCGCCGGTGATACTGCCGTTATTGGTGATGCTGTCTCTCACACTTAAGCTATTGCCGGCTGCAATATCTATATTGGCACCGGATTGTACGGTGATGGACTTAACTGCCTGGTTACTGCTGATGAGTGGTAGTGTTGTTACATTGGGTATAATGGCACAATGGATATTGGTAGGCACGCCATCATCCCAATTTCCTGCAAGTGTCCAGGCATTGCTTACAGCTCCCGTCCATACGGTAGTAGGCAGGTAAATAAACCCGGCTTTTGTAGCAGGACCGCAATTGTTATTCACAGATACGGCGCCCGAGCTGCCGGCTGCAACAACAGCAGTTATCTGCGTCACAGAGTTTACCGTATAGGAAGCAGCAGGAGTTCCTCCGAAACTTACGCCGGTCACATTGGTGAAATTGCTTCCGGTAATGATCACCGACGTGCCAATTTCTCCAACTGTTGGTGAAAAAGAGGTAATGGATGCAGTATTATAAATGATCGCTTTTACAGCGGTTCTTGTTGCAGAGATGTAGCCCCTGGTGTTTCTTGCCTGCGCATAATAAGTGGTAGTAACGGCAACGGATGGGGTAGTAAAGGTATTGCTGCCGGTTGCAAGAGCCACACCGCCGCTTGGGGCTGCATACCAGTCTATTGCTTCTCCTTGTATGGGTGTGGCAGAAATGGTTACTGAACCTGTTCCGCACCTTGAGCTGTCGTTGGCCACCGGTGGTAACGGTATACCATAGTAGCCAAGTGTAAACCTGCTGAAAGAGTTGAACGCACCGGGGGTAGAAGTAGATGTTACTTTTCCGATGGCGTTGGTAGCGCCGCTTGCTCCGATATCTATCCAGGTAGTTAGGGCATTGTAAGTGTTCTTGCAAATGGTTAAGTTGGCCGGGATATTCGCCCGGTCGTTCAATCCATAATAAAAAGCAACTACCGGTAGCGGACTCGTAACCAAATCAGTTAAAGGCGCTGCTGTGCCGGAACTGGTAACAGTACGGGTGATATCCCACCAGCGAATCGTAGATACACTGCTCACTGAAGCCGGGTTTGACCACCCCAGTGCGTTGGCGCTTGCGCTTACTGTTTCCACAGTATAACTGTATGATGTATTGCTGGTATGCTGTATCGTTAGATCCACTGGTCTTGATTCAATACCTTTGCCCACCGGGAAATGCAGTGTTTGTATCGCTGTGGATGAAACATCAATTCGCAGCGGCCCGTCAACATAACTGCCAGCGGCCGATGTATTGGCCGTTACAGTACAGCTTTCATCCTGCAGTATCAGCATCGCTGTGCCGGATGTAACTAACTTTCCCGAAACCAATGAAAGATCTCCGCCGGGCGGCATAAAAATATTCCTGTACAATGTAAAGAGTCCCGCAGTTTTGTTCATCGTGATCCTTTTGATACTACTGGGTTTTACGCTATTGTTGGTAAAGTAGCCACTGGCATTGCCATCTAACGTAACCCTTCCATTGGCAGCAGCTGCAAATATTACGGAGTCTGAAGAAGGTAATATCACGATGCTGCCTGCGTAGGTGCAATTTGTATTGTAGGCCGGGTAAATGGCGCCGCCGCTGTTTACCTGGTACAGTACATCTCCGTTATAATCATCAGCACTTGTTACAGCGATCTGCCAGTCTGCGGTGCCGGTATTGGTAAAACCGGTGGTAGTGCCTGTTGCAAAATGATTGCCGCCGGTATAAGTTTGAGTACTGCTGGAATTGTTGAGCGTAAAATAGCAGGTGCTGTTGAAATTGCTGTAAGCAAGATCGAGTACAGATGCTTTAAAAGTTAAGGGGCCATTCCAGGTACAGGGGCTCAAAAGACTGCCCACAATGATCTTGCTCGTTTGAGTGGTTTGATTGGTAAGTACCTGCGCCAGCGAACCAGTTTGTACAACATTGTAAAAGTATACGCCGGTGTTGCCGTAGATATTCCCTGTTATCAACTGGCCGGTATTGCTGAGGCTGATGCTCGAACCTGCAGTATTTTTACCAATATAGATATTGCCCGTACCCGTTGCTGCAGATCCAATCCTTATTTTGCTGTTGAATGTTACGGAGGATGGAAGCAGGCTTTGCGCTTCTGCAAAAACGATATCGCCGGAGCCTGCAACCAGCACATCTGTTAGCTTATTAAAAAAATGACTGCTTGAAGTACCATTGGCTGCGCCGCTGCTGTTGCCAATCAAAAATGTTCCTGCCGACCTGTTGTTGATACTCACGGAATCTGCATAATAATTACCTAAAGAATTGGCGCCCAAAATAAATCTGGCTGCTGCGTCATTGATGAACGAATAAAAATCAGCCTTTGCAAAAAATGAATCGGGCAATGCCCCGTTGCCTGCGCCGCTGTACCAGTTTCCGCAATTGGCTGTTGCTGTAAAGTTCACAGCACCATAATATTTGTTACCGCCCTTGGCAACTACATCATCGTAATGAAGTGTTTTGGTAAAACTACCGGTGCCGTATAAGGTAAGATTTTCGATATTGATGCGGCCGGTGTTGATCGTTAAAGGAACGGCGATCGTACTATTCCCAACGCTGGTACCTGTAAAATTTACCAGGGTAGAATCCAGGTTATCGGTAAACGATACCTGTGCACCGGCTACCGAGCTGATGATGCGGCCACCCGAAAGGTTACATGTTACAAAACTGTTGGTATTGTTTTGAGAAACCACGTTAAGCCGGTTTCCCTTAAGATCGGTAATGCCGCTGGTATAAGTGATGGCCTGTGATACATAACAGGTTTTATTGAACACGATGTCTGCAGCCGCATTGCCTGCCGTGTTGCTGATCACAAGATTGTAAAACGATTCCTGCACCAGCGGGGTGTTTATTGCCTGTATGCCGCTGGTACCATTGAAAGTAACAGTGCCTTTTCTTTCAATGAACGGGTTGATGTTGGTGCTGGTAACGGTCCAGTTGCCGGCCACTGTAAGACTGTAATTGCCAGTGTTGCCGGCATCCAGTTGCGCCGAACCTGCGATCAGCAGGTCGCCGGTAAGTATCGTGTTGGCGATTAAATTTTTGCTGGTAGTACCTGAACACTTCAGCGAATAATAACTCAAGGGTAAAATGTTCTGGGCTACGATGGTGCTGTTGTATTCGATGGTACCGGTTGCAGGTGTAAACTGGGCATCCGCAATCGTATTGTTATTTCTTCCCAACTGTAAAATACCCGAACCGGTAAACATGAGTTTGTTCCTGTCTGTATTGCCCGCCATTAAAAAATTAAAGGAGCAGGTTAATGTACCGTTGTTAATTGAAATGATACAACGTTGAAGGTTATTCGCAGCATTGCTGGTAATGAGTGAAACACAGGAAACAGTGCCATCATTCACATCCAGCGTATTATCGGTAGTACCGGAAAGCGGAGCGGAGATATTGACATTGCCGGTTACTGCCAATGCAATCCCCGGACTGAAAGTTAATGTAGTACTTTGATTGAGCAACCCGTTACCAATGAGCAGCGAGGCGCAGGCAGCATTGGCAGTAACAGTTACTGTATGCCCGTTGGCGATCGTAACATTATCGCCTGCTGATGGTACAACACCACCAACCCATGTTGCAGGATTGTTCCAGTTGCCGGAATTACCGGAAACAATTGGTGCCGCGGAAAGCCGTCCTGCAAAAAGCAGCAGAATAAAGCACACCTGTTTCAATTGTTTCATAGAAATCTTTTGGATTTTACTAAATCACAGCCGGGATATACCGGTATATACTTCTTAAGATTATCATCCCGGGGATTGAAGAATACAACAATGCGGTAGCTGTTTTGCTAATTTAAGTGTAGTCTTTCTTCGTCTTACCGGGGTTTTTATCTAATCTAAACGCAAAAATGGCGTTTGTATTACAACTGTGAATATCCAATTTTGTAAAAGTACTGTTTGTTTTTAGAGAAACTACCTCGTATAAATACGGCCAGATTCAAAAATTTTTGGATGTATTATACATAGGGCTTTAAAAATCAATACATTTAATTTTACAGTGGGTAGGGGAGTTGTTGTAAATAAAAGCAATTTTTTTTGTTAACAGCCGGCATTTTTTTTTGCAGGTATGAATTTATGCACAATAAAAGAAGCGTTATGGAAGCTAAAATGAATTTTAATACCCGTAAATGGGTAAAACCGGAAGATCTCAATCCCAACCAAAGTTTGTTTGGAGGGCGGCTGCTGCAGTGGATCGATGAGGAGTCGGCTCTGTATGCAGTGATCCAGCTCGGGAACTATCATGTAGTAACCAAATTTATATCCGAGATCAATTTTATATCCGCCCCAAAACAGGGGGATATTATTGAGATCGGTATCATGGCCACCCATTTTGGCACTACTTCACTTACGATGCGCTGTGAAGTGCGAAACAAACTGAATCGTGCCATGATCCTCACCATTGAAAAGATCGTTTTTGTAAACCTTGATGCTGACGGCCACCCGGTGCCGCATGGAAGAACTCAGGTCGTTGACACGGGTAGTCAAAACTATTGATACAGGTCCGGCTTGATAGTAAGATCCCATCATTTTGCCCAAATAAAAAAAGCACAGGAGTATTAGGCCTGTGCTTTCTTTGTTATAGTGCTGACAGTTTAATTTTTGGGAAAATTGGGGTCATTTTTTACTTCATCAATTTGCTGGTTGTGCCGGTTGCTGTGGGCGCCGATAAATAATACCATCTGGTAACAATCATAGCTACCCATTGGCAAAGATGCTACATGATTTCGCAGATCCTCCTTCGTGCCATTTACATATTCAATCAACTTTCCCCTGTTTTCCTGGAAGGAAGCCAGCGCTTCCTGCATTGTTTTAAAGCCGGTATTTTGCGGTTCAAGAGGCGCAAAAGTTTTTCTTTTAGTACTGCGGTCTTCAATATTCTTTATTACTTCCTCATCAGTCAATTGAATGTCTTTTCTTTTGTCCGGGTTTTCCGCCATCTTTATATTGTCTTCCGTCATTTTCCACAGTGCCATTTCCGTAGCTGCTATGTGTTTAACACAATCTGCCACACTCCATTTGTCTGGGGCAGGTTTAAAGTTCAGTTGCGCTTCACTCAGATCCTTTACAGATGCAAGGATCCCGTTTTCTGTATCCTGTAAAAATTTGCTGGCTTTTTCCCTTTCTTCTTTTGTGAGTTCTTTTTCTGAGGAAATAAACGACAGGCCGGTAACTACGGCGAGCAGAATCAATAACTTTTTCATGATAAAAAAAATTTAAGTAAATAATTGTTGTTGACTGTTGAAGTTTCAAAATACAAAACCCATTGCTTATTTACAAGGAATGGGTTGAATTAGTGAAATAAAGGTTTGGAAAAGAAGGCCTGCAGGGCCTTGCAAATTAAGATATATTCATGCCGGGAGATATGATTCGCTCAATCAAACATTATTTGAGTAGTTCATCCATATTCCTGTCGTTGTCAATTTTTCCTTTGGCTTCCAGCATACGCATATCCTTTGCATCTTTCAAAAATTCAGATGCAAAGATGAAGGAGTTCAGGCGTTCGTTCTTTGAAAAAATGATCTCCTGGTTGTTACCGCTCCATTCATGCTGGCCCTGGTACATGTACAGGATATTTTCGCCGATCTCCATCACACTGTTCATGTCATGCGTATTGATCACGGTGGTCATATTGAATTCCTTGGTGATGTCGTAGATCAATTTATCGATCACCATACTCGTTTGCGGATCAAGGCCAGAGTTGGGTTCATCGCAAAACAGGTATTTGGGATTGAGTACAATGGCCCTTGCTATGCCCACTCTTTTTTTCATGCCACCACTGATCTCAGCAGGAAATTTTTTATTGGCATCCACCAGGTTAACCCTTGCCAGCACTTCATCCACCCGCTTATGCTTCTCAGCATTGTTGAGTTTAGAAAACATGTCGAGCGGAAACATTACATTTTGTTCTACCGTCATGCTGTCGAACAATGCAGAGCCCTGGAAGAGCATGCCGATCTGCTGGCGCAGCAATTTCCGGTCTTCCTCGCTCATGTCGGTAAAACTGGTGCCGTCATAATTGATCTCACCCTTGTCTGGTTCAATCAGTCCTACGAGGCATTTTTGCAGTACGGTCTTGCCACTGCCACTCGTACCGATAATGAGGTTACACTTACCCGTTTCCATCCTGTGGCTCACATCGTTCAGTACCACTTTTTCGCCAAACTGTTTGTAGATATTTTTGAATTCGATCATTGATAACGGTTATAAAAAATCCTGAGTATTTGTTTGGGATGGATATTGGTTAACGCATTATTGAATATGTCCTCATCCTGCCGGGCTAAGCAACAATTGCGACAGTACATAATCTGCCAGCAACAGCATGATGCAACTGATCACCACGCTTTTTGTGCTGCTGCGGCCAATTTCGAGTGCGCCACCTTTTACATAGTAACCAAAATAAGCTGGTATGCTGCTGATGATAAAAGCGAATGTATATGATTTTATCAGGGCGAATGTTACATTGTAAGGAACAAAGGCATTCAATAAACCTTTGTCAAATTGCTCCGATGATAAGATGCCTGACGCAACACCTGCGATCCTTCCGCCCCAGATACCCAATACCATGGCAACGATCACCAGCATCGGGATGGTTACCAGTGAAGCTGCAATCTTGGGCATCACGAGGTAAGACTTGGTGTTGATGCCCATAATTTCCAGCGCATCGATCTGTTCGCTTACCCTCATGTTACCAAGTTCACTGGCGATTTTACTGCCGATAACACCCGCCAGTACGATACATACAAGGGTAGGAGCGAATTCAAGTATTACAGTATCCCTTACGATCTGGGCAATGGTTTCTTTTGGTATTACGGGGCTTACCAACTGGTAAGCAGTTTGCACTGCACTTACAGCACCGATAAAAAAAGATATGATGGAAACGATGCCGAGGGAACCAATGCCAATATCGCTGCACTGGTGCATGAATTCTTTCCAGTACATCTTGTGATTTTCTGGCCTGGAAAACATGCCTTTCAGCATCAACAGGTATCGGCCAAAGTCTGTGAAAATTGTCATACGACAAATGTATTGAAAAAAGGGGTTACCGGCCTTTAATGTGATAAGGCCATTTTGTGAAATTATAATCGGTAAAAAAGTTGGGACAGGTGAGATGTCAAATGCTCAATTGCTGCATTGTCATATTAATAATGATAAAGAACAATTTGGCGGGCAGCGCCTGCAGGCTTTATTAATTAACTTTTTTTTGGTTGCTCAGCAACAGCTCTTTTAAATGCTGGTACATTACCTGCGGCATGGTGCTGCATTTGGCAAAATCAACAGGATTGTTGTGGTGCTGACCGAGCTCCTGCGACAGTTGTTTGATCTTTGCATCAGTGGAAAGCTTTTCATCTGCAGCCGCAACCCGAAGGTCTCTCAAACGCTGGCGCTGGGCTTTTACCCTCATGATGATCTGGCTTCTTTCTTCCTGCTGGTATTGCCTGATCACCTCTGTATTCAGGTACTGCTGCACCATCTGTACAAAAACAATATTTTCTTTAAAGAACTGCGGCAGGTAAATATTCTTGCTGCCCTCGTAACTCTGCTGGTCAAAATCAATGGAACGGATTCGGAATTGTATATTGTCAAAATCCTGCACAATGTCAAAAACAAAATTATAACTACGCATGTCGCCGAGCAACCTGCAAAAACAACGCTCATTGAATTTTACAAATTCTTTGGCCAGCTTTTTAAAATTGTATTCGGGCCTGTTCAGGTGGTCCCGGATGAACATATCGCCGGGTATGCCGGCAATATGTTCTTCTGCCAGGGTATTATTGTCTACCAAAAAATGTATCCAGTAAGGGGAGAGCATGTGTTCCAGTTCCATGCCGAATATCCTGGAAGCATCTGCAATTTTGATATAGAAGTAATCGTACACTTCATTGTAGTTGTTCACTATTTTTATCCGGAACGGCTTCGAATTGCCAAACAGGCAATAATCAATCCTTTCAATGTGCAAATGCTCCTCTGCCTGTGTATCACCGCTGGCTTTCAAAAGTGAATAAAGTCTCTTGAGCGCCAGGTGAATCTCGTGTGTCAGGGTTGGATTAAAGAAAACGGTTTCCCAGTAAGTGTCTTTACCATCCGCATCCTTTACCGGGATGCTGAAGTCGAAATGCCGGAGCGTATCATACGAAATGGGCAAAGATATCTCCCTGCCGTAACGCTTCAGGTATTTTTTAAAAGGCTTACTAACGGCAAAGGATGGCTTCTTTTTGCTGATATGGTCATTGGGCAACTGCACGCTTACAGGTCATGCGATGTTTTCCGGAACTTACCCCACCATTTGCTTGCTTTTACCGCAGCCTGGGTATCAAGGTTACCCTTCATCTGTGCATCTACTACCGATACCAGTACCATGTTGAATATGGAGCGGATAGAACTGCCCAGTTGCAGCACATGAACCGGCTTCTTCAATCCCAGCAGCACCGGGCCAATGGAATCGTAGCCACTCACTTCCTGCAGCAGGTTATAAGCAATATTACCAGCAGAAAGATTAGGGAATATAAGGGTGTTCACTTCGCCATCGAGCAATTCTGTAAACGGATAATTGTCTTTTAGAATTTCTTTATTAAAGGCAAGAATACCCTGTACTTCACCATCACAAACCAACGAAGGATCTTTTGTTTTTACAATTTCCCGGGCCCTGCGTACCAATTTGGCTTCTTCGCCATCGCTGCTGCCAAAATTGCTGTAGCTAAGCATGGCGATCCTCGGTACAATATTGAAAGTTCTTACTTCTTTTGCAGCCAGTAAGGCGATCTCTGCCAGTTCTTCTGCGGTAGGATTATAATTGATGGTAGTGTCTGCCAGGAATAATGGGCCACGCTTGGTAAAAATAATGTACATCCCTGCGATCTTCTTTACACCATCTTCTGTACCGATGGCTTCAATGGCCGGTCGGATGGTATCAGCATATTTTTTTGTAAGACCGCTGATCATACAATCTGCTTCGCCTGTTTCCACCAGCATGCAACCAAAGTAGTTGCGGTCTTTCATCACCTTGTAACTTTCATGCTTGTTCATGCCGCGGCGCTGGCGTTTTGCATAAAACAGTTCGCCAAATTTCATCCTCAATTCTTCATGCTCATCATCTTTAGGGTTGATGATCGGCATATCCTCAATATCTATCCTGTTATCTGCAGCTATTTTCTGTATCCTTTTTACTTCACCTAACAATATCGGGTATCCCACGCCTTCTTCCTGCACCATCTGCGCCACTTTTAATATCTTGGCGTTTTCGGCATCAGAAAATACCACCCGTTTAGGATCCTTTCTTGCCATATTGCCGATCACCCTGCTCAACTGGTTGTCCAATCCCAGGCGTTTGTTCAGCGACAATTTATACGCTTCCCAATCTTCGATGGGATACTTGGCCACACCGCTTTCCATCGCAGCCATTGCCACTGCAGGTGCTACGGTTGAAAGCAGTCTTGGATCAAGCGGTTTGGGAATAATGTAGTGTGGACCAAAAGTGATCGTTTTTTCATTGTAGGCGAGGTTCACAATATCCGGTACCGGTTCCCGGGTAAGTGCAGCCAGCGCTTTTACCGCAGCCAGCTTCATGGCTTCGTTGATGGTAGTGGCTCTAACGTCCAAGGCGCCACGAAAAATATAAGGAAAGCCGAGTACATTGTTTACCTGGTTAGGATAATCACTGCGGCCGGTTGCCATGATGATGTCTTTTCGGATAGCGGTAGCTTCTTCATATCCGATCTCGGGATCGGGATTGGCCATCGCAAACACGATCGGGTTCTTCGCCATGCTCTTCACCATTTCCTGCGACACCACATTGCCCGAACTAAGCCCGATGAATACATCAGCGTCCTTCAATGCATCAGCGAGTGAATAATCTTTGTATTTTTCGTCGGTACAAAAATCTTTTTTCTGGGCATCTACACCTTCTCTTCCCTTATATAAAATCCCCTTCCTGTCGAACACCATAAAATTACTGTGTTTTGCACCCAGCGACTCATACAGTTTCATACAGGCCATGGCAGCAGCGCCTGCCCCGTTTACCACGATGCGTACTTTTTCAATATCTTTCTTCTGAATTTCGAGTGCATTCAGCAAAGCAGCGGCAGAAATGATGGCGGTACCATGCTGGTCATCATGCATGATGGGAATCTTCAATTGCTCCTTCAGTTGCTGTTCAATGTAAAAACACTCGGGCGCCTTGATGTCTTCCAGGTTAATACCGCCGAACGTGGGCTCAAGAGCTTTCACGATCTGTACAAACTTTTCAGGATCGGTTTCATTGATCTCGATATCAAAAACATCAATGTCTGCAAATATTTTGAACAGCACCCCTTTTCCTTCCATCACCGGCTTGCCGGCTTCCGGGCCAATATTACCTAGTCCAAGTACTGCGGTGCCATTGCTGATAACGCCTACCAGGTTTCCTTTGGCGGTGTATTTATAAACATCTTCTATGTTCGCTGCAATTTCAAGACAGGGTTCGGCAACACCGGGAGAGTAAGCCAGTGAAAGGTCACGTTGTGTCTTTGCTTCCTTGGTAGGGATCACCTCAATTTTACCTGGCCGTCCCTTGGCGTGGTATTCAAGCGCCTGTTGTTTTCTAAGTTCTTTCGACATACTGTTTAATAGTTGTCCCGGCTGGCAAGCGGGAATTTAGATGAATAGATTTTATTAGAATTTGTTGTTCCCTTTCACCCCATTTTTTTATTGACCGGGCGAAAGGTAAATACCTGTACAGCACAGTTGAGTTGGAGCGCTTTTAGGTGCAACAGTGAAAGCAGGTGTTCTGGATTGACCCACCTGGTTTTTCATAATGATGCAACAGTCACACGTGCCAATCCAGTTTTGCCGGCAGCGTGTGCAAGGTACAAAAATCATATCCATTGGGTTCAAAAAATCTATTCGGGTACGCCGGTAAAATAAAGGCTGCTTTTTGGCAGTGACCGGTGTTTTGAGAGACAAAATGTATCGCCCGGGTTTACTGAACTCTTAAAGGATTGACCAAAAGATACGTAGACGGACATAGACAATGTCGAGCGATAAAATAAAGCTGCGCATTCACCGCTGTTGTTACCAGGGCCATTTAGCCTGTCATTTTCAGTGTTTACATAATCTGTTTGTCATGGAGTTTTTTCCAAAATAAACTTATTAAGTTTGGCATCTCAAAAGAAAACATGAAAATAAAATTATCGCTCAGTGTTTCAGCATTGCTGCTTTCCTTTTCAGTTACTGCACAAACAGATGATTCTGCGGCTATCCGCAAAATAGTGAATGATATCATGAACAATGCAAAAGCCTACGACAACCTGCGTTACCTCTGCAAAAAGATAGGCCCCCGGTTAAGCGGTTCATCAAATGCTCAAAAAGCGGTGGAAGCTACTGCAAGGATGTTAAAAGAGGCAGGCGCTGATACCGTGTACCTGCAACCCTGTATGGTGCCGCATTGGATAAGGGGTGAAAAAGAAACTGGCTATGTACAATTGGCTGGCGCAGCAAAACATCCGTTGAAATTATGTGCGCTGGGTAATTCTTACGGCACCGGCAAAAAAGGGGTAAGCGCTGCCGTTGTAGAAGTAAACAACATGAAGCAACTGGATGAACTCGGATTGGCCAATGTGCTGAAAGGTAAAATCGTATTCCTGAATTTTGCCATGAACCAAACCTATATCGAAGTGTTTAACGCCTATGGCGAAAGTGGCGTTGCAAGATGGGGTGCACCAACTGTTTGTGCAAAGTATGGTGCGGTAGCTGCCATGGTTCGTTCGTTGTCCATTAACCCGGATGATTATCCGCATACAGGTGTAACATCATACAATGATTCCTTTCCTAAAATTCCGGCTGTTGCCATCAGCACCAACGATGCAGACTGGCTGAGCAGTCAATTAAAGAGGAAGATGAAGCTCACGGCTTTTTTACAAACCAATTGCCAAATGTTGCCGGATGCCCCTTCTTTTAATGTGGTGGGAGAAATAAAAGGGAGTGAGTTTGCCAGCGAGATCATTACCGTGGGCGGGCATCTTGATAGCTGGGACCTGGCCGAAGGAGCACAGGATGATGGTGCCGGTGTAGTGCAAAGTATTGAAGTGATTCGAGCCATCAGGGCAAGCGGGATAAAACCAAAAAGAACCATTCACGCAGTGATGTTCATGAATGAAGAGAATGGTGGAAGGGGAGGATCAAAGTACCTGGAATTGGCAAAGAAAAATAAAGAGCAACATTTGTTTGCCCTGGAAACAGATGCAGGCGGTTTTACGCCAAGGGGTTTTGCATTGCAGATGAATGACCAGCAGTTTGAAAAAGTACTTCGCTGGAAGCCCTTGTTCTACCAGTATGGCGTGTATAATTTTTCCAGGGGAGGAGCCGGTGCAGATGTGGGACATCTTTACGAACTGGGTACAGCTTTAGCAGGGCTGGCGCCGGATACACAACGGTATTTTGATATTCACCATGCTGCTACAGATGTGTTTGAAAATGTAAGCCGGAGAGAATTACACCTGGGAGCGGCCAATATGGCGGCGCTGATTTATTTGGTGGATAAGTATGGATTATAATTAACTTGCAATAAATTAAACAAACTATGGTGGAACTGCAGGCTCCCACAATTCAACCTAAAAAAACAAGTGGCTTCAAAAAGTTTTTGCGCTGGCTTACCTTCATCGCAATTGTAGTGCTCGTTGTTATTTTCTGGTGGAAATATTTTTACACCTACAGTGATGGATACAGGAGCGGCTTATTACAAAAGCTATCTCACAAAGGAAATATTTTTAAGACCTATGAAGGTGAACTGGTACAGCGGAGCATTGTATCAACCAGCAATGTAGGCATCGCATCTGAAAAATTTTATTTTTCCGTGGAGCAGGATAGCCTTGCAAAGGCAATGGAACGTTACGAAGGAAAAAATATAAAACTTCACTACCAGCAAAAGAACGGCACATTGCCCTGGCGTGGTGAAAGTGAATATATTGTTGACGGTTTTGAGATCGATTCGCTTCCCTGATGCATTACGCCATCAATAAAAATATCACCGGCTTTTTATGAAAGCCGGTTTTTTCATGCTTCCAGTCAGCCACCGTTTTTGTTTTTACGAATTCTCCCGGCCCGGTAAGTTCGGCCGCTATGCAGATTTTTGTGCCGGGGCGGCAGGTCTTGAGCAGGGTTTCTATCAACTGGTCGTTGCGGTAGGGTGTTTCAATAAAAATTTGCGTGCTGTTTTTTTTCTGCGATGTGATCTCCATTTCACGGATCGCTTTTATCTTTTCATTATTGTCGATGGGCAGGTAGCCAACAAACTCAAAATGCTGGCCATTCATGCCGCTGGCCATTAAAGCCAGTAAAATAGAACTGGGTCCCACCAGGGGTTTTACCACGGCGTTCATCTGTTGGGCCACTTCTACCAACGCCTGCCCGGGATCGGCCACACCGGGGCAACCAGCTTCGCTGATGATGGAAACATTTTTCCCTTCCCGTATCTTTTGCCTGAAATTGTTTTTCTGTTCTTCCTCTGCTTTGTGAATGGCAAACCATTCATAGTCGTCTATCACAATTTCTTTACAGATGCTTTTCAAAAAGCGGCGGGCTGTTCTTTCATTTTCTGCAAAGATCACCTGGCTGTTTTTCACCGCATCAATAATATACGGCGGAATGGTATGTGTGGCATTTTCATCCAGCACACAGGGCACTAAGTACACAATGCTGCTCATGAAAATTATTCTTTTGTTTTTAGTAAACTGAGGGTAGCTGCTATCACCGCATAGCTGGGGGCCAGTATCCAGCCAACCACTATCACCATGTGCATTAAATAAAACACCATCCCGTTCCCGATAGCCAGTCCCTTATGCCGGCCAATGAATGCAATGCTTTGGGAAGTAGATAGTTTGTTTCTTTCACAACTGTAGTCAAGCATTGAAAAACCGAGGTAATAACACTCAATCAGGAGTGCAAAGAATGGGGTGAACCATCCCACCACGGGGATAAACGAAAGGATGAGGATAGATACTGTGTACACTGTTTGCCAGAGCGTATTGCGCAAGGCCAGTTTAATACCCCTTGCAATATCATGCAGTAGTTGCATCAAACTAAAAGGATATTCTTTGCCTTCGATGATGGCCTCGGTTTTTTCGCTGAGGTAGGCAAACAGGGGAGAGCCCACAATGAGAAAAAGGTATTTGAACAGGGAAAAATACAGCAGCATCAAAACGAGTTTTAATATCACGCTGCCAAAAATGAAAAGGAATTTCAGCCATCCGCCTTCTTCAGCATTCATCCATTTGCCGAGGCCGGAAAAATTGAGCAGGTGCTGGATGGCCGCATCGCTGCTGATCCAGAACAGGTAAATGCCGAAGCAAAACAAAATGGCGTAGATGATACCCGGGATAAGTATCCATTGCCACAATTTATGTTTTACAATAAAGCGGTGTGCTTCCATGTAAGATTGTATGGCGATAATTATTTCCTTCAGCATTGATCTTTCTTTTGGGATGTGCAGCAAAGAAACCCTTTCACAGCAATTACAAACGGGCAGCCATTCAAATTTTTTTGATAACCGTTGTAAGTTGTTGGTCGTTTATTCTCCGCTTATCTTCGCTGCTAAAATTACGTTTAAAGTTGAAGAAATTAAAGGTTGATTTTTACCTTGGCCAAAATGTGCTGCAAACCGCCCGTGACCTGCTGGGTAAAATTCTCGTTACCAATATTGACGGCATGCATACCAGTGCCAGGATCGTGGAAACAGAAGCCTACATTGCCATTACGGACAGGGCTTCGCATTCTTACAACGGAAGGCGTACTAACCGTAACGAACACATGTATGGCAAAGGTGGTATTTCTTATGTGTACATCTGTTACGGCATGCACCATCTCTTTAACGTGGTCACCAACAACAGGGATATTCCCGATGCTGTGTTGATACGGGCTGCAGAACCGGTAAGTGGCATTCAGGCTATGCTGGCCAGGACTGGTAAAAAAGTTGCTGACTATACCTTAACAAAAGGGCCAGGGAATATGAGCCGGGCCTTGGGTATCTCTAAACTGCATTCCGGTATTCGCTTAACGGGTAATCAAATTTTCCTGGCAGATGATGGCTATGTTTTACCGGCTGAACTAACCGGCGCCAGTAAACGCATTGGCATTGATGGAGCCGGTGCAGATGCACTATTACCGTATCGTTTTTACATTCGTGGTAACAGGTATGTAAGCGGAAGCCCCGTAAAATAATATGCTGTTGTCAGTGAAATGGCTGGATTATCTTATCAGCAGTATCGTCCCTTTCTGCAGCTTATTCATCCTGTTTTTATAAAGATAGCTGGCTACATAAACGTAAGCGCCAATATTAACCGGCTTACCCTTGTAAGTGCCATCCCATCTTTGAGTGGGGGTGGCCGTGGCGAAAACCATTTCACCATAACGGTTATAGATCTGCAGGGTATAATTGCTGATTAGGTTAAAGTTGCCTGTTGGTCCGAATGTTTTATTGAATCCCTGCGGTGCAAATGCATTGGGGAAATAAATGTCATTGCAATTGTCCAGTACCGTTACATCAATAC
>APMI01001913.1_pt1 | contig 33974 bp, 29 predicted proteins | sample 667938 | NCBI WGS metagenome assembly APMI01 (sample SAMN01084076, study PRJNA167559) | wastewater metagenome | biome: Wastewater | place: Denmark: Ejby Moelle, Odense | collected 2011-11-28
TTTGGCAGCAAGCCCTGGCAGAACCGTGAAGGTGAAGGCCCCGGCCCAGGCTACGGCGGCGGCGACGACGGCGGCCCACGCCGTGAAGACGCTGACAGAGGCGGCGGCGGTGGTGGCTTCGGCGGCCCCAAGCGCCCCTTCGGCGGCAACCGCTTTGGCGGCGGTGGCGGCGGCTTCAAGAAGAAGTGGTAGGCCGCTGGCAATCCATTGCCTGAACTGAAAACTCGAGTTTCCACGATGAGACCGTCCGCAGCCCGGACGGTCTTTTTGTTTTCAGAGATTCGCCTGGTTGCAGCTCACGAAGCATTGGCCCGCTGCTGCCGCAGCCATGACCGCGAGACGGCGGGCTTGAACTCAAAGCCGGGAAGCTGGCGGTCCACGACAGCAAAGATCGAACTTGCCAGCACGACGACCACTTCGTTGTAGCCCTGGCTCTGAAAATAGCTCACCGAGACATTGTAGGCGGTGATCTTCTCCTTCAGCATCGCCAGTGCGGAATCGCGCAGCTTGGTGGCCTTGGCACGGATGTCTGCGGCCTCCTTGCGGTAGAGGCTGGCAAGGCGCAGATTGGGGCCGGAAAGGGAGCCATCGGGGCTTTCGGCATGCTCTGCCTGCTGCTCTTTATCCTGCGCCTGGCGCTCTGCGGTGTTAAAGGCGCGCCGTGCGCTGGCATATTCCTGCTCCTTGAGAAAGAGATCCCTCAGGATGAAGATCAGCGCATCCACGGCCTTTCTGCCGGTGCCGGTCTGGGTTTGGGAGAAAGAGCTGAGCCGCTTCACACTCTCCACCGCCTGGTTCATCTGCGGCTCATCCACCAGCCGCAGCGGGCGCAGGCACAGCACCAGCGTGGGGGACAGCAGCGGATCCTGAGCCGATGCTGGCTCCGCCCCGGGGAGCCCCCCGGCAAGCAGCAGCATCATCAGGCAGAGAGAGGCTTTCATCGGCATGCAGGGGTAAACCCCGCTCAAGATGCATTGTCACAGGCAAAACTTCAAGTTTCCATCTGCCTCCAAACCATGCAGCGCCACACGCCACAGTGCCTCCAGATGCATCAAGAAATCATTGGCGGCACGCTTGGTGCGCTCGTATTAAATCACAGCAGATCGGCCCCCTGGCGGTCTAACTTTACATCCATGCCAACCTCCTCCGCCCTCCGCGACGCGCTGACACAGTCTCCGAACAACCTTTCGCTGCTGCTGCTCTACGGTCGTGCCTGCCTGGAGGAGCTGCATCTGGACGAGGCGCGGGAGGTTTTCTCCCATGCGCTGGAGCTGGCCCCGGACCAGACGGATGCGCTGCTGGGCATCGCCAAAGTGCTCTTTCTGGAAGGCGACACCTCCGGCGCGGCTGTGCGTGCCGAGCGCGTGATCCTGCTAGAGCCGACCAATGCCCAAGCCCACCTGCTGATGAGCCGCGTGTACCTCAGCGAAGGCGACCGCGCCAAGGCGATCGAGCACTTTGACCGTGCTGCGCAGATCGACGGCACGATGAGCGACCCCGCGCTGGAGCGCGAGCTGGGCCGCACCGCCCGCGATGCGCGCAAGACCGCCCCAGCCCCCTCCGCCCCCGAGCCCACCGGCCAGGAGCAGACCGCCAGCACCGGCCCGGGAGACCCCGACGAGTTTTTTGAGCCTCCTTTTGACGACCCGCCCTATGACTGGCGTCCCGAGACCTTTTACGCCCCCGGCGACCCCGAGCGCGGCAATGTGACCTTTGCCGACGTGGGCGGCATGGAGGAGCTCAAAGAGGAAATCCGCCTCAAGATCACCTACCCCCTGCAGTTCCCGGATCTCTACAAGGCCTATGGCCGCAAGACCGGCGGCGGCATCCTCATCTACGGCCCGCCCGGCTGCGGCAAGACGCTGATCCTGCGCGCCGTGGCTGGCGAAGTGCCGTGCAACTACCTCTCCGTGGGTCTGCACGAGATCTTTGACCCCTACTTTGGCAGCACCGAGCGGAACCTGCACCAGATCTTTGAAACCGCCCGCGCCAATGCGCCCTGCGTGCTGGTGTTTGACGACATCGACTCCCTGGCCATGGACCGCCGCCAGATCCGCGAGAGCCAGATGCGCAATCTGGTGAACCAGTTCCTGCACGAGATGGACGGCATCCGCAGCGACAACCAGCGCGTGCTGGTCATCGGTGCCACGAACCAGCCCTGGGCGCTGGATCCCGCCTTCCGCCGCCCTGGCCGCTTTGACCAGGCCATCTTTGTGCCGCCGCCCGACGCCCCTGCCCGTGCGCAGATCATCGAGCTGCTGGCCAAGGACAAGCCCATCGCCGAATTTGACACCGCCGAGCTGATCGAGGCCACCAACGGCTTCTCCGGCGCTGACCTCAAGTGGGTGTTTGACCGTGCCGCCGAGCTGGCTCTCTCCGCCGCCATCCACACCGGCCATCCGGTGCCCATCACCAAAGACCTGCTGCTGGCCGTGGCCAAGGCCCACACGCCCACCACCCAGGAGTGGTTTGACGGTGTGCGCACCCACACCCAGGCCCAGGAAGGCCCGGACAGCATGTTCAACGACATGCGCAAATTCCTCAACGCGCCGTCAAATACGAAGAAGAGCTGAGGGAGTTGAGGCTAGTCAGAGCAAGCAGGCACGGTCAGTTGACAGAGCCTCAGTCTCTCCAATTCAACATCTCTCGGTCAAGTTCACCTTTGTTAACCAAAGTTGTTTCCACCATCAGTGGAGATACCCCAAAGTAAGCTGCAGCTTCAGAGATGTCCTCTTCGTTAGGTTGTTCAGTTTGAATCTTCTCCATCAACACGTCGAAGGGGCAAAGCAATTCCTGCGCAAAAGCACGCTGAAACTGCTGGCGTGAAGTCTTGGCGTCTGTCGCTGGAATGAGGCGCCCTTCATTGCGAAAGTAAAGATGATCGCCTATAAGCCTGCTGGAGGCAAACCGGCGGCTGGTCGCCCAGGAGCTATTAAAATAAATGTCGAAACTGTCGCTCGAACCAGCCCTTAGAGCCAGCGGCAAAACGGTGGACTTGGCCCTATCGGCAAAGACCGATGCTTTCATTCCGAGCAGATCAGCAAGTGCTTTGTCCTTGATTGGTTTCTTTTCCAAACCCCACTGCCGCCGGGCAAACTGAGCTAATTTAGTCGCAGTCTGCCAGGGCCTTTCACCTGCCAAAGTTCGTGGTTTGTTGGTCAATGTAGGCATCGAGCCACGAAAACCACCCGCACGAGGGGCTGATGTGGCTTTGGCAAGCGATAGGATCGGTTTTAACAATTTGCCGGTCGAATGCCGCCCGACAGCGGCTACTTCCTCCAATGCTTCTTCACCGAGTCCGGCATTGTCATCGCGCAAAAGCTCAATGATCGCAGCAGGAGCTTCATCAGGGTCATAACCACATAAAGCCTCCAGTTTCCGCCATTGCGTCAGCTTTGGGTTCTTACGTTCATTCAAAACCTCAGTCCAAAGCTCCAGCAAATCATCTCCGGGCACGTTCAAGGAATCAAGACGTGAGAGGACTCCTTCCAAAAATTGATCCACAGCCCGTTCGAACTCCTCTGCGGGTATTCTACCATCGATTCGATTCAAATAACGCACGGGTTCGAATACAACAGCCTTGCGCCCGGGACGAGAAGCCACTGCCAGTGAATCACCGTCACTCGCAAAGATCACATTTGGCCAGACATAACCCCCACCGGCTGCTGCCATGCAATGCGACATACGCCAGTCCACATCACGCCTTGCCCCTGGCGTCTCAGGCTCCCATCGTAGCCGCCACCAATTGCTTGCAAACCAAATAGCCAGTCTGTGAGCAGAAACTCGCATTTGGTTTCTCACAGTTTGCCCCCATGAGTCGTCAAGCCGTGTCACGTATTCATCACCTAAACGAACCCCGATCGCAGCCTCACAAGCAGATTCAGCCCCTAGATCGCCTTCAGGTCGATCTAGCCATCCATACTCAATTTTTAGTTCGTTAACCATCCACATCTTTTGATTTGAACCACTTTTCGATCACAGTCTTTCTGAACGGGTCATTTTCCATTAGGGGATAGCCATGATAGGTTCCATTGCCTGCATTTTCGAGCTGCGCCTCCAAAGGAATGCCATCTTCGGTCATTGACCAGATGTTTTGCGGGTAATGGGTTCCGTCCCAAGCACTGATCAAGCCACGGCGGACTCCAGCACGGAGAAGTTCCAAAGCCCGTGCCCGCAGAAAAATACCTGCATCATCACAAAGCGATTTGTCCCGGCGCGGACGCGCAGGCGGACTCAGTCGGAAATCCCCCGGATTTCGCTTATGCTCCGGCTTACCACCATAGCGCACATTCTTTTCCAAGTGCTTAAGTTCCTCCACTGGTGGCAGCATCTCAGCAATTTTGCGTTTGAAGTTGAATCGTGTACGTCTGCCTGACATGAATTTGAGGTAGAAGTTACAACGAGTTGAGGTAGGCATCAATCCCTCTTTCGAAACCAAACTTCCGTACCACTCACGGCCAGAGGACGCAACCTTCAGCCTGCGTTGTGTCAATTTATGCGACGAAGGTTGCGTCTTAAGATGGTGAAAATTTCAATTCGCGAACGGCTTTCACAAAATCCGCAACTTACCGCGTCAGCACACCATCCACGATGCGCATGGCGCCGCGCGGATTGGCATCCTTGATGAGCTCAGGAAGCGCTTCTTCGGGGAAGCCCTGGTAGCACACGGGGCGCACAAAGCGGTAGATGCTGCCGGTGCCGATGCTGGTGAAGAAGCTGTGGCTGGCGGCAGGGTACGGGCCGCCGTGATGCATGGAGGGGCAGACCTCGATGCCGGTGGGGAATCCGTTGAAGATGATGCGGCCCACCTTGCGCTCCAGTGCGCGGATGAGCGGGGCGTAGTCGCGCAGGTCCTGCTCGGTGCCCTGGATGGTGGCGGTCAGCTGGCCTTCCAGTCCGGCGGTGTAGCGCAGCATGTCGTCCAGCGTGGCGCATTCGGTGATGATGGAGCAGGGGCCGAAGACCTCACGGCGCAGCTCGGCGTTGGACTCCAGCACGTCGATGGTGGTGGTGAAGATGCGGCAGGCTGCCTGGGAGGCCTCCTCGCTGGGGGCGGCTTCAGATTGTCCGGCCAGCTCCAGGCCGTCAATGGTCTGCCACACGGCGGTGCCGGCGTCGTAGGCCTCGCAGATACCACGATGCAGCATGGTCTGGGGGGCCACCTTGGCGGCAAAGGCGGAGGCGCTGCTGACGAACTCCTTGAGCCCGTCACTCTTGAGGCCGAGCACCACGGCGGGATTGGTGCAGAACTGGCCCACGCCCATCGTGACCGAGCCGATGTAGGCTTCGGCGATCTTGGCGGCACGCTCCTTGAGAGCGCCGGGGAGCACATACACGGGATTCACAGAGCCCATTTCTGCATAAACTGGAATGGGATGCGCGCGGGCTGCAGCCACATCCATGAGCGCACGGCCTCCGCGCAGGGAGCCCGTGAAGGCCACGGCCTGGGTCAGCGGGTGCTTCGTCAGCGTGGTGCCGATGTCATTGCCCTTTCCGTGCACGAGGGAGAAGCAGCCTGCAGGCAGGCCCACCTTGTGCAGTGCGGCCAGCACGGCGCGGGAGAGCATCTCGCAGGTGCCGGGGTGTGCGGGGTGGCCTTTCACCACCACAGGGCAGCCGGAGGCCAGGGCGCAGACGGTGTCCGTGCCGATGACGCCGATGGCGAAGGGGAAATTGGACGCGCCAAACACCACCACAGGGCCGATGGGCAGCAGCACGCGGCGCACGTCCGGCTTTGGCAGCGGCTGGCGGTCCGGGATGGCGTGGTCCACGCTGGGCTGCGCCCAGGAGCCTTCGCGAATGAGGGCGGCAAAGAGCTTGAGCTGGCCGATGGCGCGCCCGCGCTCACCTGTCAGGCGGGCCATGGGCAGCGCGCACTCGGCATGGGCGCGTTCCAGCAGGGCGTCTCCCAGGGTGGTGATCTCTTCGGCGATGGTGTCCAGCAGCTGGGCGCGGGTCTCAGGCGTGGCGGTGCGCAGGGCATCAAAGGCGGCATCTGCGGCCTGCAGGGCTTCATCGGCCTCGGCATGGGTGGCATCGCCAAAGGCGGGCTCCAGCTGCGCGCCGGTGGTGGGATTGAAGGCGTGGAAGAAATGGCCGTGGGGAGCAGCCTCGCGGCCGGCAATGAGGTGGTGTCCGGTGAGTGTCATGGATGGCGGAGTTTCTAGAGAGAAATGCGGCCTCGTCCAGCACGGGTGCGTGCGGAGAATCCGCCCCGGGCGCGCGGACCTCCGAGTCCGCAGCACTCCGCCGCACATGCAGTTCTTGTCTCCCACTTCCCTCCGCCGCACCGAGGATCACCGTGCTTGCGCCGCCTCAAGACCCAGTGCCGTCTTCTCCGTGTCTGCGACCTGCTGCGGACTGGAAGTCCGCGCTCCCAGGGCGGCTGGCTTAGCAAACCCGCCCCGCCTACTGCGGCAGCTTTTTCAGCGCGGCGCGGGTCATGCGCTGCATGATCTCGGATTCCGTGGGTGGCAGCGGCATGCTGGGCGAGAGCGGAGTGCCTGTGGAGGAGCTGTTGCTGCGGATGCGGCTCCTGGCCAGCATGGACTCCGCCTGCCACGCCACATGGCCGGTGGCGGTGTCCAGCAGCGAGTAGCTGGCGGCCACGGTGCGCCGGGCCACCGCGCTCAGCACATTCTGCACCACTCTGGAGCTGCTGCGGCACGAGCTGCCACACCCGCTGGCGCAAGATCCCGTGCGGCAGGTTTTGCCGTTCACCTTGCCACAGCAGCAACTGGAGCTGGCGGTTTTGATGAAGCTGTTTTGCCGGGAGTCCTGATCCACAAAGTTGTCCCGCAGATCGATCCACAGCAGGTAGTCGATGCCCCGGGCCTGCGCCTTGCGGATGAAGGCGGGGCTGAGCTTGCTGCCGAGGACGATGGGCACTCCCGAGCTGAATCTGGAAGGCGCAGCGCCCACCGCCTGCTGCACCGCCGCCATGCTGAGCACACGCGAGCGCTTCAGTCGTGCCTGCATCTCCTCCTCCGCATTCACCAGGATGATGCTCTCCTCCGTCTGCCCGGGATAGACATTCACCCCCGGTGCCGTGAGCCCGCCCACCGCCAGCGTCCTGCCCCGCAGCCCCTGCTTTGGCAGACTGCTGGTGACCGAGAGCGTGGGGTCTGTGCGGCAGCTGCTGAGACAGAGCAGGAAAAGGACAAACGTGGAATGCAGAGCCGCAGGCTTCATGGTCGGGAGGGGCACAGTGTTTTCAGACGCTGGCTTAGACAGTTTATTCAAACCAGAGCGCCCCCCCATTCGATGCCCGCTCGATCCATCATGGCCTGAAACGTTCGATTCCTGCACCGAATAACGGAAAACAGCCGAAGCAAGAAGTCTGCACCGATCTCGTTCCGGCACGATGCGTCCGCGCTCTGGCATCTGTGCCAGAGATTCAGCCGCATGAAGCAGCTTTTCAGCGAAGCGTCTGGCAGCCGACGGATTGTCTTTGGAAATGTAACGAACCAGCTCTTTTATGTCGAGCAGCGCACGCGGCGAGATGATCACGCGGCAGTCCATGACTCCATCATCTCACGCACATTCTCGATGGGAATGCCTTCGCCGCGGTCCAACTCTTCAAAGCCTTCACGAATTCCGGCCACGAATTCAATCTCGCGCGCCATGTCCGCCAGCGACATGTCTTCGGGCAGCTTTTCAAGCAGGTCGATGGCGATCTGACGATTGCTCATGGTGTAAGGATGTCACACTTGCTGCATCCGGCAATACAAATCACGCCATCGGATTCACCAGCGTGCCGATGCCGTCAATCGTGATGCTGATGACGTCTCCGCTTTGCAGGGTGAACTCGTCTCCGGGGACGATGCCGGTGCCGGTCATGACTTCGCCACCTGCCCGGATAGTCCGCGATATTCCGCGCTGTGAAGTCCCCGACCACGAGGCTCCTGCCTTTCAGGACGTGCCGCTGCAGGCTGCATCCGACGCACCTTGAAACACCCTTGTGCAAACAGCAAGAGGCGGCGGTTGTTGCAAGCTGGCCCGTCCGGCAACGTTTTAACCATGACCGACCCTGCTAAACCGCCATGAAGACTTCGTCTCTCTCAATCTGGCTGCGCATGCTTGTGCTGTTGCCTGCCGCTTGCGCGTTGTCACACTGCGCCCCTGATCCACACCGCCCCCCTGTCACCCATAATACATACTACACAGGGGCAGAGCGGAGCATACTCGGGCAGCGTTGCGCAGGAACGAGCTCATATGACGGTCGCAGGTGAGCTGCTGCGATGCCCGGCTTCTCAAGAAACGGGCGGCACTGAGCCAGGAGGATCAAGATGATCCCCCCGCTCTGCCATTGCCCGCTTCATCCTCACGCCATCGGATTCACCAGCGTACCGATGCCATCGATGGTGATGCTGATGACGTCTCCGCTTTGCAGGGTGAACTCGTCTCCGGGGACGATGCCGGTGCCGGTCATGAGGAAGGTGCCGGTGGGGAAGGTGTTGTCGCGGAAGAGGAATCCGGCCAGCTCGGCGGGGGTGCGCTTGAGCTGGGAGAGGGTGGTCTCTCCCTCAAAGGCGGCGGCTCCGGCGCGGTCGATCTGCAGATGGATGCGGGTGGTGGGCGCGGGCGCTTCGCTCTGGATGAGGATGGCGGGGCCGAGGGCGGCGCAGAGCTTGAAGCATTTGGCCTGCGGCAGATAAAGGGGGTTCTCGCCTTCGATGTCGCGGCAGGAGAGGTCATTGCCCACGGTGTAGCCGATGATCTCGCCACGGCTGTTGATGCAGAGGGTCAGCTCGGGCTCGGGCACCATCCACTTGGAGTCGCTGCGCAGGTGCATGGGCTGGCCGGGGCGGGCGACGCGCTGAGGGGTGGCTTTGAAAAAGATCTCGGGGCGGTCTGCGGCATACACGCGGTCGTAGAAGCTGCCGCCGCCGGCGTCTTTGCTCTCCTCCATGCGTGCGGTGCGGCTGCGGAAGTAGGTCACGCCTGCGGCCCACACTTCCTGCGAAACGATGGGGGCGAGGAGGGTGTCTGCCGCCGGGGCGTCCACGGCAGGCGTGGTGCTGGCGATCTGCGCCAGGTAGGCTCCGAGGCCTGCGATTTCAAGCAGGGCGTCCCAGTTGGTTTCCGGCACGGCGTGCCAGGAGGTGGCGGACTTGATGAAGAGGCCTGTGGTGGTGCGGTAGAGAAGCATGGGACGTGCAGAGTAGAGGGGTGCATAATACGCGCAACCCGGACGAGTTTTTAAAAGCGTGTGGCGGCTGCAAAATGCGTGCCCCTGCCCTGTCCTGCCCTCTCATGCCGTGTGATTCCGCTCAGCGCGGGGTCTTGCACAGGGCATCGTCCAGGCCGTGCAGGCAGCTGACCCACTTGATGGCCAGTTCGGGTAAAATAGTGCGGTAGCTCTCGGCGGAGCGCCCACCCACGATCAGGCGCATGGTGGGGGGCAGGAGATCGCGGATGCGGCGCAGCTTTTCAGTGATGACGGGGCAGCTCTCTGGATATACGACGCTGAGCGCCACGGCGGTGGCATTTCGCGCGATGGCGCAGGCGGCGATCTCTTCCACAGGGAGATTGGGGCCGAGATAGGTCACATACCAGCCGAGGTCGCGGGCGGAGGCGGCGACGATGAGCGCGCCTAGTTCGTGCAGCTCTCCAGCGGGTGTGGCCACGATGAGCTCCGGGGCATGCAACGGCACCTGGCTGCCGGGCACCGGGGTGAGCAGGATCTCGCGGATGATGGCGGTGAGGATGTGCTCGTGGCCGGGGCGCATCTCGCCAAACTGCCACTGGCTGCCCACCTTGATCAAAATGGGGCAGATGACGCGGTGCAGCATGCCGCGCTGCCCATAGTGCATGCGGGCCTGCAGGAGCACACGGCGCAGGCCTTCGCAGTCGTAGCGCTTGGCGGCGGCCAGGGCCTCCTCCACGCTCTCTTCGGGACTCAGCGCCTGGGCCGTGGCGGGCTCTGCCACGGGCACCGGAGTGGCGGGCTCTGCGGGCAGGGAGGTGCCGGGCAAGGCAGCGGGTGCCGGGGCCTGTGCGGCCTCGGGCGGGGCAGTCAGGCCATTGACCAGCGCCTCCAGCTCGGCGGTGCTCAGGCGGGCCACACCACCGATGCGGTGGCCGTTTTCCGTGAGCACTTTGAGCATCTTCAGGCGCTTCACAGCCTCATCGCAGTACATGCGCCGGTTGGTGCAGGTACGGCTGGGGCTCAGAGCACTGTAGCGCCTCTCCCAGATGCGGATGACATGCTGGCTGAGGCCGCTGAGTTTGCTGGCGAGCTGGATGGGACAGGGCATGAAGGAAATGAAGGGAGTCTGTTGGCGCTTGTGGCCTGCGCGTAAACGTTTACGCATTACCCCATCTTATGGTTACTGTGTTGTCATTTTTTCCTCATCCTTAGCATGCTGAACTACATCTGGGCCACGCTTCTCTTTACCGGCCTGCTCGTCGCCGGGCTGGTCGGGCGGATTTCGGGAGACGCCAGCGTCATCGATGCCGCGATGAAGGCGGCGGAAAAGGCGGTGATGGGCATCGCCCTGCCGCTGGCGGGCATGATGATGTTTTGGCTGGGCGTCCTGCGCCTGCTGGAAAAGGCGGGCGTGCTGGAGGCCGTGGTGCGCGTGCTCTCCCCGCTGCTGCGCCGCCTCTTTCCCGATGTGCCCACCGGCCACCCGGCCATGAGCGCCATGGTGATGAATCTCTCCGCCAACATGCTGGGCCTGTCCAACAACGCCACGCCTCTGGGCCTCAAGGCCATGGGCCACCTGCAGGAGATCAACCCGCACAAGCAGAGCGCCAGCAATGCCATGATCACCTTTCTGGCGCTGAACACCGGGGCCTTCACGCTCATCCCCATGACGGCGATGAATTTTCTTAATGCGGCGGGTGTGAGCCACAGCTTTCGCGTCATCGTGCCCACCATCCTGGCCACGGCCTGCGCCTCCGTGGCGGCGGTGCTGGCGGCCAAGAGCTTTCAGCGCCTGCCGGGTTTTGCCGTGCAGCCGGACGAGCTGGCGGCGGAGGGCGCCGCCACGACCACGCGGCCTGCGGGCATCACAGGCCGGGGGCGCTTCTGGCTCACCGTGCTGGGCGTGCTCTTTCTCGGCGTCACGGTGCTGGAGCTGGGCCCGCCCGCATGGCGGCAGACGGTGCTGCAGCAGACCGGCATCTCCGGCATGATGACGAAGGCCGCGCAGCGCAAGGCGGATGCGGAAAAGGCGCTCTCTTTAAAGAAGAAGGAGGCACGCACCGCCGCCGCAGCGCAGGGGCCGGTGGAGCCGCCCGTGTGGCGTCGGGTCATGGACGGAGCCTCCGGCCTGGCCATCCCGGCCATCCTCATCCTGGCCGTGGGTGTGGCCTGGGCGCGCGGGGTGCGGGTGTATGAGGAATTTGTGGACGGGGCCAAGGAGGGCTTTCAGGTGGCGGTGCGCATCATGCCCTACCTCGTGGCCATGCTCACCGTGCTGGCCATTCTGCGGGAATCCGGTGCCTTCCAGCTCCTGGAGTACCTGCTGGCCCCGGTGCTGAATGTGCTGGGCTTTCCCGTGGAGTTGCTCTCCCTGGCGCTGATGCGCCCGCTCAGCGGCAGCGGCGCGCAGGGCATCCTGAATGAGATCCTGACCCGCCCGGACCTGGGCGAGATGGTGAAATTCACCGCCGGCATCCTCTATGGCTCCACGGAGACCACCTTCTACGTGCTGACCGTGTACTTCGGCAGCGTGGGCGTGCGCCGCTTTCGCCACGCCCTGGTGGCGGGCCTCACCGCCGACTTTGTGGGCATGGTGGCCGCCGTGTTCTTTGGCAGGCTGCTGTTTGCCTTCTCCTAATGAGGTGCCCCCAGCATGAGGGCAAGATCGTTTGCTTGGCATGAATGTTGCGCCTTTTTTCCGACCCCCACCCCTGGCCGCCCCATGAAAACACTCACCACGTTGATCCTGCTGGCCACCGCCGCCCAGGCCGCAGACCTCATCGAGCATGTGCGCAGCCATCCTGATGGCAAAGCGGCCTTCACCGTGGACACCACCGCGTGGAGCGATGCCGAGACCACACGCCACCTGCCCATCGGCGTGTTTGACTCCGGCATCGGCGGGCTGACCGTGCTGGAGGCGCTGCTGACGCTGGATGCCTTTGACAACAACACCCTGCAGCCCGGCGCCGATGGCGTGCCCGACTTTGCGCAGGAGCGGTTCATCTACTTTGGCGACCAGGCCAACATGCCCTACGGCAACTACTCCGCCGTGCAGCGCACCGACTACCTCAAGGAGCTCATCCTCAAAGACGCCATCTTTCTCCTGGGCCGCCGTGCGTGGCCTGCCGAGGGCGACACCCCGCACTACAACAAGCCGCCCGTGAAGGCCATCGTGATCGCCTGCAACACCGCCACCGCCTACGGCCTGGACGACGTGCGCAAAGCCGTGGCCGCCTGGGGGCTGCCCGTGATCGTGGTGGGTGTGGTGGAGGCCGGAGCACGCGGCGTGCTGGAGTCAAACTCAGACGGCGGCATCGGCATCCTGGCCACCGTGGGCACCTGCGCCAGCAAGGTGTATCCGCGCACCATCACCACCACGCTGGGTCGTGCGGGCCACAGTGTGCCGCTGATCGTGCAGCAGGGCAGCACCACGCTGGCCGGAGCCATCGAAGGAGACACCGCCTTTCCTGAATCCGTCTCCTCCTACGCGCTGAAGGAGGCCCGCGCCCTCACCGCCGCCTACAGCGCCGCGCAGCCCAAGCAGCCGCTGCAGACCATCGTGCTGGGCTGCACCCACTTCCCGCTCGCGCAGGACGAGATCGACACCGCCTTTGCCGCCCTGCGGAAAGAAGACGCCTACCACGACCTCATCGCCGAGCACCGCACCTTTGTGAACCCCGCCCAGTCCACCGCACGCGAGCTCTTTCAGGAGCTGGCCCGCGCCAAACTGCGCCTCAAGCCCGGCGAATCCTGCGTGATGGAGCGCGGCCAGTTTTACCTCTCCGTCCCCCATGTGGAGGAGGTGGGCATCCAGCTCTCCGGAGACGGCAGCCTGGACAAGGACTACAAATACTCCCGCAGCCCCGGCCACTACGACTTTGAAGACACCAAAAACATCCCCCTCACCCCAGCCCTCATGCCCCCCGCCAGCGCCCGCCTGGTGAAGGAAAGACTGCCTGCGGTTTGGAAGGGGCTGAAGAGGTAGATAGCAGCAGAGTCTGGCACGACGATGCACTGACCCACCCAGCGCTGCGTAGCACGGCTCATTACTTGGAGCGCCGATGTCCACATCGGCTCCGGACGAGCGTCCCTGCCCTTCTCATCAACAGACATAACCCCGCCTTCAATCTCGGCGCGCACGTCACCGCATTCCCCACCCTGATTCGCGGAAGCTGAATCACTTTGAACAATCCTGCCGGGTGATGGAGCTTCCAACTCGAAGAAATACAACCAGCGCAGCATGATCGGACCAAACGCCAACTCAGCCCGTGAGGGCGAAATAGAGAAGTTCAGGGCACTGGCCGCACGTCTCAATCTTTCTGGATTGGCCAACGATACGAAGTGGAATGAACTGCTCGCCGCAATGCGGTCTGAAGCAGTGTGGGCGCCATACTTTCGTTATCGCTGCATTGACTCCGATTTCGTTTCCGCCTGGGACCTCGAGTGGTGGCATCACGTTCCGATGCCCATGATCTCCGTGGCATGGTTGGAACTGCGGCACTCAGAGTATAACAGCCGCCTGCCCCCGCAGCGCGTGGACCACACACAGGAGCTTTGTGCGATTTTGGACCAGATCGGTTTTGACTATTCCATCGGAGAGCATGCCATTCGCATCTATGGCTATTCGCCTCACGACACCACCGAGATCCCGCTCTGAGCCGACAGGCTGAGTTGGTCCAGCGCCAGCACCAGCATCCGTGATCCGCCCCCCAGCGCACCACACAGGCGGCAGCAAAGTGGTCCGCACAGTCCCCTGTGCGGCACGCAAGCCCCACGGTCCCCAAGCCACCCCACGCAGCGCAGAGTCCAGCGCCTTAGGCTCGAGGGCAAACCACCAACCACACACCGCGCCTGAATCAGCACGCGGAAATGTGGGAAGAAGCCGATCCTGGATACCACGCGCCGCACAGGGACTGTGCGGACCACTATCCGGCCAGCCCTCACTCCCGGCCACGCACCTGATCACACGTGACGAACAGCACCTGCAGCACATCTGCATTTTCCGCCTCCTGCTTTCCCAGCGGCTTCCACACGGCGAGCATGCGGGCACAGCCATCTGGCACCACCGTTTCGGCGGAAAGCTGCATGAGGTGGAAATCGGTCAGCGTCAGCTCCAGACGACGGCCTTCGGCATCGATGACCTCCTCCTTGTGCTCGTGCGGATCAGCCGTGTGGAATTCTGAGTCGAGGGTGAGACCGACCACACCATCCCCTGCTCTGCCTGCGGCCTCCACCACCGTGCGCGAACCGACGAGGCGCGCATCGTTTTCCACTGCGCCGGTAAAGTAGGGATGCTGCACGCCCTGCTCCGCCTTGCCTTTGGCTCCCGCCCTGATCTCGATGCGGGAGAGGCCGAGGTGCCTGGCGCTGCCCTGATGCACGGCCTCAATCAGCTGCTGCAGCTCCCTGCGGTGATCGCACCGCCCAGCGGTCTCTGCCATGAGCTTCCTCACCAGCGTGCCCGGTGCCTCCAGCACCTGGGACGTGACGACCACGCGCGCGAGGGCTTTTTCACGCTCCATCCATTCCACAAACTTCTGCACCTTGTCCAGATTCTCCGTGGTGTTTCTGACCGTGATCTGGCTGGTGGCACCACCGCTGCGCGCCCAGGCTCCCTGCGGAAATGAGATACCATGCTCTACCAGAACCTCCTGCACGCTCTGGCGCTTGGATTGATCAAAGACCTCGCCATTCGTCCGCTCATTGACCGGGCCTGAAATAAAATCCGGCGACACCCTGAAACTGCGCACGAACTGCTCCTGCGAGTCCACCTTTGCCACACTGGCCAGCATCTGCTGCAGCGTGGGGCCGCCTGGCTTGATGCGTGCGCTTTGGGGCATCACATCGCAGTGCAGAAAGGTGGCGATCAGCTCATCTCGCGCCGCCTCTTCCCCCGGAGGCTTGAGCAGGGCAAACAACCGCGTGCTGCCATTCTTCACATGCCACCCGGTCACCGTCTGCTGGGCATGTGCGTGCATGATGGGAAAGCTCTGCCTCTTTCTGGCACCAGGACTCAGCATGACGACGCGCGCCACCTCTGGCGGCAGAGGATGGAATTCGTGAGAGAGATTGAGCTCCGTGCTGTCATCCCAGGTGTTCAGCGTGGGCTCAAACTCCAGGATGGATCCCGCCCGGCTGGTTTCAAACTGCGCCGCCATGCGGCCATTCTTGTCCTGGCCGTAGTGGCTCAGAAACGAGTACTCCTGCACGGACTCCAGCTTGGCGCGTGCGCCCGACTTGGTTTCCATCCGGCTGGTGCCGACCCGCCTGAGATCATGGCTCCCGGCATCCAGCGCCTGCTGCACCTGCCGCCACTGAGAGTCGTGGTCATGCTGCGCTGCAGCCTGCGCGGCGAGGCTGCGCAGGAATGCGCCAGAGCCACGCACGCTGTGCAGTGTCAGCGCCACGGTGCGCGGCAGCTTCGAGGTCAGGTGATCCACCAGCGCCATGATGCGCTCGATGTTCTCCTGCGTATTCACCACCGTCAGCACATCCTCATGGATCGCTGCCGCCGCGCCTGCGACCGGCAGAATGCCGTGGGTGTCGAGGTAGGGCTGAAGCGTCTGCCCGGATTTCAGGCATTCATTTTCCAAAAGCCCGGGCGTCACGCGCAGGGCGGTCCTGCGCATGCCAGAGGGCACCTGCAGCGCCGCCGCCGGGAGCTGGGGCCTGACACGCGAAACATTGTCTATCCTGATCTTGTTTGTGGTGAGGAAGGCCGCCCACTGCACCTCTCTGCGCCCGGCAACTGTCTTGCCATAGGGGCTGACCACCCCGAGCAACCGCGTGCTGCCCGCCTGCACAGTGGCCTCTGCCACCAGACGCAGCATGGGCACCGCGACAGATGGAAACTCGACGGGACTTCCCGTGGCGGGATCTGCCGAGGTCATCTTGCGCTCCTGGGGCGGTGCAGGGCTCAGCTCCAGGGTGTAGCTGAGGTCGATGGTCTTCCCGTCAGCCCCGATGGCCGGCTCCATTTCCAAATTCAGGCCGATCATCCGCATTTCATGATCGGAGGAGAGGCGGCCTTGATCATCCATGCTGAAGATGGGGCAGGCATGCTCCTTCACCGAGCGCGTCGTGGCACGTGTGCCGGACTTCGTTTCTAAATAGGCATCCTGCACCACGCGCACCTGAGGCTCCGCCGTGGCCGCCTGCTGCAACAGTCCCGCGAGCACCTTGGCGGCATCATCCTGCGCCACCGCTGCACTCGCCTCACGGATGATCTCCCCCGGCCCCTCCACCACAGTCAGGACAAAGCTCACGTGATGTGGATAGTGCAGGCCGCTGCTGTCAAAATAAGCCTCGCACAGGTCCAGATTTGCCTGCGTGTTCACAACGGTGAGCGTGCCTGAGTAGGGATCAAAGGAGGCGCTGGCCCCTTCTGGAAAGGTCACCCCATCCTCAGCCAGTCGATCACGTGCCGACTTGATCAGCGGCACAGGTTCGCCCGGCTTCCGCAGAGGTGTCGTTGCAAAGGGGTCCGCAGCCACAGCATCCTGATCCACCTCTTCCGTGATCGACAAAAGATCAGACGGCACCTTGTGAAATATGCGCGTCTTCAGCTCCGCAGCCCTGGCGGCACCCTCAGGCCCGGCAGCCTGCGCCACCAGTCCCAGAAAGCAAAGCAGCAGCATGAAAAGCCGGATCATGACCAAAGATTACTCAGCCCGGCAGCGGCTCGTCGAGCGCAAAAGCAGGGGATCCAATCAGCGGCGGCTGGTGGTCTCCAAACAGATAAGAGGGCTGAATGACAGGCTCCGCCAGGACTTAAAGAAGGAGGTTTTGAGGGTTTTGAAGGTTTTGAGGGTGCGTTTTTAAAAGGGACAGTTTTTTTGACTCGCTGACGTGGTGAAAGTCAGACGATTCCTTGGTGGGCCATGTATGCAAGATTCCCTCCTATGCATGCCCATGCATTCAGAACATGCCTTTTGCGCGATCATGCAGGATGATGCACCATCACTCCAGTTCAGATGAAAACCCTGGCTTTACCCACTCTATGGTACTCAAGCGCTGCAGGCACCTATGCTGGAGTTTTGATCATGGCTCACTGGTTTGCCATGAATGCATTCCTGACACTCGCTCTTGCGTGGGTTGGCTCCCTCATTGTGGCCCAGCTTGTGGGCGGACTGGCCTTGAGGATCAAGCCTGATCTTAGATTTAGTACTCAGGCACAAGTGGACGGCCTCGGCTATGTGCATCAGCCATTCGATGTCGTGGTTAATCTCACATTGATTGCGGGGCTTAACCTTGGGGCTCTGCTGTTTTTAAAATGATGCCGTGAACAGACATCAGCATCATTCTAAGGATCTGCTGCGTTTGCCAGGAGGACACCCCTCTCACCATAATCATGACAACACCACCTTCTGAGCACCATGTTGGGTGAAGTCTTTCGCTTTTCAGGCTGCGATTTCGAATTTGTGAGCGGCTGGTCACATCATGAAGGAGGCCAGATTCTTGTCTATCATGGTTGTGGCACACACTTATGAACAACAAGGTCTTGAAGGCACTAAGGAGGAGGGAGTGCATGCGGTGCCGCTGAGCGCGGACAGGCCCCTGAGTGCAGGGAGGACAGCCCACAACAGGCCGCCCACTGGAGGGAACGCCATGGAGCAATGCCCACCGCTCTTTCATCCAAGCCCTTCACGAAAAAACATTCCCTCCAAAAACACACCCTCAAAACCTTCAAAACCCTCAAAACCTGGCTTGATCATGGGATGAGGGCGATGCGGTGGCAGATGACATTTGAGCCAATGGATTGAGATGGTAGGTTGTGGTAGGACGTCCGCCTTGGGTGCTTGATGGCTTTGCCGCAGCGATGAGCCAGCCGTGATCAACCAGCAGGTCGCACGCAGATTCGACATCCTCGGAATGAGTGAGGCCGCTCCAGTTTCTCTGCTTCACATCCCGCGCCTTGAACACTCCCGGCAGGCCGGAGGTGCCATCCAGGAGCTTTTTCAGCAGGCTGTGCACGGCGGAGGCTTCGGCGAGGGTGCCGGAGGCGAAGACGCGGGCGGCGTGGGTCTCCAGGCAGGCGGCCCAGGAGATGGCGCTCTCCAGCGCGGAGAGGCTGACGCTCCCGGCGGGGCGGTCGGCCACATGGATGAGCAGGGCCAGGGCGGGCACGAGCTTGCGGTATTTGCCCAGGTGGGCCTCCATCACGGGGGCCAGGGTGCCTGCGCGCAGGCGCAGCTCCAGCGTGCGCCGCCAGTGGCTGAAGAGCTCCTGCGCATTGGGGGCGAAACGGAAGACGGGCACGCCATCGCGCCCGGGGCGGATGCCGTTCTGGATGAGCTGGGCGGTGGTGAGATTTTCGATGGAGTCGAAGACATCCCGCGCGTCCCACTCGGCCTCAAAGTCGAGCGGGCGGTCGATGTCCTCCCAGTCGCGGCTGACGTCCGGCCACACCATTAATGAAAAACGCTGCAGGAAGCCGTCTGCCCCCGTGGTGTGCCCGGTGGCGGCACGCACATGCGCGGCCACGACGCCGGGCTGGATGCTGCCGAGCACGCTGAGGGCGCAGGCCTCGATGTAGCGCCGACCGCGCCCGATGCGGTCAAAGGTGAAGCCTTCCTTGCCGCTCCAGGCCTGCAGCAGAAAGGCGCGCAGGGATTGATTGCCCTCCTTTTCCATCTGGGCCAGGAGGCCGGAGAGCTCGTCCTGGTAGTAGAGGGTGCCGGTGGGGTTGTCTCGCAGGACTTCGCCGAGGGCCTCCAGGCTGGCGTCATTGACAAAGAGCCGGCGCAGCGGTGTGGGCTGGCCCTCGGCGGGGCCGATGAGCTGGGTGAAGTCAAAGGGCTCTCCTTTGCGCGTGGCGCGGCGTGCCTCGGACTCCAGAGCAGCACGGCGCATGCGTGCGGCGATCTCGTCCGCCTGGCGGCTGGCCTCACGGCCTTCGTGCTCTCTTTGCAGCAGCTCCTCCATCTGCTTGAGCGGACGCATGGCGGCCTGCATGGCGGGGCTTTTCATCATGGAGGGGCTGCCGATGAGCATGCCCCAGAGGTGGGGGAACTCGGTGTAGGCCTCGTCCTGCGTCTTGGGCTGGATGCAGAAGCGCCGCCCGGCGATGCTGGAGAGCGCGGTCATGGCGGCGACGGCGGGAAACTCCGGCGGGCACTGCATGCGCTCGGCGATGTCGCTGATCCAGGCGCGGAAGGGGCCGGGCAGCCATGCGGGGTCAAAGGCCTGCACGGGCGGCAGCGCCGCGCCGAGTGGCAGCGGACGCGGGGTGCTGGGGGCCGGGGCGTCTGTGTGGATGGATGGGGTGTGCATGGGCGGCTCAGGCGCGGGGGTTGAGGGTGGTGGTGGCTGCCGGCGCGGAGGGCTGGGGACAGCCCTCCCTACCATGTGCTGGCACGTAATACCGTGCACGCAGGTCGGCCTCGACTTCGGCGAGGTCGTAGCGCACGGCTTTGCCGATCTTGAAATGACCCAGCACGCCGGTGCTGGTCAGTTCATCGATCATGCGCACGGAAAGCCCGCAATGGGCGGCGAGCTGCTGACGGGTGATCTTCCTGGCCGGAAGGCTGGAAGCGGTGGTGGATGTCGGTTTTGGTTGATTCATACCGACAAATTCAGTTGGGATCACTTTTCCGGATGTCAAAGAGAAAACTGCATGAATTTGCACAAGGCCGCGCCGCCACCAGTGAAGACCACGCCTGCTGCAGGATGCAGCATGGGCTGGTAGGGTGTGGTGTGGGGGTGCCGCAGGGCGGGCGCGCCGGGTGCTGCGCCCCCCCGTGGCGGGTCTGCCCGCCATGCGCCAATTTTCTTGCAAAGACGCCGCGTTTCCTTCGTTCGCATTTCGTTGCAACGCATTCCGCCTGCGTTTCCCACCTGTCATCCCCCCCCTTTCCCATGATCCGCGCCCTCTTCGCCTCCCTCCTCCTCGCGGCTGCCGCCAGCGCCGCGCAGCCGCCGAACATCGTCTTCATCTTCTGCGATGACCTGGCCTATCAGGCCATGAGCTGCTACGGCGACCAGCGCAAGCTGCTGGAGACGCCGAACATGGACCGAATCGCCAAAGATGGGATGCGCTTTGACCGCTGCCTCGTGACGAACTCCATCTGCGGCCCCAGCCGCGCAGTGATCCAGACAGGCAGGTACTCCCACGCCAACGGCTTCTACAACAACAGCAACAGCAAGTTTGACAGCAGCCAGCCCACCTTCCCGAAGGTGATGCATGAGAAGGGCTACCAGATGGCCATGATCGGCAAATGGCACCTCATGACCGACCCCGTGGGCTATGACTACTGGAACGTGCTCCCCGGCCAGGGCGTGTACTACAACCCGCCCATGATCGACAACGGCAAACCCGTGAAGCTCGAAGGCTACACCACGGACATCATCGGCGATCTGACGCTGGAGTGGCTGCAAAAGCGCGACAAGACGAAGCCCTTCATGATGATGTGCCAGCACAAGGCCCCGCACCGCGAGTGGGAGCCGCCGGCACGCTACCTGGGCTTTGACAAAGACCGCGTGTATGAGGAGCCGGAGACGCTCTTTGACAGCTACTCGGGCCGCAGCAAGGCGGTGAGCGACCACGACATGGGGATCGACCGCACGATGACGGACCGCGACACCAAGCTGGTGACTCCGGGCAATCTGAACCCGGAGCAGAAGAAGGCCTGGGATGCCTACTACGAGCCGCGCAATGCGAAGTACCGCGAAGCCGCGCCCGCCGGCCGTGATCTGGTGAAGTGGCGCTACCAGCGCTACATGCACGACTACCTCGCCTGCGTGAAGGCGGTGGACGACAATGTGGGCCGCGTGCTGGATTACCTGGACAAAGAAGGCCTGACAGAAAACACCGTGGTCATGCTGAGCAGCGACCAGGGCTTCTACCTGGGCGAGCACGGCTGGTTTGACAAACGCTGGATCTTTGAGGAATCCCTGCGCACGCCCTTCCTCGTCCGCTGGCCGGGGGTGATCAAGCCCGGCTCCGTGAACAACAAGATCGTGAGCCTGATCGACTTTGCGAGCACCTTCCTGGACATCGCCCAGTGCCCGAACCTGCCTGATGTGCATGGCCGCAGCCTGGTGCCGCTTTTCAAAGGAGAGACGCCGGCCGACTGGCGCAAGTCCCTGTACTACCACTACTACGAGTACCCGGTGCCGCACCACGTGCGCCCGCACTACGGCGTGATCACCGACCGCTACAAGCTCATCCACTACTACAAGCCGGACGTGGACGACTGGGAGCTGATGGACCGCGAGAAGGACCCGCTGGAGACCAAGAGCTTCTACAACGACCCCGCCTACGCCGACACTGTGAAGGAGCTGAAGGCCGAGATCCTGCGCCTGCAGGCCGAGGTGAAGGAAAGCATGCCCCCGCCACGCCTCGCGTATGGCAACAAAGCCTTTGAAGGCGAGGTGAATCCCCCCGTGCAGCCGCAGGCCAAAGGCAAAGGGGCTGGCAAGAAGAAGGCCGGGGCGAAGAAGGCGGAGTAGGAAGAGCGAGAGACTGGCTCAGGAAAGCAGCCTTGTTGCCGGGCAACAAGGCTGCGCTCCTCCCTTCACACACTTCGAGATGTTTCTACACGGCTGAGTTTGCGCAGCGTTCCCCTTTTCCACAGGCACAGGGCTGCTTCACTTTGACCTCTACACCTTCACCCGTTTCGGCATCGAAGGGCACAATGCCGACGCCTTCGCCGCCGTCTCCTCGCTGCCTTTGATGAAGAAATGCAGCACTCCCTTTTGATCGCAGAACCACACCTCCTCGGCACCTGCGGCAAAGTAAAGTTCACGCTTGTTCTCCATCTCCTGCCGGGTGTTCCCCGGTGACACAACCTCAACGCAAATCTCCGGCGCGATAGTCAGCACATCTTCCTTCAAACCACGCTTCACACGGCTCTCGGAGATCCATGCTACATCGACGCCTTTGACACCATCGCTGGTAAGCACCGCAACTTCAACACTCGCGCCGGGGGGCATTGACGTCAGCAAGTGCGCAAAGACCGCCGACTGGCGCGTGGTGTGTGAGAATCCAGGTGGCGACATCATGACGATGTGTCCGTAGCGGTTGGTTTCGATGCGATCCGGCAGGCGCTGCAGGCTGGGATCGGCGCATACCTTCCGCCAGCGCTCCAGATGGAAGGCGGTTGCATTTTTGATGCTGGGGATTTGAAGCAGCGCCGCCATGATGCTGAATGGTATGGGCGCGGAGACGCGCCTTCAACCAAAACTTGGGCGCAGAGGGCGCTGGAACGATGCTACCGCCAGATCACCTGGCTGAAGTACCAGTCCACAAACTGCGGGCCGTAGAAGACCCAGATGGCGGCGCCGAGGGCGAGGTAGGGACCAAAGGGGATCTTAGCCCCCCATTCGGCACGGCCGGTCACGCGGTGGATGACGGCAAAGAGGGTGCCGATGACGGAGGCGGCGAGGATGGTGAAGAGCACGGACTGCCAGCCGGTGAAGGCACCGATCATCATGAGGAAGAGCACGTCGCCAAAGCCCATGGCCTCGCGGGGGATGACCACCTGCGTGGTGCTGGCCTTGAGGATGGAGACGCCCTCCAGCGGTATCTCATGCAGTTCCGAGCCCTCGCGCACCTTGAGCTTTTCCATCCACAGCTCGGCGGTCACGGCGCCAAAGCTGCGGTCATTCACCTGCAGGCTGGAGCAGGAGACGACCATGCGGTCGGTGGCACGCGTGAAGAGATCCTGCCACTCATAGCGGTGCTCGCCAAAGACGACGACGGGGGGCTCGTTCTCATCCGGCTGGGTGACCTCCCAGCTCTCCTCTTTCTCAAAGACGTACTTTTTGCGGCCAAAGGCCAGCTTTCCCAGCTCCACCACGGCCCACAGCCCACCCAGGCCCAGGGCGGCGCTGGCCAGGGAGACAAGCAGTCCGCGCGTGTGGGTCTCCTCCATCATGAGGGCAGGCACCCACCAGGAGCAGAGCACGCCCGCCACCGCACCGCCGATGGTGATGGTGTGCGGGAGGATGAAGTGATCAATGTCGATGAAGGTGCCTGAGATGAGCAGGCTCATGAAAAGCCAGAGGCAGAGCACCTGCGGGCCCCACAGCTTCATCATGGGCCAGGGATTCCCCCCCGCTGCGTACTCCCCGCTGATCTTCAGAAAGACCAGGTAAAACATCACGCCGGTGAGCAGCTCCACGAGGAAGTAGCGGATGGAGATCCTGCAGCCGCAGCTGGCGCATTTGCCACGCAGCAGCAGCCAGCTCAGCAGCGGGATGTTCTGCCACATGGGGATCTTGTACTTGCAGGAGGGGCAGAAGCTGCGGCGGGGATTGTTCACCGAGATGCCCAGCGGCAGGCGGTAGATGACCACATTGAGGAAGGAGCCGATGCCCGCCCCCAGGTAAAAGGCCAGGCAGTGCAGCAGGGTGTTGAGGATTTGAAAGCGCATGAAAGGTGGCTGAGTTTGCAAACTTGCCCCGCCGTGCGTGAATACGGAAGCAAAAAACTCGGCATGACTTCAGATTCCCGGCAGCGACTGCGTCTCATCCTCCTCATGGCCCCTGCCCTCGTGGGCATGGCCTGCACCCAGCCCCGCCCCGGCAGCGGCATGCACCCCGCAGCCCAGGTGATGAAGCAGGCGCGGCAGCGCAGCCTGGTGGACGTGCGCGAGGCGGTGCCGGGCATCGTGATCGACATGAAATACGGCACGGCGGACAACGTGACCGGGCGGCCCATCTACCCCGCACGCATGCCCTGCCTGCTGCGCACAGAGACGGCGGCAAAGCTCAAAAAGGCGCAGGAGCTGCTGCGTGCGCAGGGCTGCGGCCTGTGCATCTGGGACGCCTACCGCCCGCCTGAGGCGCAGGAGGCGCTGCACAAGGCCGCCGGCAGCACGGGCATGTACCTTTCCCCAAACTCCGGCTGGAGCCGCCACTGCGGGGGCATCGCCGTGGATCTGACGCTGGTGGATGCCAGAGGGCGGCCGCAGCGCATGCCCACGGGCTTTGACCAGGACTTTGCCCACGCGGGCATCCACTACCAGGGCGGAGACGCCGTGGTGCGGCAAAACCTGCAGATCCTGAACGCAGCGATGAAGGAGGCGGGCTTCACGCAGCTGGAGTCCGAGTGGTGGCACTTTGATGACGCCGACTACATCACCGATCCGCAGCCCGTGGTCTTTGCGCACAAGCTGGGACTGCCCGCCATGAACCCGCCGCCGTGAGCATCCGGAACAACGCCACTTTCACCATCATCGACGAGGCGGAGGGCTACATCGTCGTGGACAAGCCTGCGCCGCTGCAGATCCACCCCGGAGATCCCAAGGGGCCGCCCACGCTCTGGCACCGTGTGTGCGACCTGCTTTCCTATGAGATCGCCAATGGCGGGCAGGTCTCCATCATCAACCGCCTGGACCGCGAGACGAGCGGCGTGGTGCTGATAGCGAAAAACCACGAGCTGGCGCGTCTCTTTGGCATGGCCATGCAGGAGCGCCGCATCCACAAGACCTACACCGCGCTGGTGCACGGCTGGCCGGAGTGGGAGGAGCTGACGCTGGACGCGCCGATCGCCAACGCACGCGATGTGCAGCCGGGTGACATCTGGGTGAAGCAGATGGTGCACCCCACCGGAACGCCCTGCCTCACCGCCTTTCGCACGCTGCGGCGTTTTGAGTGCCGGGGTGAAAAGCACGCGCTGATCGAGGCACGGCCGGAGACGGGGCGCATGCACCAGATACGCGTGCACCTTCACCACCTGGGACTGCCCATCGTGGGAGACAAGCTGTATGGCCGGGATGACCGCTGCTACCTGGAATTCATCGAGACCGGATGGACGGAGGCGCTGCAGCAGCGGCTCATCCTGCCACGGCAGGCGCTGCATTCGTCACGGCTGGAGCTGAATGTGGAGGGCTTTCCTGCGGCGTGGGAGGCGCCGCTGCCGGAGGAGTTTGTGTGGGCCTGAGCCCCCGCCGTCAGCAGGAGACCACTCCCGGGGCACAAAAAAAACGGAGCCGTGCACTCAGCACAGCTCCGTCTGTGAGACTCCGCAGGCAGCCATGCGCACGGGCATGAAAAGCAGGGCCTGGATCAGAGCCTCTCCGCCAGCCGTGGCATCGAGGCTCCTTTTCGGCCTTCAGCGGGATTATTTGGCAGGTTCAGCAGCGGGCTTGGCAGGCGCAGGCTCTGCGGCGGGCTTGACGCCGGGCACGGGGCTGGCGTCTGGGGCGGGAGCGGGCTTGAGCTCCACCTTGGGGGGCTGGGGCAGCTGCGTGGGCGGTGTGGTGAGGGAGACCGGCGGCGTGGTGACGGAGACGGGAGGCGGAGAGCCTGCGGGCGGCACGCTGCCGGGGATGATGCCGGGCAGCATTTTCTTCACGTCCGGCAGGGGGTTGGTGCCAGGGGCTCCGGGGGCTGGAGCGCTGCTCTTTTCCGGCGGAGCCAGGATCTCGGAGCGCTTTTTGAGGAGGCTGCTGACTGAGTACTCGCTCACATCAAAGGTCCATCCTGCCGTGGCTTTCTGCTCGGCGGCCAGCTTTTCCTGCAAGGCCTTCTTCTCTGCGGCAAAGGCCTCGTCCTTGCTCTTCTTGTCCTCGGGCTTTTCATCCTTGGCGGCGGCGCGCTCCTTGGGCAGGTCCGCGCTGACACTGACGGTGAGGTAGTACTTGTCTGCACCGCTGCCGGGCTGGGCGGCTTCCTTCGCCGTCTGGAAGTCATAGGTGAAGCCCTGGAAGGTGGAGATCTTGATTTTGACCGCGTCTTTCATGACGCCAGCCGCCTTGTCCTTGGGCAGCACATCATTGAAGGTGGCGCTGGAAAAGAGCGCACCGAGGGAGGCCTTGCCCGGATCCAGCTTTTCCCCCGCCTTGGCGTCTGTGAGCATGAAGTCGGCGTTTTCATCCGTGCGGGTGGCCTTCCAGGAGTCTTCCGCCTTGGCAAAGGTCACTTCCACCGACTTGATCTTCTGCACGTCGATGAAGGCCTTGGAGAGCCAGGCTTCCGGCTTGCTGACGAGGTCAGGAAGCTGCTCGCCGATCTCCCAGACAGTGTCCTCCCCGACCACGCGCACAAAGCGGTTGCCGGAGCCGCCGCCGAACATGTTGAGCTGCTCATTGGAGCTGCCGCCGGAGCTGGTGACTTTGCCGCCGAGGACGAGGGTGTGCTTGAGCCCGCCCTTGTCGTCAAAGAGCTCCACGAGGGTGCCTGCACCGTAGCCGGCGTCCGGCGTGTTCAGGCCGATCTTGCCCAGGGAGTCCTTGCCGATGCGGCGGCCTGCCTTGATCTTTTCATACTGGAGGCTGAGCAGGGCGGTCTGGAGCTTCTCCTTGTCGATGGGGAAGCCGCTGCGCTCCTGCACGACCCAGGTGTCATTCTGGACGACGAGGGTGGTCTCTGACTTGTCCTCCTTGATGCGGATCTTTTTGATGCCGTTGACATCAAAGTCAGGAAAGAGCAGCTCCCGCAGCTTGACGGTGGAGAGGGTGCGGTTGAGGCGGGATTTGCGCTGATTGCCCTGATACCAGGCAAAGCCCAGGATGGCAAAGAGGGCAATCAGAAGGATGGAGATCTTCTTCATGGCGTGACGGCGGATGAAATGGGGTTCGGAAATGCGTGGGTGGGGTGTGTCAAATCAGGCGGCGGCGGTGCGCACACGGCGCTGCATGGCGAGGAGGAGCCCCACGACGCCCACGATGAGGGGCACCATGAAGACGTTGCCGATCTTGATCAGGGTCTTGGTGAATTCGTCCTCCTTGTTCATCTCCTTGCGGATCTCGCGCACCTGCTTGTCGATCTTCTTGGAGTTTGCCTCCATCTCCTTGATGTTGTTCATGGTTCCCTGATCCACGATGAGGGTGCCTTTCTTGAGGTCGATCTGGGGGCGTGCCTTGCTGAGCTTGTCGGCGAGCTCCTGGCGCTCCTTCTCCAGCTTCACGAGCTGCGGGCGGTACTTCTCCTCCACGGTCTCGCGCATCTCCTTGAAGAGGGTGAAGGGGCGCACGGGGGCCTTGCGGTTGCGCACCTGGATGAGGTCTCCGCCACCGGCAAAGAGCTCCACGGCATTGAGCACCATGGGGAGGTTGCCGCCGTTGGTGATCAGGCCCACCCCCAGGTCTCCCTGGCGCAGGCAGAAGGCGTCGTAGAGCATGTCTGCATCTGTGAAGACGAGGACGTTGCTGTCGCTGTTTTTGGATTCCTTGAGGGAGTCGTCCTTTTTGCCCTTGTCGGCGGCAGGCGCGGCGGCAGCGGCGGGTGCGGTGGCATCCTGCTGGGCGCCGCCACCCTCCTTGGGTGCAGGATCGGCAGGCTTGCCATTGGGGAAGGCCGTCTTGAACTTGCCGGTGATGTGAACGCCGAGGATCTGCTTTTTGCCGCTGGGGCGGAAGTTGACCATCGGCTCGCGGCGCAGCTTTTCGGCAGCCTCTTTGTCGATGAGGTCGGAGGCCTCGGAGCTGGAGATGAGGGTGGAAACTTTGAGCCCGTCCTTGGACTCCACGCTGAGGGCGCCGGCATTGATGAGGGTGAAGGACTGCAGGCCGGAGGTGACGCGCTCGTCCTGGTTGATGGACTTGGCGGGGATCTGCAGGGCGGTGGGGTTGGGGCGGCCCTGGAAGACGCCGCGGTAGTTCATGTCCGCCACGATCATCTCGTTCTGGTAGCTGAGGCCCCAGGCCTTGAAGAGGTCCGGCAGGTCGGAGGAGGTGTTGATCATGTTGCCGGGCTGGCCGGTCATGGGGTTGGGCTGGCTGCTCATCGCCTGGGCCAGGAGGCTGTGCGGGTCCACAAAGGCGATGACATGGCCGCCGGAGAGGAGGTACTGATCAATGGCAAACTGGCTCTTCTGGCTGATGGAGGCGGGGTGGATGACGAGGAGGACGGTGATGTCCGTGTCGATCTTGTCGATGGTGAGGGACACATCCCGCACTTCGTAGTCGGCCCTGAGCTGCTGGATGATGGCCCAGGCCTCCGGGCCGCGCTGCTGCTGGAAGGGCATGGAGGGCACGCCGCCCACGGGCATGGCGCTCATGACGCCGATGATGGTCTTCTTGGGCTTGATGACCTTGGCGATGGCGCGGGAGACGTCATACTCAAAGGCGGTGGCGTCTTCCGGATTGAGGAAGGGCAGCACCTCCTTGCGGTCCAGGCACTGGACGGAGAGGCCGAGGTAGATATGGTCCCCCTGCTGGTTCACCTGCAGAGGGCGCATGTCGTCGTCCTTGGCCTTTTCCTCCTCATCGGTGTCCGGATTGGGGTGGATGACCTCCAGCGTCAGATTGCCTCCGCTCTGCTTTTCATACTCCAGCAGCAGATCCTCGATGGAGCGGGCATGCGGCTTGAGGATGTTGGGCATGACGCGGTCCTCATTGGTGGCGTAGAACTTGATGGTCACCGGCTCGTCAGCATTGATGTGGCTGATGATGTTCTTGGTGCCCTGAGAAAGGGTGTAGAGGCCGTCCTCGGTGAGGTCGAGGCGGAGATTGCCGTAGCCGACACCGCCGATAAGGAAGTTGAGGGCGATGATGATGGCAACGACCAGCAATGCGACGATGCCTGCGGAAGCTGACTTGTTGGAAGCACTCATGGTTTGGTCTGAAAAAAGAGGATGTGAAAAGGAAGAAACGGCAGAGATGGCTCTTCAGGGGATGCCTTACGCGCGCTTGGAGCGGAGGCCGAAATCCGTCAGCAGCAGGGAGACGATGATGACGGAGACAAAGTAGAGGATGTCCTTGAGGACAAAGATGCCCTTGGTCAGCTCAAAGAAGTGGTCCATGAAGCTGAAGTAGCAGATGAAGCGCACGATGGACTCCATGCCGGAGGGCACGGCATTGACCACGGTGTGGGTCAGGCTGGGGAATCCGATCATGCCGATGCACAGGCAGAAGAAAACGCTGATGATGAAGCAGACGACCTGGCTGCGGGTGAAGGCGCTGACGGCGGAGGTCAGGGCCAGGCAGGCCATGGCGTAGAGGTAGCTGGCCACATAGCCGCTGATGACGGGGCCGCTGTCCGGATCTCCCAGCACTCCCATGGTGATGACGATGGGCAGGGTGAGCACCAGGGCGATGAGCCAGACGCCCGCTGCGGCAAAGAACTTGCCCATGATGGCCTGCCAGGGGGAGACGGGCATGGTCATGAGCAGCTCGATGGTGCCCAGGCGGTGCTCCTCAGACCAGAGGCGCATGCCCACGGCAGGGGCCAGCACGGTGTAGATCCACGGATGCCAGACAAAGAAGCGCGCGGAGAGGGACACATCATCAAAGTCCAGGATGTTGGAGACGAAGAAGGTGAAGCCATTGGCAGCCAGCAGGAAGATGACGACAATGACGTAAAAGACGGGAGAATTGAAGTAGCCAAGGAACTCCCGCTTGAAGACGGCCAGTGTGTTTTGGATATCTCGGTTGCTCATGTGATGGTAGGGGGGGCGGAATCGGATGAAAAAAAACAGGTTGGTCAGAGAGCCGGGATCATGCGGCTTTTTTCTGCACGGTGTCGGGTTTGGTGATGCTGCGGAAGACTTCGTCAAGCGAGGCGGCGCCGGGCACCAGCTTCTTGAGGCTCTCCGGCGTGCCGTCTGCGACGATCTTGCCGCGATCAATGATGATGGCGCGGGAGCAGGCGGCCTCCACCTCCTCCAGGATGTGGGTGGAGAAGATGATGGCTTTGTCACGGCCCATGCGCTTGATCATGCCGCGCACTTCATGCTTCTGGTTGGGATCCAGGCCGTCGGTGGGCTCGTCGAGGATGAGCACATCGGGATCATGAATGATGCTCTGGGCAAAGCAGGTGCGGTGGCGGTAGCCTTTGGAAAGGGTGTCCACGCTCTGGTTGCGCACATTGTCGAGGAAGCAGAGGTCGAGCACGCGGTCGATGGCCTTGGTGCGCGCCGCGCCGTGGATGCCGCGCAGCTCGGCGCAGAAGCCGAGGAAGCTGGCCACCGTCATGTCAGAATAAAGGGGGGCGTTTTCCGGGAGGTAGCCGAGGCGCTGCTTGGCCAGCTCCGGCTCCTCGATCATGTCCACACCGCAGAGCTGCACGCTGCCGCTGGTGGGCTTGAAGTAGCCGGTGACCATTCGCATGGTGGTGGACTTGCCGGCGCCATTGGGCCCCAGGAAGCCTAGGACTTCGCCTTTTTCCACGGAGAAGGAGACATCATCGACAGCCACTTTGGTGCCGAACACTTTGATGAGGTTCTTGACTTGGATCATAACGTCGAGGGCAGTTGGTTGGGGGGGGCTCAGAAGCGGCACGGAGGCGCGCTACTGGTTGTTCGCACCTTCCGGACGTTCAATCGCGGTGGGCTGTTTTAGGAGGTAAGGCAATCTTTTCAACTGAATTTTAGAGGGCTGATGCCTGTGATGAAAAACCTGGGGTGACAATCCTGCCCGGGAAAAATTTTCAACGTGACGCCGCCTGCGGAACACCTACAATCTGCGCCCCCGGACCGAAAAAAAATCATGCTTTGGAACCAGAACATCGATCCCACGAAGGATCTCAGCCAGAAACCTTTTGTTTTGTGGCGGCCCTTCATCGCGGCCTGGGAGTGGCTGGTGCCACCCACGGTGGCACACCGGGACCGGCAGTCGCCGCTGGCACGCTACGTGGCGGCGGGGGTGATCGTCATCCTCTGCCTGGGGCTGCTGGCGCTGGGGGTCACGTTTGCACGCCCGATGCGGAAAAAGTACAAGAACATGCGCGCGCAGAGCATGGTGAAAGAGGCCCGGCAGATGGCGGAAAACGGCCAGGTGGTGAACGCGGTGATGAAAGCGCAGGAGGCCTACATCAACGCCCCGGAAAGCGAAGAGGCCATCCGGCTCAACTTTGAGTATTTCACGCTCATGAAGCGCGAGACAGCGCTGTACTTTTACACCAAGCTCAAGGACATGGGGGCGCTGACCTCCGCAGACGAGCAGACGCACGTCAAATGCCTCCTGAACCTTGGAAAGCCCAAAGAGGCGGCCCTGGCGCTGGACAAGCTCATGCGCACCGAGCAGCCGAGCGACAGCCTGATGAAGCTGGCCGAGGAAGTGTGGGGCAGCCGCGACCAGAACAGGCCCCTGCTGGCCGCGATGCGCAGCTACACGGAATCCCACCCCGATGACAAAGACGGCGCGCTGCGCCTGGCCAAGCTGCAGGTGGCCTCTGAAAACCCCGCCGAAAAAAGCCAGGGTATGGAAACGCTCTGGAAACTGGCCGCACAGGACGACGCCCTGGGCCTGCAGGCCCTCGAACTCATCAACAGCCTGCCCTCTCTGACCCCCGAGGACACCACACGCCTGATCGAGCGCCTGAAAAACCACCCCAAGGGGGACGACCGCCACTATGTGACGGCCCTCAAGCGCGAAGTGCAGCTCAACCCGCGGCTCAAAAAGGAGATCGTGATGGCCGCCACGATCAAATACCAGCAGAAAAAGCGCGACCAGCTCCTGCCTTTCATCCGCTGGCTGGTCGAGGAGGGCGAATTCCGCCAGGTGCTGACCGTGCTGCCGGAGGAAGATGCCAAGACGCACCAGGGCCTGCTGGAAAACTACCTCAACGCCCTGACCATGCTGCAGCGCTACCGGGATGTGGAGCGCCTGGTGGAAGACCCCAAGGTGGCCAATGTGCTGGACGCGGCCACGATGGCGATGTTTCGCGCCCACCTGTCCTACATCCTGAAACGCCCGTCTGAAGAACTCCGCGCCAAGCTCATCGCCGCCAAGGACGCCGCCCAGGTCAACGGCCGCTACCCTGCCCTGCTGCAGGTGGCCAAGTATGGCGAAGACCGCGGGCACTTTGACATCGCCGAGGAGGCGTACCGCCAGGCCATCAAGGCGGCGCGCCGGGCCTCGGCGCCACCACGCATCGAGCGTGAAGCTTTTGCCGGCCTGATCAAGTCCTGCCAGTCCAACCGCGACACCGAATCCCTCCTCCAGGCCTGCCAGGATGCCATGGTGCGCTGGCCGGATGACTCCACCTTTGCCGAAACACAGCTCTACGTGCACGCGCTGGCCGGGCGGAACATCGAACTGGCCCTGCGCAACGCCTCCAATCTGCTGAAAACCCAGCCCAGCGACAGCCAGCGCAAGCTCATTGTGGCACTGGCCAGATGGAGGCTGCGTGACAACCAGCAGGCTCTGCAAAACCTGCAATACATTGACCTGAACCTGCTCTCCCAAGGTCAGCAGGCCGTGTTTGCAGCCATCGCCAACAGCAGCGGCTTTCATGATCAGGCCATGGGCGTCATCAAAGACATCAAGCCACAGGCAAACATGCTGCCTGAGGAGCAGCGCTGCTACGAAAGCGTCGTGAACAGCAAAGCCGTGCCCTGAGAAGCTGCGGAAACACCTCCGGCCAAAAAACAACACGGGACAGGCAGCCGCCGCAGCCCGCGCCTACGTGCGCCATGCCCCGGGCATGCCGGAAATTTGTTTCGTATCTCGTAATAAAAATTCACATGAGCATGAACAAAACGCGCGTCGCGCGCTTCCAAGAGACATAGTCACTCAACCATCCCCCCAACCACCAGCCATGCCTGCTCCAACCTTGCTCGACCGGGAACCCGAACCTGGCACCGCGCTCTCCGGCGCCCCCACCCCTCCCCCATCCTCTGTGGCAGACATTCATGCCGACGAGCAGTTTTGCAGCACGCTGGTGGATCGTGCGCTGCTCAGCGGCCCCAACCGCCGCCTGCGGGATCTGCAGCTGCTCTTCAGCGTGGCCAAGGACTTCATGCTGGGCTTTCGCTCGCTGCATTTCGTGGGGCCGTGCATCACCGTCTTTGGCTCGGCACGCTTTGCCGAAGACCACCCCTACTACAAGCTGGCGCGGGACATGGGCGCGGCGCTGGCGCGCATGGGCTTCACCGTCATGACCGGCGGCGGCCCGGGCATCATGGAAGCCGCGAATCGTGGCGCAAAAGATGCTGGTGGGCGCAGCGTGGGCTGCAACATCCGGCTTCCCTTTGAACAAAGCCACAACCCCTACCTGGACCGGTGGGTGACGATGGACCATTTCTTTGTGCGCAAGACCCTGCTCATCAAGTACAGCTACGGCTTCATCATCATGCCCGGCGGCTTTGGCACGATGGATGAGATGTTTGAGGCGCTGACGCTGATCCAGACGCGCAAGATCAAGAGCTTCCCCATCGTGATCATGGGCACGGATTTCTGGCCGGAGATGCGCCAGTTCATGGAGCACATGCTGCGCGGCGCCACCATCAGCCCCGAAGACATGGACCTCATCAAATGGACGGACGACGTGGACGAGGCGGTGGCGCACCTGCAGGAAAAGGCGGTGACGCAGTTTGGCCTGCGCCGCGACCGCGTGCCCGAGTGCAATCCCCTGCTGGGCGAAAAGGCGCTTGAAGGAGTGTGCTGACACTACTAACTCGAAGCGCGCATGTCAGAACACGTTTTCACCCTCTCCAACGGCCTTAAGCTGGGCTACAGCGAATACGGGGATCCGCGTGGGGAGGTGGCCTTCTACTTTCATGGGTGGCCCTCCTCTCATGTGCAGGGGAGCCTCTTTAATGAACCTGCCAAAAAGCACGGCATGCGCCTCATCTGCCCGGACCGCCCGGGCATCGGCCTCTCAGACTTTCAGCCCAGGCGCACGCTCTTTGACTGGAGCACCACGCTGACCGAACTGGCCGCGCACGTGGGCGCAGACAACTACCACGTGATCGGCTGGTCTGGCGGCGGCCCCTATGTGCTGCTGACGGCGCTGAAGCTGCCCAAGAGGCTGCTCTCCGCCACGATCATCTGCGGTGCGCCGCCGCTGAAGTTTCTGGGGGACCGCCAGATGTTCTGGCTCTACCGCTTCATGATCCAGCTGCGGCGCTTTTTCCCCACGCTGCTGGGACTGGTGCTGCGCCTGGGTGGCGTGGCCGCCAGGGGCAGCCCCGAGAAGGCACCGCTGCGCTGGC
>APMI01013982.1_pt1 | contig 33966 bp, 25 predicted proteins | sample 667938 | NCBI WGS metagenome assembly APMI01 (sample SAMN01084076, study PRJNA167559) | wastewater metagenome | biome: Wastewater | place: Denmark: Ejby Moelle, Odense | collected 2011-11-28
GTCGCCGGCTCGGACTACTGGAACGCCGGCCCGGCGCGCCGCTTCATCGCGGGCAGGCTGCTGCGCACGGTGCTGGTCGAACGCAACTGGGTGGAACGCACCGCCGATCCGCTGCAGGTGATGCTGGCCGCGCTCGATGCCGGAGAGTCCCTCATCTTCTTCCCCGAAGGCACGCGCAACATGACGGAGGAGCCGCTGCTGCGCTTCCGCTCCGGCCTTTACAACCTTGCCGTCGCCCGGCCGGATGTCGAGCTGGTGCCCTGCTGGATCGAGAACATGTCCCGCGTGCTGCCCAAGGGCGCGGTGCTGCCGGTGCCGCTGCTCTGCCGCGTCGTCTTCGGCGCGCCGGTGGCGCTGGGCGAGGGTGAGGACCGCAAGGTCTTCCTCGACCGCGCCCGCCAGGCGCTTCTTTCGCTTGCCCCTGAAAAGGATGGAACCCGCCGATGAGCGACGACACGACACGTCTCTTCCTGGGCCTCGTCGCCGTGCTCACGACGGCGAGCGGCGTCGCGGGCCTTCTCTCCTGGCGCAGTTCCAGGCCGCTGCCGGCGACGCTGGAAAACCTCAACGCCCGCATCAAGGCATGGTGGATCATGGTCGCGGGCATCAGCCTCGCCTTCCTCTTCGGCAAGGGCGGCGTGATCCTGCTCTTCGCCTTCGTCTCCTTCGCTGCGCTTCGGGAATATGTGACGCTCACCAACACACGCCATGCCGACCGCTGGACGCTGCTCGGCATGTTCCTCGTCGTCATCCCCGTTCAATATTACCTGATCTGGATCGACTGGTACGGCCTCTACTCGATCTTCATCCCCGTCTACTGCTTCCTCGCCATGCCGGCGCTCACGGCGCTGCGGGGCGATACGTCCCGCTTCCTCGAACGGGTCAGCGAGCAGCAATGGGGCCTCATGCTCTCCGTCTACTGCATCAGCCATGTGCCGGCGCTGGTGACGCTGCCCATTCCCGGCAACGAGGGCAGGGGGCTTCTGCTGATCGCCTTCCTCATCGCCACCGTGCAGGGCAGCGACGTGCTGCAATATATCTTCGGCAAGCTCTTCGGCCGCCGCAAGGTCGCGCCGAACATCTCGCCCTCGAAGACCTGGGAGGGGCTGATCGGCGGCATCGCCAGCGCCTCGCTGATGGGGGCCGGCCTCTACTGGCTGACGCCCTTCTCGCCGCTGGAGGCGGGAACGCTTGCCGGGATTGCCTGCATCATGGGCTTCTTCGGCGGCCTCGTCGCCTCGGCGATCAAGCGGGACCGAGGCGTCAAGGACTGGGGCCATCTCATCGAGGGCCACGGCGGCATGCTGGACCGGGCGGACAGCCTTGTCTTCGCCGCGCCCGTGTTCTTCCATATCGTGCGCTACGCATGGACATGAGGCCATCGCCTTCCTTGGCCAAAAAGGGTATTCCCGTCGCCGAGTGGAGTCCCTTAAGGTGGCGGCAAGGCGAGGCCACGAAGACCAATATCGCCCCGCCGGAGGAAAACAGATGACGACCAAGACCTTCAACCAGCCGCTCGGCGGCAACGAGATGCCGCGCTTCGGCGGCCCCGCCACCATGATGCGCCTGCCGACGCAGCCGACCACCGAGGGGCTCGACGCCTGCTTCGTCGGCATTCCCATGGATATCGGCACGTCGAACCGGCCGGGCACGCGCTTCGGGCCGCGCCAGATCCGCACCGAAAGCTGCATGATCCGCCCCTACAACATGGCGACCCGCGCCGCGCCCTTCGACAGCCTGCAGGTCGCAGATATCGGCGATGTCGCCATCGACACGTTCAACCTGCCGAAATGCGTCGACATCATCACCGATTCCTATCGCGACATCATCAAGGACGGCTGCAAGCCGCTGACACTCGGCGGCGACCACACGCTCTCCTACCCGATCCTGCGCGCCATGGCTGAGAAGTATGGCCCCGTCGGCCTCATCCATGTCGACGCCCATGCCGATATCAACGAGCACATGTTCGGTGAACCCATCGCCCATGGCACACCCTTCCGCCGCGCGGTCGAGGCCGGCGTGCTGGATACGAAGCGCTGCATCCAGATCGGCGTGCGCGGCACCGGCTATGCGGCCGACGATTTCGACTGGCCGCGCGAGCAGGGCTTCCGCGTCGTGCAGGTGGAAGAGTGCTGGCACAAGTCGCTGACGCCGCTGATGGAAGAAGTCCGCGCGCAGATGGGCGACCGCCCGGTCTACCTCTCCTTCGACATCGACAGCCTCGACCCTTCCATCGCGCCCGGCACCGGCACGCCCGAGATCGCCGGCCTCAACACGATCCAGGCGCTGGAGATCATCCGCGGCTGCTGGGGCCTCAACATCGTCGGCTGCGACCTCGTCGAGGTCTCGCCGCCCTACGACCCCTCCGGCAACACGGCCATCACCGCGGCGAACCTGCTGTTCGAAATGCTCTGCATCCTGCCGGGCGTCCAGCGGCGATAAATCGCGACCGGCGGCACGTTGCACTTGCCCAGCGTTTCGGGCATTGATGCCGCGCTGCCCCGCCGGCCCTCATGGGGCCGGCTTCCGGCAAAACCATTCTTTGATCAACAGGGAGCTTATCATGATCAAGCGTATCAAGCCCGGCCAGCGCTTCTCCAGCGCCGTCGTCGTCAACGGCATCGTCACCACGGCCGGCGTCACCGGCTCGGGCGCCGACACGGCCACCCAGACCCGCGACATCCTCGCCCAGATCGATGCGCTGCTCGACGAAGCCGGCTCCTCGAAGGCAAACCTCATCAGCGCCGCCATCTGGCTGCGCGACATCGCCCATTTCAGCCAGATGAACGAAGTCTGGGACCAGTGGGTCGACAAGAACAACCTGCCGGTCCGCGCCACGGTCGAAGCTCGCCTTGCGACGCCGGAACTGCTGGTCGAAATCCAGGTCACCGCGCTCGTCTAAGCCGGTTTCCAGCTTGAAAAGGGCCGGGGTTGCGCAGGCAGCCCCGGCCTTTTCGTTTTCAGATCATGGTGCGCGGCTGGGCATGCAGGTAGCGCGCGACCTTGCGCTTGGCCGCGATATCCGCCCAGACCAGCTCCACATCGCTTTCCTTGAGGCTCGTCGCCTCGGCGATGGCCTTCACCGGCACGGCGTTTTCCAGACCGTAAAGGCAGACGTCCATCTTGCCGTAGGGCAGGGCGAAGTAGAATTCCTCCTGCGTCTGCGGCAGCGAATAGGTGTCCGTGGTCGGCGGGCGGGAGAGGATTTCCGAGGGCACGCCGAGATAGGCGGCGAGCTGGTAGACCTGCGACTTGTAGAGATGGGCGATGGGCTTGATATCGGCCGCGCCGTCGCCGTTCTTCACGAAGAAGCCCTGGTCGTATTCCAGCCGGTTCGGCGTGCCGAGCACGGCGAAGTTCAGCCGGTCGGCATGGTAATATTCGAGCTGCTTGCGGGTGCGCTGCTTCATGTTCGTCGCCGCGACGATGCCGAGATAGGCGCTGGCCGGCAGGCGCACCTTGCGCATCTCGCCATCCGGCGTGCGAACGACCAGCGAGGAGATGTTGTAGCCGCCCGTCGTCATGGAATTCTCGAAGACGATCTTGGAGGCCCAGCCCGTCGTATATTCCGGCACGGCCTCGCGGATGAAGGCGTCGCGCCGCGCGTAGCAGCCCTGCGCCGCCAGCGACGGGCCGATATCCTCCACGACGCTGTCGATGCCGAAGGTCTCGGCCACGCTGCGCCCGAGACGCAGGCTTTCCGGGTCGGAATCGTTTTCCGGCATGTAGAGGGCGAAGACGTTCTTCGCGCCGAGCGCCCTCACCGCCAGCGCCGCCGAAAGGCTGGAATCGATGCCGCCGGAAAGGCCGAGCACGAGGCCGCGCTTGCGCAGGTCCACGCGCAGCGTCTCGCGCATCCAGGCGGTGATGCGCTCCACCTCGGCGGCCGGATCGAGCACGAGCGGGGCGAAGGAGGGCGTGTGGGTCGTCTGTGCGGTCATGCGTTCGATCCTGTCGTGGGGGCGGGTTCGGCGGCGAGCCTGCGGCTGGCCTTGCCGGATTCGGTTTTGGGAAGAACATCCCGGAACTCAACGATCTTCGGGACCATGTGATCCTCGAGGTGCTGCGCGCAGAAGCGCATGACTTCCCGCTCGGTCAGCGTCGCGCCGGCGGCGGCGACCACCACGGCCTTGACGGCCTGTCCGAGAACATCATGCGGTACGCCGACGACAAGCGCCTCGGCAATGCCTGGCATGCGGTGCAGCACATCCTCGACCGCCTTCGGCGCAACCTTCTCGCCGCGAGGTTTTATGATGTCGTCCGTGCGCGAGACGAAGGTGAGGTAGCCGTCCGCATCCGCGGTGAAGAGGTCGCCGGTTTGGAGGCGAAGCGTACCGTCACGCGGGTCTGACCGCAGCGCCCTGCGGGTCGCGGCCTCGTTTTGCCAGTAGCCGCGCATGACATTCGGCCCGCTGACCACCAGCTCTCCGATCGTGCCCGGCGGCACGGGATAACCCGCTTCATCCACCACATCCGTGCGCATACCGGGAATGGCGATACCGACAGAGCCGCGACGGCTATCGATCTCCGCCGGCGGCAGGTAAGCGATGCGGGTGCACTCGGTCTGGCCATACATCACATAGGGCCGGACATGTGGCAGGAAACTGCGCAGCCAGTCGAGATGGGCGAGGGGCAGGGGGGCCGCGGCGCTCGTGATATAGCGCAGGCTGGCGAAAAGCTGGGAATCCAGTTCGCGGGCCTGCGTCATCATCGCGGCCATCGCCGGCACCAGCGGGAAGCCGGTGACGCGCTCGTCCCGGATTTTTTCGAAGATCGCCTGCGGGAACGCGAAAGATTTCTCGATGACGAGGGTCGCGCCTGTCAGTATGGCGGTCACGAGCTGGTTGAGTCCGTAACCGAAGGACATGGGCAGGACGACCAGGATTCGGTCCTCGGCGGTATTTTCAAGATAGGACGCGATCGAACGGGCTGCCGCATCCATGTTTTCATGGGTCAGCATCACGCCTTTCGGCTCACCCGTGGAGCCGGACGTATAGATCAGGGCGGCCAGATCGCTGTCCGGCATGGCCTCAACGGCCAAAGGTTCGGCCGTCAAACCGGCATCGAAACTGCCGGCAGCACCCGTCACCAACCGCGGCGTTGCGGCCAGTTCCTCGATGCCCGCGACGAGCCGGTCAAGCCGCTCCTCGGTGACAATCATCGCCGGCGTGCAATCCGCAGCGATCTGCGACAGGCGTGAGGCCTTGCTGGAGGGGTTGACCGGGCAGATGACGGCGCCGGCCAGCCAGGTGGCGAACACCGTGACCGCGGCCTGCCAGCCGTTGTCGAGCAGAATGAGGACGCGGTCGCCGCGCGTCACATTCCGCGCCTTGAGCGTCGTCGCCATGCGGGCGGCAAGATCGAGAAAGCGGCCGTAGCTCAGCCGCAGATCGCCGGAGACGATTGCGGTCCTGGCGCCATCGCGCGCGGCGCTTTCCAGAAGATATCGCTCGAGCCGCATGGTTTCCCCAGCCGTCAGGCCGCCTGCTTGCGGGCGATGAAACCGACAATGCGCTCGATCGAGTCCAGATTGGCCGGAACGATATCGGCATCGGCGAGCTTGATGCCAAAACGCTCTTCAAGGAAGCCGACCAGCTCAAGGATGCCGGTCGAATCGATGAGGTCGTTGTCGATCAGCGACTGGTCGGCCGGCAGTGGATGGCTTTCGTCGCCGAACAGGAAATTCTCCACGATAAAGGCGCGGACGATGGCTTGGGTTTCTCCGGTCATTCTCAGCTTGTTCCGATGCTCGATAGGGGTTGCGGCGCCTGCACGGCCTTCGTGCCGCGCAGGAGATGGGTCGATAGAATGCCGATGAAGGCGGTATTGTCGCGGAAGCTGGAGGCCTGCCCCTTGAGGACCTTTTCCTTCAGCTTGCCGACGGCCTGCACATTGAACAGTCCGCCCTCCGCCAAACGCTCCGGCGCGAGAGCCGTGTCGAGGAAGGCTGCGGCGCCGGCAAATGCTTCGGCATCCGGCGCGCGATACGGCTGCTTGGGGCGCTCGATGATCGCGGCCGGCACGATACCACGCGCCGCTTCCTTGAGAATGTGTTTTTCCCGCAGTCCAAGCAGCTTGGCATCCGGCGAAAGCGTCGATGCGAAGGAAACGACCCGGTGATCGAGAAACGGAAAACGTCCCTCAACGGCATTCGCCATCATCACCCGGTCGCCCTGGCTGGAGAGCAGGTAACCCGGCAGGAAGAAAGCCGTTTCCAGATACTGTGCCTGATGCAATGGGTGCCAGCGTTTGAAATCTGACGGCAGCTGCGCGGCAAGGTCGGCTGCGGCATTGTAGTCGCCGACTGCCTCCTTGAGGCCGGCGGAAAAGAACAGCTTCGCGGCCGCCGTGGAGCGGAAGCGCGGCCGGTGGGAATAGAGCGGATCGTCAAGCGCCTCGGAACCGAAGGCGAAGAACTGCGCCAGATATTCCGGCGTCTGCTGCTTCAGCCCCGGCAGGTAGGGATAGAGCCGCTGGAAAAGACGCGGGCGTCGCACGGATCCCGGCTGCCGGCCGCAGAAGCGCCGCACGCGCGCTTCTCGGAAGATGTCGTATCCCGCGAAGATCTCGTCCGCCCCTTCGCCCGTCAGCACGACCTTCATGCCTCGCTCGCGCACACGTTCGGACAGAAGGTGCAACGGGACTGGCGCGGTCCGCAGGATCGGGCAACCGATGCGCGCCATGGCGTCCGGCATGCGCGCGGCGATCTCCGCCGCGGAACATTCGACACTGTCCGCCTCCGCGTCCAGCGTCGCGGCGACCTCCCGCTGCCAATCGCTTTCATCGTGCTCCGCGCTGCGGAAAGTCAGCGAAAAGGTCCTGAGACCCCGCGTTACGGATCGGGCCGCAAGCGCTGCGATGAATGAGGAGTCGAGGCCGCCGGACAGATAGGCGCCGACGGGCACATCGGCGCGCAGGCGGATGCGCGTTGCATCCTCCAGCAGCGCACGCAGAGCCTCTGCCTGCTCCTTCACGCTGGCCGGCGGCAACACGTCGTTCCGGTCGGGATAGGAAAGCTGCCACCAGGGCCGGATCGTTCGATGGCCATCCTTCACGATCATCAAATGGCCGGGGGGAAGCTCCTTGATACCCCGATAGGCAGTGCGTGGCGGAATGGGGCACCAGAGCGTGAAAATCTGATCGAGCGCTATCGGATCGAGTTCGGCGGTCATGCCCGGCAGGGCAAGCAGAGCCTCTATCTCCGACGCGAAGAACAGCGTGCCTTCATGTTCCGTATAGAACAATGGGCGGACGCCCATGCGGTCGCGGGCAAGCACGAGCGTCCGGGTTCGCGTATCATGCAGGGCGAAAGCGAAGTCGCCGTTGAAATCCGCAAGGCAATCGAGACCCTTTTGCGCATAGGCGGCGAGCAGCACTTCCGTATCCGACGAGGTGCGAAAGCGGTGGCCGCGTGCCTTCAGGTCTTCGCGCAGCTCCACATAATTGAAGATTTCGCCGTTGAAGGTGACGGCAAGCTCCTCACTGTCTCTCACCATCGGTTGCGCGCCGTCGGCAAGACCGACGATGGAAAGACGGGTATGCGCAAGGCCCGTTTCGCCGCGTATGAGAACACCCTCTCCATCCGGCCCGCGATGCCGGAGCGCGGACACCATACGGCGGAGGCCCTCCGCCAATCGGTCGGGTGCAATGGTGCTGCCGTGATATCCCGCTATCCCGCACATTGCCGCTACTCGAACCGGTCGCCGATGAGACGGGTCCAGCCCTCTCCGACGAAACCGTTGAGAAAGGCTCGGCCCGCCATCATCTCCTCAAGGAGCGCAGAATCGCGGGTATGCGCAACCGTCGCGGAAGCATGCATGAAGGCGCACTTCCGGCCGATCATCGCCGGCAGAAGGGCAGGCTGCGTGCGCCCGCGAATGGCGGCAAGACCGCGCTCGCTCGCATTGCGGATAAGGCGGTCGATCACGACGGTCTCCTGCCCCTGCGCGGAAAGCACCTGCACCGTCCGGCCGATCCCGCCCGGATTGCCATAATAGAGATAGGCGCCGGTCACTTTGCCGGAGCGGGCCTTCACAAGGTGCTGCACGCGCTCACCATGCAGCGCCTTGCGGGCGGCATGGCGCATCATGCCCTCCAGTTCGGGTCGCTCCCAGCTGGGGCGAAGAGAGAAGGCGGGAACGAACGTCCGAAGGGCGTCGATGAACTCGCCGTCCGTCGCCGGCACATCTTCGAAGGCGTCTGCCTTGCCGGCAAGCGGCACGAAGTGAGACCATGCCTGCCTGCTGCCACCACGCCGGCACACGACCGCGTCAATGAGCCGGGCAAAAGGGCTCGCAAGTCGTGCGACCGGCAATCGCCCCGCCACCGCCCGGAGCGCAAAGGCGCCGGGCTTCAGAACACGCACCCATTCCAGGCTGTAGGGGCCGAGAATGCTGGCTTTCATGCTGCGCCACATCTCGACTGCCGTGTCGTTCGCGGTCTCGCTGAACGTGATGTCCTGCGGCCCGGAGATGACGTCTCGCAGCAGGCGCGCGCCGATGAACGGATCGTTGTCACGGTCGTCGCTGATCAGCGTTCCGCAATTGGCTGCCAGCAACCGGCGGCCATCGAACTCCATCCGAACGGGGAGCACGCCGACAAAGCCTGAAACCGTTCCGTCCGGGCGGACGTGGACGCGGGAGGTCAGGCCCGTCCGGCGCGCCTCGTCATCAAGGAAGAGCGTACCGAAATAGGCTTTGAGATCATCGCTTGCCGATGTGCCGGCCTTTCGCAGCCGCCGCTGGAAAAGATCCGCTACGGCTCCGAGATCGGCGGCTTCAAATGAACGTACGCTCGACATTACAGTCCATCCAGAACCCGCCCCCATTCCGGTTCCCGGCGGACAGATGCCGCCGCGCCCAACTTATGCGCGAGGGATGAAGGGAAGGCAAGGGACAACCGTCCTTCAATCTACACGCGAAAACAAGTCTCAGAGAGTGGCCGTTTTGACGGGGTGGTTTTCGGGTAACGGCTCCCGACCTTCCGCCGACATCCTTCTGAGAACGAAAAGAGCAAACAGCGCATAAATCACCAGCAGGCCGAGCCATGCGACGATGCGGGCCTGAACGATCCCTTCCGCGCCGTATGCCTGCATCTGCCAGGTTCCTCCGATGAAGAGAACCGCCCAGACAAGCGTGATGAGCAGGCCGGTCCACGTCCATCCGGACGTCGCAGGAAGCTGCCCGAGAGGCAGGACGAAGCACATGACCGCCGCGTTGACGACAACCAGAAGGTAGACATCCCGGTGCGCGGCCGGGTCGAGCTTGAACAGCAGCAGGAACCAGTCGCCGAACAGCAGCATCGCCAGCACGAAGCCGACGGCAATGGCCGCGTTGACGCCGATGCTCAGCATGAGGACATTGAGCACCCGCCGCCGGTTCGACTCCGCAAATCCGTTCGACACCATCGGGATGATGACCTGAATGACGATCTGGGGCACGAACAGCAGCAACGTCTCCAGTTGCATGGCGATGAGGTAGAGGCCGACCTGCTCCAGACCATCGGGATTTCCGACGATGATCGTGGTACAGATCCAGTTGACGGGTTCATAGACCAGGCTGGCGATGATCGCCGGAATGGCGAACTGCGTGATCATCGGCCATTCCGACAGGGCACCGCGGAATGTCAGGCGAATGCCGCGGGCGTTCAGTGCGCGAACCATGGCGGGATAAGTGATGATGCAGCTGACGAGATAGGAGCCGCCAAGGGCAGCGAAGCTACCGGGCAGATCGTAGAAATAGAGGCCGACGGGCACCAGCACGATCATCAGGCACCCCATGATCACGTTGAGGCGCGCGATGGTCTTGAACTGCTGCAACCCGCTCAGGATCGAGATCTGGGTATTGTTGAGCGCGCTGACGATGATGATGGGCGCGATGGCCATGAGGTGGACGGCGAGTTCGGGCTGTTTGAAGAGCCGTTGCGCGATCGCATCGGAAAAACAGAAGATCGCCGCGCTGAGGGCGACACTGGCCGCAAGACCAAGCATCAGCGCCATGCCGGCCAGGCGCCCGGCCGTGCCCGGATCGCGCGATGCATAGGCGGCGATGTTGCGGGTGGCCATCAGATTGACGCCTGTCGCCGCAAGCAGGCTGGCGGAAACGAGCGTGCTGTAGGGAATGGCGAACTTGCCGACCGCCTCGATACCGAACCAGTGAGAGATCAAAATGGTCGTGATCATCGGCGTGAGCCGGACGGCGATCGTCCCGAAGATGGACCATATCAGGCCGAGGCTGAAAACCCGGAAGTCCGCCCACTGGCCGATCTTGTTCTTGAGCGAACCTATCAATTGCGTGTCCTGTCGGAAGGTCGTTTGCGACACCCCTAGCAGAAATGTATGAGCCAGCGATTACCGCGCCGTCGTCAATTCGACAGTTGAGCACTCCAATCTGCGCCAACAGCTTCAGGCTGTGGTATTAACATCATCGTAACAGCGCATTGCTAGATAGAACCCATGTTCAGACGTTTGGGTTGGTATGCGCGGCGGCTCGCCGTCATGGAACGCGGCGAAATTCGCCATCGGATCCGCGAACAGTTCCATCGCCGTGCCGCACGCCGCGAGCGAGGCGATTGGGCGCGCTTCTCCATGCCCGGTGCAAGGCCGGCAGCGCTGCCGCTCTTTGCCTCCCTCTTCGAGCACGATATTCCTGACACGATCGCAGCCCAGTTGAAAACCGCGGCGGATAAATTCCGCTCCGGCGAATTGAGACTTCTCAATCGCGACTGGCCGCGCTCGATGCACGACGAGACCGGGCGCATCGACCCGGCCCTATGGACCTTCGACCCGGTCAGCGGCACGCCTTGGCCCGGGGCGGAGGCGTCCGCGTTCAATATCGATTTCCGTTTCGACGACGGGCGGGGCGACATCAAATATGTCGCCGAATTGAACCGGCTGCATATCCTCGCCGCTCCGGCCATCCATGCCCGGCGCAGCCAGGACGGGGCACTTGCCGGCAGCGTGCTGCAGGCCGTGGAATCCTGGATGACGGCCAACCCGCCCGGTCGTGGGGTCAACTGGTATTCGGGCATCGAGGCTGCGTACCGGCTCGCCTCGGTCTCCTGTATTGCCGCCGCGCTGGCGCCCTGGATCGATACGGTCGCGGGCGAGCGCCTGTCGTGTTTCATTGCCGCCCATGCGACCTGGCTCGCCCGGTTCCCCTCTCTCCACTCCTCGGCCAACAACCACCTTGTCGCCGAGGCGATGGGGTTGGCGCTCGCAGCCCGGCTTCTCCCGGACCACCCGGAAGCAGCCGCCTGGATGGCGGACGGCCACGCTCATCTGGAGGACAGAGCGCTTGCGCTGTTTCATCCCGACGGCGTCGGCCAGGAGCAATCTCCCGCCTACAGCGCCTTCACGCTGGAAATGCTGCTTATCGGGTTGAGCGCGGCCGGCTCCGTTTCGACCCCGGTTCGCGAGCGGCTGGCGAAAGCGGCGACAGCCCTCAACGCGTTCCTTGACGATGCTGGTCAGGCGCCGCTGATCGGCGACGACGACCAGAGCCGCGTCCTTCTCGCCTTTGGAAGCGAGGAGCCGCTTTACATCGCATCCATCGCCGGCGCTCTTGCCGGTTTCCTTGGCCGCCCTGAACTGGCGCCGGCCAGAGGTGAACCGCATTGGCGCGACCTCGTCTTCGACACGCCCCGCTACACCGCTCTGCCGCCCGATGGCACGACGACATTTCATGACGGCGGCTACACGATCCGGCGCGGCGCGATTGCCGGGCGGCGCGCCCATCTCGTCTTCGATCATGGTCCGCTTGGCTTCGGAGCGCTGGCCGCGCACGGCCACGCCGATGCGCTCGCACTGTGGCTGTCCCTCGACGGCAGGCCGGTGCTGGTCGATGCCGGCACGCATCTCTACCATTCCGAGGGCCACAACCGCCGCCGGTTCCGCGTCACCGACGTGCACAATACCCTGACGATAGACGGTGCAAGCCAGAGCGAGCCTTCGGGCGCCTTCAACTGGATGCCGCGCCGCGCGGTCGCGAAGCTGGAATCCGTCACCGAAGCGGGAAGCCTGAACGTGATCGCGTCCCATGACGGCTACAGCAAGCGCTTCAATGTCATCCATCGCCGCACGATCCGGGAAACGCCCCGCGGCTTCGACATCATCGACGCGCTTGACGGCGATGCGCCGGCGGGCGCGGTCGAGATTGCCTTTCTGGCAGCCCCTGACCTCGAGGTCTCGGTCGAGAAGAATCGAGTCCTGCTCCGTCGCGCGGGACGGATCGAACTCGTGCTCCAATCCCCCGACGCAACGGCATCGGTGGTCACGGCTGACGGAAAATCCGGCCGTGGCCTCCATTCCCCTGCCTTCGGCATCCTGCAAAGCGCTGCGACCATTCTTTTCCGGGCGCCGGCCAGTCGGATGCAATGGCGGGTTTCAATGCTCATCAATCCGCTAACCTGAACTTTACCCCTGTCGAATAGCTTCCTTGCGCAAGCGAGCGCACCGGAAACCCGAGAACACCGGTAAAGAGACAACAGAAGGCTTCAGGTCATAATGAAAATTTCCGTATTTGGTTTGGGATATGTCGGCACGGTCTGCGCGGCTTGCCTCGCGGAGCGCGGGCACGAGGTCATCGGCTGCGACATCAGCCCGTCCAAGGTCGACCTGATCAATTCCGGCACCAGCCCGATCATCGAGAAGGATATCGGTGAGCTCGTCGCGTCCAATGTCGCATCCGGCCGCCTGAAGGCGACGACCTCCACGGCCGAGGCGGTGATGAACAGCGACCTGTCGCTGCTCTGCGTGGGCACACCCTCGCGCACAAACGGCTCCCTCGACCTGTCCGCCATCCAGGAAGTTTCGCGCCAGATCGGCGCGGCCCTGGCGCAGAAGGACAGCTACCATTCTGTCGTCGTGCGTTCGACCGTTCTCCCGGGCACGCTGTCCGATATCGTTATCCCCGCTCTCGAGGAGACATCCGCAAAGACGGTCGGCGCCGGCTTCGGCGTGGCCTCCAATCCGGAATTCATGCGTGAAGGCTCGGCGGTCGCCGACTTCAACAACCCTTCGAAGACCGTCGTCGGCACCAGCGACGAAATCACGCGCGAGCGGCTGCTCACTCTCTACGAGGGCCTGCCCGGCCAGCTGATCGCGACCGAACCGCGCCTCGCCGAACTGGTCAAGTATACGGACAATACCTGGCACGCCCTCAAGGTCGCCTTCGGCAACGAGATCGGCAACATTTGCAAGGCCGCCGGCGTCGACAGCCACGACCTGATGCGGGTCTTCTTCGCCGACACGAAGCTGAACATCTCCAATGCGTACCTGCTGCCCGGCTTCGCCTTCGGCGGCTCGTGCCTTCCCAAGGACGTTCGCGCGATCAACGCCTATGCCGTTCAAAACGACGTCGACGCCCCGCTTCTGAAGTCGCTGATGCCGTCGAACAAGCAGCAGATCGAGCGCGCGCTGGACTGGATCATGGCGCATGGCAAGCGCAACATCGGCTTCCTCGGCTTCTCGTTCAAGGCCGGCACCGACGATCTGCGCGAGAGCCCCTATCTGGAACTGATCGAACGCCTGCTCGGCAAGGGGCGCGACATCCGCATCTTCGACCAGAACGTCTCGCTGGCAAAGCTGGTCGGCGCCAACAAGGCCTATCTGATGAATGCGATCCCGCATGTCACCCAGCTCATGGTTCCCTCGGTCGAAGCCGTCGTTGAACATGCCGATGTGATCGTGATCACCAGCCATTCGGCCGAATACGAAGCGGTGGTGGACAAGGTCCGCCCGGGACAGGTCGTGCTCGACATGGCCCGCCTGCCGAACACAGACCGGATTGCAGGGGCCTACGATGGCATCAACTGGTAAGCGTATCCTCTTCATCGTCGAGAACCTTCCCGTTCCCTTCGACCGGCGCGTCTGGTCGCAGGCGACTACACTGGTGAAGGCGGGCTACGAGGTTTCGGTCATCTGCCCCAAGGGCAAGGATGCGACGGCGTCCTACGAGGTGCTCGACGGCGTCCATATCTACCGCCATGCCCTGCCGCTCGACGCCAAGGGCCTGCTCGGCTATGCGCTGGAATATTCCGTGGCGCTCATCTGCGAATTCCTGCTTTCGCTGAAGGTGGCCTGGCAGCGCGGATTCGACGCCATCCATGCCTGCAATCCGCCCGACACGATCTTCCTGATCGGCGGTTTCTATCGGCTGTTCGGCAAGAAATTCGTCTTCGACCATCACGATATCAACCCCGAACTCTACGAGGCCAAGTTCGGCCGCCGGGGCTTCGGCTGGAAGCTGATGGTATGGCTGGAGCGCCTGTCCTTCGGCACCGCGCATCTTTCGATAGCCACCAACGAAAGCTATCGCGACATCGCCATTTCCCGCGGCCGCATGGATCCGGACAAGGTGCATATCGTGCGCTCCGGCCCGAATCTCGACCGGGTGAAGGAAGTCGAGTCCGATCCGAAATGGCGCAACGGCCGCCGCTATGTCGTCGGCTATGTCGGCGTGATCGGCCAGCAGGAAGGCATCGATCTCCTACTGGAGTCGGTGAGCTATCTGGTCAAGGAGAAGAAGCACGAGGATATCCAGTTCGTCATCTGCGGCGGTGGTCCGGCGCTCGATGCCCTCAAGCAGGAAACCGCCGACCGCGGACTGAACGACTACGTGACCTATACCGGCCGCTGCCCGGACGAGACGCTGTTCTCCGTGCTGTCCACGGCAGATGTCTGCGTCAATCCGGACCGGCCGACGGCCATGAACGACAAGTCCACCATGAACAAGATCATGGAATATATGGCGCTTGGAAAACCCATCGTGCAGTACGATCTGCGTGAGGGGCGCTTCTCGGCCCGGGAATCCTCGCTCTACGCCAAGTGCACCGAGCCAGCCGACTTTGGCGACAAGATCGCCGAACTGCTGGACGATCCGGAACGTCGCGCCGCCATGGGCGCTGCCGGCCGCGAGCGCGTGCGCACCACGCTTGCCTGGAGTCACGAAGCGCCGAAGCTGCTGGCCGCCTACGAGGCCCTGTTCGCCCCGCGCGGCAACACGGTGAAGCTGCGCGCGCAATCGGATGGCGTCGGTTCCGCAACGACCGGTCGGGACTAGCCGATGTGTGGCATCTTCGGCTTCCATGCCAAATCGCGCCTGGCCCTTGCGGACAAACTGGATGCGGCGACCGACCTCCTGGCGCACCGGGGTCCCGACGGACGCGGCAGCTTCGTCGCCCTCGACCCCGGCGGCGAATGGCAGGCGGGGCTGGGGCATCGGCGTCTCTCCATCGTGGACATCGAAGGCAGCCCGCAGCCGATGCGATCGCATGACGGCCGCTATGTCATTGTCTACAATGGCGAAATCTATAACTATATAGAATTGCGGGAGGAGCTTTCCCGCAACGGCCATACCTTTACCACCCAGGGCGACACCGAAGTCGTCATCGAGGCCTGGCGCGCCTGGGGCGAAGCCTGCCTGCCGCGTTTCAACGGCATGTTCGCCTTTCTCCTGTGGGACACCGCAACGGGTCGCCTTGCCGCAGCGCGCGATCCCTTCGGCAAGAAGCCGCTCTTCGTGGCGCGCGGCGAGGGCTTCCATGCCTTCGCCTCGGAGATCGAGCCTCTGCGCAAGTTCCCGGGTATCGACGACCGGCTGGATTACGACTCGCTGCGCGAATATCTGAGCTTCCGCTATGTACCCGGGCCGGCGACCTTCTTCCGCGGCATTTCGAAGGTTCCGCCGGGCACCTTCATGGTGCTGGACGGCGCGACGGTTCGAAGCGACCGCTATTTCGAAACGCCGTTCTCGCACACCAAGCCCGACATCGATAATTTCGACGAGGCCGTCCGGCTTTTCGAAGAAAAGCTGGATGAGGCCGTCAGGCTGCGGCTCCGTTCGGATGCGCCCTTCGGCGCCTATCTTTCGGGCGGGCTGGATTCCTCCACCATCGTCGCCCTGATGAGCCGCCACATGGGCCGCCCGGTCTCCACGTTCTCGGTGGGCTTCGACGTTCCCGGCTCTTCGGAACTGCCCTATGCGCGGCAGGTCGCGGATGCCTTCGGCACCGACCATCACGAGCTCTCCGTCGGCATGGGCGACTTCACGTCCGTCTGGGAGGAAGCTGTTCTGCGCCGCGGTGCGCCGGTCGCCGAGCCGTCGGATCTGGCGGTTCTGCTCCTGTCGCGGCTTGCAAGCCAATCCGTCAAGATGGTCCTGACCGGGGAGGGGGCCGACGAGCTTCTCGGCGGCTATCCCAAGCACCGCGCCGAAGCCTGGGTCGCCATGTACCAGCGCCTCGTCCCCGCCGGTCTTCATTCCGCTGTCGTGGACAAGATGGCGCGCGCCCTGCCCTATGGGGCGAGACGCCTCAAGGTCGTCGCGGGCGTTGCCGGCATACGCGACCGGCAGGCTCGCATGGTCGCCTGGTTCGGCGGCGCGGACGCTCGTCAATCGACGGCCCTCTACGCCGGTCCCCCGCAGTCACGCGATCTCGATCCCCGGCCATTCGCAGCGGAGAATGCCAGCAGCGAACTGAAGCGCATGCTGCATTTCGACCAGACCTCCTGGTTGCCCGACAATCTGCTCGAACGCGGCGACCGCATGATGATGGCAGGCTCCATCGAGGGGCGCATGCCATTCATGGATGTCGGCCTTGCCGAACTTGCCGCCCGGTTCCCCGATGCGTTCCTCATCGGTGCGCCGAAGGGCAAGCGGGTGCTGCGAGCGCTGGCCGCGCAATTGCTGCCGCCGGAGATCATCGAGCGCAAGAAGGTCGGGTTCCGTGTCCCGGTCGAACAATGGTTCCGCTCGGGCATGACGGATCAGCTCCGTGATCTCCTGCAAAGCGGGAATTCAACCGTTCGCACCGTCTGCAACAGCCAGCAGATCGATCGGTTGATGCACGAGCACCTGTCAGGCGCGCACAATCACGAGAAGATCCTGTGGGCGATGGCCAATCTCGAGCAGTTCTTCCGCATCTTCAAGCCAGCCCTGCACGCGCAGGAGCAGCGCTGAGGGGCTATCGGCCTCTCAGCACTCGCTGATAGACGCCGCGCAGCGCCTCGATCATTGCCTCGAGGCGGAAATGCGAGAGATAGATGTCCCGCGAAACCTTGCGGAAGGCCTGAAGCTGCTCGTCGGACCGAAGCAACTGCTCAAGAGCACGCGCGAGATCCGCCGGGTCATCCGGCTTCACCAGCAGGCCGTTTCGTCCCTCGTGCAGCACATCGGGCACGGAGCCGACGGGCGTCGCCACCAGAGCCGCGCCGGCGCACGCGCCCTCCAGAAGGCAGACGGGCAATACCTCGTTGCGTGAGGGCAGCACGACGATGTCGGCCTGCCGATAGAGTGTCAGGATATCGTCGCGCACGACCCATCCCGTGAATTCCACGCGGTCGGAAAGGCCTGAACGTTCGGCCTCCGCTCGGAACCCCTCGACATCACCCGTGCCGGCAAATGTCGCGCGCCATGCCGACAACTCCTCATCCAGAAGCGCCAGTGACCGCAGCAGGACTCCCGCCCCCTTCGCATCCGTCAGGTTGCCGGCGAAGAGAAGGTGCACGGGCGCGTCGGGTTCGCGCGACACGGGAGCGTCCGGCGCGAAATCGGCAACGCCATTTGCGACGATGTCGAAACGCTCCGGCGCCATCCCGTAGAACCGTGCGATGAAATCCCGCCAGTAGGAGCCAAGCACCACATTCGCACCGGCCCGCTCGAAAAGCCGCTGCACGATCGGCACCCATCGCGGTCGGCGCTCGCCGGCCTTCGGGAAGGCGGAGCCATGGAAGTGGATCACCGTCTTGACGCCCCGCAATGCGGCGCACGATTGCATGAGCCATTTCCGCCAGGCCGAAGCATTGGTCGCCGCATTCAGATGGACGATGTCATAGCGACGGCTCGCCAGTCGCCAGAGATAACGGGCGAAGGCGAAGGGAAAATGGAACACCCAGCCGCCGCCCGACGCGTCACCGCGCGAGGCGAGGAATTCCATCTCGATGCCCATGGCGGGATGATCGACCAGATATTCATCGACATGGGAGAACAGCGTCTCGATTCCACCGCGGCCTTCAAGGCCGCGCGGCACGATGCAAAGGACACGGATCGGAGTGGAAGACGTCATTTCGACCTGCGAAAGCGGCGGCGGAGGCGGGGGGAGATGCAATCGATGACCTCGATCTGCGCATTGCCGTTCAGTGTGTGCACGCGAGGATAGGCGTTCTTGTCCTGCGAGAGGAGGGGAACCGGCGTCGACAGGCGAACCGTGTGCTCGTTCAATTCGAGGAGATCGGCGAGGCCGAGGGCTCCCCCGTATTCATTGGTGCCGTCCTGCAGCGGCAGGATGATCCGGTCTCCCACCCGGGCGAAACCACCGCCGGGCCGGGCGGCGGCACGATCGATCCTTATCGGGTTGGCGCGGTGTGGCATCCATGGCCCCTCCAGCGTATCGGCATGGTAGACGACCATCGTATCCGAGGCGCTGCCGTGCCCGTCGCGCTCGCTGGCAAAGAGCCAGAGGCGCCCACCATGTTCGAGCAATGTCGCGTCGAAAATCTCCCGCTCCGGGATCAGGGTGGCGTGCCTCACCCAGCGCTCCGGAAATGCCTGCGCACGGTACAGCACCAGTCCGCCGCCACTGGCGCTTTCCGGCAGCATCCAGATTTCCCCGTCCCGGCTGAAAACCTGCGGATAGGAGAGGTGATAGGGCTCATCGACGATCGCCGGGTGCACGGCCTGCCGTCCATCGGCGAATATCTCGGCGACGGAGATCACCGCCTTCGCATCGCCGTGCGGAAAATCCTCGACGAAGATGAAATGCCGGCCATTCCACTCGAAAGGAAACGGATCGGCATAGAACCGGTCTCCGTCGTCGCGCAGCACAGTCCAGGCTTCGCCGGCCAGCAACCCCGTCGCCGCGACCTGCGTACCCTTGTGGAACCGGTAGCTGACATCCCATCGATGCATGTTGAGAACGGCACGCTTGGCCGCGCCGGCAATCTGCCGCGGCAGCATCGAGAAGAGATACGCCCCGACCAACTGGCGAGGCGTCGGCGGCAAAACCGGCGGCGCAGGGCAGACGGGCGGGAATCTGTCCTTTTCGTGCTTCAGATATCGATCGGCGACGTCCACAAGAAAGGTGAGCGAGCGGGCGAGGACACCGTTCAGTCCACGCACGAGTGACAGGCGGCTGTCGATCATCGGCGCGGCGCGGGCGATCGTCGTCCGCCCGTCCAGAACGATATCGACCTCCGGCAAGTGTCCGCGCAAAAGCAGTCTGGCTGCTTCAGCGACGGAGGCACAGCCGGTAAAGCGGGGGGATATGACGAGGCCGGCGACGGGCGCACCGCCTCCCGTGAGGTCTATGCGCAAGCCCGCGCCGCTGCGCGCCGGAACGAACGAAACATCAGGGTGCCTCTCCAACAGATCGTTGCCACGAATCCGCATGAACCTGCGTTCGGCATCCAGAAGCCTGTCGAGGACAGCCAATCTGCCGGAGGTTGCAACGCCGACCAGCGCAACGTCGTGCCCCCTTTCAGCAAGCCGCTCGGCAACAAGGACATGAATCCGGCGCGCGTCGTTCGCGGGCACAAAGATATCGACTACGCTCACACTATTACCGTTCTTTCGGATAGCTCCCACAATCAGGGAAAGTAATGGCGGATAGACACTAAATTTCAGTTTAACAAAGAGGAATGCGGTTTCGGCCGTGTGCCACGTGCCCGCGGGCAGCATCCGTCGCCGCACCTCGGATACGAAATATCTTCCCCCATAAATCGCCGGAAAGCCCCACCCGTTTAACGACCCCTTAAGGTTGTTTGGGCATTAATTCTTAACCATTCGACAGCCTGACCCATCCTGCGGAGCATCTTGATGGCGACCCATTCCGGTGAAGAGACCGGCCATACGGTGCGAACAGACCGACGGATCGATGCGTCCATCGATCTGCGCGGCCTGTTGGCAACGATCATGCGTGGTCGCTGGATCGTTCTCGCGACGATGCTGTCCTTCATCGTTCTCGCCTTCGTCGGGCTGTCGCTGGTTTCGCCGCGCTACACCGCAACGTCCCGCATCCTCGTCGATCCCCGCCAGCAGCGCACCGTCCAGAACGAAGTCGTGCAGCAGGGCCTCGGCGGCGACATGGCGCTGGTCGACAGCCAGATGGAAGTCATCCGCTCGGAATCCGTGCTCCGCCGCGTCGTGAACGATGCCGACCTTGCCAACAATCCCGAATTCGGGGGCAGTGCGGAAGGTGGACGCAGCCCTGCGGATACCGCGCTGGAAAAGCTCGCCCGCGCGACGACGGTCGCCCGTCCGACCAATACCTACGTCCTCGAAATCACCGTGACCACGCGGGAGGCGACCCTGTCGGCCCGATTGGCCAATGCCATCGCCGCCGCCTATGTCGCGGACCAGACGTCATCGACCGTCGACGCCACGCGCGATGTCAGCTCAGCCCTGCATGGCCAGCTCAAGGAATTGCAGCAACAGTTGCGGGAATCGGAAGAGAAGGTCGAGACCTTCAAGCGCGAGCATAACATCTCCCAGACGGAAGGCCGCCTGCTTGGCGAGCGCTCCCTGACCGACCTATCGAACAGGCAGTCCCAGGCGCAGGCCCGCGTCAACGAAACCCGCACCCGTCTGCTCGTCATGCAGGAAGCGATGAACGACCGCGGATCGGCGGACATTGCCGCATCGACCCCGGACAGCACCATCAACGCCCTTCGAATTCGCCTTGCCGAGGCAAAGCAGCGCCTCGCCGAGCAACAGCAGGTGCTGGGTCCGCGCCACCCGCGGATCGTCTCCCTCAAGCAGGAGGTCGTACAGGCGGAGCAGGCGATCCGCGCCGAAAACGAGCGACTGGTCCGCGCTGCGCAGAGCGATCTCGAAGCCGCGAACGCCGCGCTCACGAAGGTCACCGCCGACCTGAAGCAGGCGACGTCCGCGTCCTTCACCACCAACGAGGATCTGATCAAGCTGCGCCAGCTCGAGCGGGAGGCGCAATCGGTCAAGGTCGTCTACGAATCCTATCTCGTGCGCGCGAAGGAGACCGCGCAGCAGGAAAGCATCACCGCCCGCACGGCACGCGTCATCGGCGAAGCCGCCGTGCCGGACGGTCCCTCCTTCCCCCCGCGAATGCCCCTGCTCGCCGCTGCGGTCGTGCTGGGTCTCTTCTTCGGTATCATTCTCGCGATCCTGCGCGATCTGGTGACGGATATGCTCGGCCGGACTCCGACGGACGACGATCCGGAAAAGAAGGCCGTGCCGGAACCCGGCGGACTGCTTCTGGTCACGACGCTCGGCGACAGCGAAGCCGCGCGCCGCACCGCGCTGGACTTGGCGCAGAATGCGGTGGCGCGCGGGCGAAGCGTTCTTTTCCTCGACCTGGCGCCCGATGTGGAAGAGACCAGCCCGGGCCTTGCCGAGATCGCGCTTGGAAAAAGCTCGGCCTACGATGCCGTACGCATCAGCCGGGAACGTGGCGTCCAGATTCTCGGCGCGGGTCGCCCGGTTGCCGTCTCGAAAGTGTCGCGCTCGACATTCAGCGCCATGCTTGAGGTCATCTGCGCCGAATATGAGGACATCATCGCCAATGTCGGCAATCTCGACATCGAACATCCCCTGCCGGCCCTCGTGGCAGCGGAAATGAGCCGCAGGGCAATGCTGGTGGTATCCGGGGACAAGGCAACCCGCCAGGAGGAACGCGTCCTCAAGGCCTTGTCGCACAATGGGTCCGTCGCCGTTTCAGCCGTCTCGGCGAACAACAACACCGACTTGAAGAACGTTGCCTGATCCGGAATGCCGGCGACCGACTATGGCCTTTGCGTTGAAAAGGCCGCCACGAGCCCGGTGAGCTGTTCACGCGCGTGAAGCGGCGTCAGCGTGTGATCCGCCGCTGGGATCAATGCAGTCGAAACGCCGCTCATGCGCTTCAACCGCTCTCCCGATGGGCCGAAATGGCGCGCGATCTCCTGCAGGCTGAGATCGTCTTCACAACTGACGACCAGCACGCGCGTTCCCCGTTTCGTCAGGTCCCGCATCCAGCTCTCGACGGAATTGCCGGCCAGGGAGCCTCCCAGCAGAAGAACGGACTTGGAGAGTTCCAGAAGCTGGCGCACCACGCGTTTGCCGAACTTCACGAGCGAAGGCTTCGCGCTGCCGGACGTCTCGGCGGTTCGCGACGAGGGCTTGCTCTCCGCATTGTCACGCATGTTGGAGAGCCCTACATCCAGCGCATAGGAACTGTTCCAGGAGAAGCAGAGGGGGTTCACCATGACCACCTGCGAGATGCGCGGATCGTGCCGCGCGGCATGGAATGCCTGGAAGGCGCCGGCGCAAGTGCCGACGGCGCCGACATGACCGAAGCCCTGACGCCCAAGCCAATCCACGATGCGCGTCACATCATCCCGGGTACGCCCGTCATAAAGCGCAATCCGCTTCTCGGCGGGTGCATCGCTTTGGCCAAGCCCGGGCAAATCCACGCGCATGGAGGCAATTCCGAGCCGCGCGAGCGCCCGCGCCATATCCACAGCGCCCCGCGCCCAGCCGACATGGGGTATCGCGCCCGCATTCAGGATAAGCGTCACATCATCCGGTCTCGCGCGACCGTCCGGCAGGCAGAGGATACCACAAAGGGCGGGCGAGCCGCCGAGCATCTGCGGCAGTTCCCGATAGCCATCGCCGACAAGTTCGGAGAGCTGCATTGCCTCAGACACTCCGGCATCCGTCTGCCTCACCGCCTTGCGCGCCGCCCAATCCGCCACGATGGAAAGAACAGATTGCGGAATCTCGTTTCCCGGCTTGCTCATGAGACGTTCGAAACCCTCGAAGGTTTCGATCCGGGCGGTGCCGCCGGCGGCTTTCACGCGCTGCGCCAGTTCCTCGCTCGCCACGGTCGGCTGGGGCGGCATCAGCAACAGATCGAGTTCCGGTGACAGGCTCAGTTTCTCTTCCCAGACAAGCGCGCGCAGGTCGGCGGCCGTCTCCGCGCTCGTGCGGAAGCCGGCGGCCTCGACGCCATCGAAGGGCGTGGCCGCCGGATAGGGCGGCAGAACAGCATCCACCATGCGCGAGAGACCGGTCATCTCGCGTATGTAGCTCCGGCCCGACATCGGGGGCGCGAGCAGTGCAATTCCCGCCACGTCGCTTCTGCCGACGATGGCCGTCGGCGCAAGAAGCGCGCCGAGGCGGAAGCCTACGACGAGCACATCCGCGACGGAGGTTTCCGCCTTCAGGGTATCGATGGCAGCGCCGATGCTCCGGGTCCATGCAGCAACCTGCGCCGGCTGGCTATAGTCTCCGGCGGCATCGCCGCAGCCGGGGTAGTCGAATTGCAAAACCGGCAGGCCCGCTTCGGCGAGCCGCTTCGCGAGCAGTGTCAGAAAGCGGCGGCTGCAAAGGTCTTCAAAGCCCTGCGCACCGGCGATCACAACGCCACGCATGCCGGGCGCGGGATGAAGCCAGCCGATTGTCTGATCGAAGATAACGGGCCTCATGCCATCGTTCCGTTCCGGTAGTCCCATTGTGCCGTTCCCGTCACAGCATCATGCTGCATGGCCACGGCCGTTTACATTAAGGCCCCTCAGCCGCCGCGGCATAGCGCCAGGAGGTCGAGATAGATCCGCTCGACGGTATCGGCGAGGTGCGCATAGTCCCGATTGGCCTTGATCCAGGCCGGGCCTCGAGCCCCCATGGCCTCCGCTTTTGCGGCATCGTCGAAAAGGCGCGCCACGCCCTCCGCCATCGCCTCGCCCGAATAAGCCGTGATGTAGCCAGCGCCGCTCCCATTGATGACCTCGTTCTGGTCATAGTGAACCGTGCCGACGACCGGACGCCCCATGGCAAGGTATTCGACCAGTTTGGTGGGCGTCGCTACCTGTTGGGCGACATCCATGGAGAACGGGGAAAGGCAGACATCCACCCGTTTCACCCAGGCAAGTGCCTCGCGAAGCGGCAGCCGGCCCGTGAATATCACGCGGTCCGCGACGCCGAGCGCCTGAAGCCGTGCATCCAGCTTTTCCCTGTCGAAGGGCGACACCGCGCCGATGAGCACGAGCACCGCGTCATGACCGGAGGCGGCCAGTTTGGCGAGCGCCTCCAGGGTCAGGTCCGTCGTATGCGCGGAGAAGTCCGCGCACAGATAGGCCATGCTCTTCTTGCCGGCCAATCGCGGATCATCGATCGGATCGATCGACGCCGCATTGTAGCGCTCGGTCGAGACCCCCATCGGGAGCGGCGTCATCTTTGCCAGCGGAATGCCGCGAAAATGAACGCGCTCGCGCATTCTCTTCGATTGCACGATGGCGTGGCTGCTGAGCGGTAACGCGACCTTATGAAAGAGAAAATTGCCGACCACCGCATAGACAATGCGGACTGCCCGGCCGGGCAAACTCATGGGCACATTGTTTTCCAGCGCGTCGCGAAGCCGCGCGTCGAGCACCGGGAAACTCATCCAGAAGAGGCAGGGCGTCCCGGAGAGCTTGCCGGCGAGGCCGAACGGGATGGCCCAGAGAGGCTGATCGCGCACCTGTATCAGGTCGTAGTCGCCGCGGGCCGCGCGCCGCAGAAGTTTCAGCCTAAGCCAGCCTTCCCGCAGCCTGTAGCGTAGCGAGCCGAAGCGCTGCGTCCCATCCCTGCGGGGGATGTAGAACCGTTCCGCGCCCCGGTCGTCAATGCGCGCGGGCCCGTCCTGATGGGGGCGAAGGCTCCAGTCGATCTTCATGCCGCGCGCGACGAGATGATTGGAAAAGAGCTCGACAAGGTCAACGCGAAAGGCCGGATAATCATCCGGCGCGACGAACAGGAGACGTGTGCCGTCCAGAGTGTTCCGATGCGGAACCGCCCTTTCATTCACCTGCGGAGAAACCTCAACGGCAGAGTTCATCGCCCGGCTCATATCAATTGACGACGCGCCAGAAACGCCTGCACCGTCTTCAACCCCTTCCAAAGGGAAGCGTTGCGGCTGATCTGCGCCTTCATCGCCTGGCCAAGCTGCGCCATCGCGACGACCGCCGATCCGACGGACGTGAAGGCGGCGTAAACGTCGTCCAGCTCATGAACGATGTCGCACCATTGCGTCTTGTAGCGCTCGTAGCCGACGCCGAGATCGTAGGCGTTCAGTCCCCGCGCGCAACATTCCTCGACATGCCGGAACAACAGCACGCTGCCGGGGCTGTGGCGCTCCAGATCGTCCCTGGCAAAGGCCATGAAATATCCGTTCAGGCGGCCACGATGAATGCCGGCGCCGAATGCCGCCCTCGTCTTGCCGTCGACGGAAAGTTCCGTCATCTCCAGCAAGGGTTCCTGCATGCCCTGCGAGCGCTCGATGAGGTCGTGAAAGAAATTGCGCACGCCGGGTTCGGCAAATCCGTTGACCTTGCCTTGCTCGGCCAGTTGCCCGGCCTTTTGCTCGAAGAAGAAATCGAGCGCGGCATGGGCGCGGGCGGTATCCTGCGCCGTGCCGTAGAAGAGCGAGCCCGCATCGGCCAGATAGCGTTCCTTCTTCCGGATCTTCCGCCCGCGGGCGCTTCCGTCCGCTCTCTTGAGAGTGGCCGCAAAATCCTCGGGCAGCGCAAAGGAATATCCTTCGGTCGGGGAAGGACGCCGTGCGAGAGCGGCAAGAGGCTGCATCATTCCATCGTGAATTCTAGGCACTCTGGCGAGCAGGGCACAATCCACGTCGGGAAGCGCGCCGGCCAGCATTTTCTCGATGCTGTCGCGCCCCAGCGAAGCCATGGCTTCGACGGCGCGGGGATGCCACAGGCCGAAATTGTAGCCGGAATGCCGGCCGCCGATCCATGTCGCGATGCGGGCAGGGCCGACCTTCGAAATCGCGAAGGGCAGGATGAAGGCAGGCTCGCCGTCCAGCCGCCCCAGCACGATCGCGGGCCGCGTATGTTCATGCGGCATGACGTGGCGGCTGTAGGCGTCGACCCAATCGTAGCGCTGGAAAACGGTCGAAAAGCCCACGGTCTCGAGCCGGCGCCATTCCCGCTCCACATCGATCGTCCGCGAATAGGTTTCGAGGGTCAGCGTGGCGGCTGGCGCGCGTAATATCGAATGATTTTCGGGGCTTAACATCATGTGCGGCCGTATTGTCATTTTCTCGAACTTCACGCGCCGCGCTTGGAACGGATTATATCGAGGCTGAGGGAGCATACCGCCCGCGTGTTAAGGAAACCTCTGCAAGTAGGGTAAACCGGGCTTGGCACCCGTGAAGAAAACCGGGGGCGCGGATCGCACAGCATCAATAATTCGCAAGCGGATTCAACTGCTTGCGAAGGGTAAACGAAATCGAGGAAATCAAGCGGCTTTACCGCGCCGGAAGCGGGAAGGATCTTGCGCGCCGTCCAGACGGCGCTATTTTCCAAGCCGCTGTTTGAGGCCGGCGACGATGCGTTCGGCGAGAGCCTCATAGTCGCCATCGAAGTGGTGACCGCCATCGATCGAAATGGATTCCACGCCGGAGGCCTTCAGGGTAGGGCAGGGGTCGTCGTCTTCATCAGAGCCGTAGATGCACTGCATGCGCCTGGCGTCGATCTTCGCGATATCGTTCACCGGATCGCCGCCCGCCCCTGCACCGGCAACGCCGAGCCAGCCGCTGACGGAAATCTCGTAGTCGACCTGATGGGAGAGCGCCATGAGCGTGATCTGGGGGATACGCTCCTTGTCCTCGGCGGAAAGCAGATTGTAGGTTGCCGGCAGGATGTCCGCTCCGAAGGAATAGCCGACGAGCAGCACATGCTGGACATTCCATTCCTTGCGGAAGGCCTCGATGATGCGCCCGAGATCGTCGGCCGTCTCCTGCGGCTTTCGCTCGGACCAGAAATAGCGCAGCGAGTCCACCCCGACGACGGGAATGCCGCGTTCCTGCAGAGCGCCGGCGACCTGCTTGTCGATATCGCGCCAGCCGCCGTCGCCGGAATAGACCACCGCCATCGTATCGAGCGCCGGGGTTGCCTTGAGAATGGTGAGCGGCAGACCGAGGGGCGTGTCCGCATCGCCGGCCGCGTCCACCCGGTCGGCAAGCGTCTGTGAAAGCGTCTCGGCGGCGGCCGACGTGACGTCCCGCACATCGATATCCGCATGCGCGGCCTTCAGCGCGGCGACGTGATCACGCCCGGCCTGCGGCGCCTTGTCGGTCAGCAGCACCGTCACCGCGGCCGGCAAGGGGCCATCGGTCAGGCCGTAGACCGTGCGGTCCCCCTGCTTGGTTTTTGTGGCGGGCGTGCAAAGGATGTTGTCGAGCGGAATGCCGGCCTCGGGATCGACCGCGATAGCCTCGCCGATCGTCGCCGCGGGGCTCTGCGCGATCATCGCGAGCGCCAGAGCGCCGCCTTCGCCGATGCCCGCCAGGATGGGCGGGCTATAGCTCGTCGCGCCCGTTGCGCGCTGCACTTGCTGCGCGAGGGATTCGATGTCCGAGATCATATAGACGCAGTCGCCCTTGTCCGCCCGCAAGGTCTTGAGATAGGCTGGAAAATCGATACCGATGACGGCAGCGCCCTTCTCGACCAGATCGGCGGCCTGCTTGTCTTCCTCCGCACCCCAGCCGGCAGCGCCCGAGATCAGGAAGATGTTCGCTTCGGGCGTATCGTCCGGCAGCAGGATATGCCCGCCGGGGATCATGCCCATGTCGAAGCGCGGTGTTTCTGCGGCAGCGCTGAGGGGCAGGAGGCCTGCAAGAAGGCCAGCCATGGCCAGGCAATGAAGAATGTTCATTTGGAAATCACCCCTTTTACGCCGCCGCCGATGAGGAAGGTCACATCCATCAGCGCGAGCGCCGCTCCCGTGCCGTTCGAAACGGCAAGATAGCGCGGTTCCCAGCGCGGATGGAACTTCGATTTGAAAGCACGCAAGCCCTTGAAGTTATAGAAGCGCTCGCCGTGTTCGAAGAGCGCGCCGCCGACGCGGTCCCAGACCGGAGCGGCCTCGCGGCGCGCCATGCCGGAAAGCGGCGCCATGCCGAGATTGAACTGCCTGTAACCTTCGGCTTTCAGATAATCGAGAATGCTGACGAAGAGGAAATCCATCGTGCCTTTCGGCGCTTCCGGGGCAAAGCGCATCAGGTCCACCGTCGCCTCCGCCTTCGTATCCGTCACCATCAGCGTGGCGAAGGCGACGATCTTCTCCTCGAGCCGCACGACGGCGACGGGCTGCGAGCACACGTAGTCTTCCTCGAAAGCCCCCAGAGAAAAGGTCTTTTCCTTCGCATTGTGGTGCGCGAGCCAGCCATCGGAAACGGCGCGCAGGTCGGCAACGATCGGGTCGACATCTTCCGGTGCGGCAACGGAGAAGCTCAGCCCGTCGCGAAGGCCGCGGCTTGCGGACTGGCGCAGATTGGCGAAACGGCTGCCTTTCATGTCGAAATGCACGAGATCGATGAGCGCAATCTCGCCGAGCTTGAAAGCCCTGAGGCCGACATCCGCGCAGGCCGCGAGAAGCGCCGGTGAAATCTGGTAGAACGCTGCCCGGCCGCCGCCTGTGCGCGCCGTGGCGGCGAATTGCCAGACGAGTTCGGCGAACTCCTCCTCGGCACCGACCGGATCGGCGAGCGCGATCCACGAGCGACCATGAATGCCGTACATGATGTAGGAACGGCCGGAAGGGGAAAACAGCAGCCGCTTGTCCCCCATCCGCACCAGATTGGCATCCGCGCCATCCTGTGCCATCGTGACGGCGACGGCCTGCTCCAGCTCTTCGGCCGCGGGAGCGTCCGTCCGGAAATGCGCCGGCCGCAGCAGGCTGGAAAGCGCAAGCGCCGAGGCGGCGATGCAAAGACCGAGCAGGGCGCGCAGGCCACGCGGGGCCTCTTCCGAGAATTCGAACTGCCACCAGAGTTCACGGGCATATTCGGTGTCGCGATAGACGAAAAGCAGGATGACGAAGGCCGTTGCCAGGACGACGGCGATAGCCGCGAGCCAGGACGGCCCCAGCGCCTGCTTGAAAAGTGAGCTATGCCGGTCGAAGGCGCGTGCATTGGCCAGAAGCGCCACGATGAGGAGGGCGAGCAACCCGGCCTCGAAGACGGCGATGGCTTTCAGGAAGGCGAAAGCGAATGCCACGCAAGCGCCCGCGAGCGCGACCCACCATGCGCCGTCCAGTCGCTGACCGAGGCCACGGGCCGCCACGATCAGCAGAAGCCCGAGCAGACTGGACAGGAAATGCGCGCCTTCGACAATCGGCAGGGGCAGGTAGTTGGAAAGCAGATCGAGATCGGAATCCGGTGACGGTACCACGCTCGAAAAGATCAGCATGACACCGAGCACCAATGCGAGCGTCGCGATCAGCGCCGGGGCCAGCTTACCGGCAAGCTGTGCGGCGTCGGCGACCTGCGGTCGCAGCGCGAGCTGGCGCATCTCGGTGATGAGCAGCAGCACGATCGCCAGCAGCAGCGGCAGAACATAGTAGATCAGCCGATAGAGAACGAGGCTGCCGAGCAGTTGGTCGATACCGATGGCATTGGAAAGCCCCGCCATGATGACCGCCTCGAACACGCCGAGACCGGCGGGCACATGGCTGAGCACGCCGAAGCCGATCGCCACCGCATAGACCGCAAGGAAGGTCGGCCAGCCCACATGGGTTTCCGGCAGAAGCACATAGAGGACGGAGGCAGCGGCCGCGATATCGAGGGCCGAGACAAGGAACTGGCGGGACGCCGTGCGACTGTCCGGCAGGCGCAGGCTGAAGCCGCCGATGCCGATGACCCGGCCGTTCCTGCCGACATAGAAGAGCGTAACCAGTGCGGCGAGAATGAGAGCGGCGATGGCGCGCAGCCAGATCGCATCCACCCCGAGGATGCCGGCGACGCGCGGGGCGACCGCCAGCGTGGCGAGCGCGCTGACGGACAACAATCCGAGGCCGAAGGAAAGCGTCACGAAGGCGATGACCCGCGCGATCTCGCCCGGCAAGAGACCGAGGCGCGAATAGGCGCGGAAGCGGATCGCTCCGCCGCTGAGGGGGCCGAAGCCGACCGTGTTACCCACGGCATAGGCGATGAAGGCCGTCACGGCGACAGAGGGGAAAGGCGTCCGGCGGCCGATGTGGTCGAGCGCGTTGGAATCGTAGAGGATCAGCGCAACGAAGCTGAGACAGGTGAAAAGCGCGGCAAAAGCGATGGCACTCCAGGGCGTGTTCGAAAGGGCCGCAAGCACCTCGTCATAGCGCACCTCATCCGTCAGCCGGTATATGCCGAATGCGACAAGGGCGAAGATGAAAAGGCTGGCCGCGCCGAGGAAATAGAGCCTGTAAGTCAGAAATATCAGGACGAACCGCGACGAGCGATCTTCGGCAACCACACTTCTCTCGTCCGACATTGTTCGACTCACGCTGATGCAACGGCCGCATCCTAGCTTCGGATGTGGCAAATGTCGGACGTTTTTCGCCTCATTTCAAAAAATTACAGGAAAGGTCGACGACGGGATTCGCCGGGGCAAATCACGCCGTATATCAAGCGGCGGCCTCCTGCACGAGATGGCCCGGGGACACCTCGCGATAGGTGCGCCTCGACGCGACATAACTGTGCGGGCGCAGCGGGCTCTTGATGTCCTCGGTGAGCGGCGGCGGCTGATGACCCCGACGGTTCGGATCCGGCACCGAAACGGCCGAGATGAGGCGGCGCGTATAGGGATCCTGGAGATTATCGAAGATCGCGACGCGCGGCCCGATCTCGACGATCTCGCCGAGGAACATGACGGCAACGCTATGGCTGACGCGCTCGACCACGAGCCATGTCATGCGAGATGAAGAGATATCCGTCGGACAGGGGAGAACGTGTTGGTCTCCGTAGCGAGCGAGGCCGTGAAGATGCGCATGTGAGTCCGTTCCCGATCCATTCGAGTGCGCGACAATCCGACCGGCTTTCACCAGTCCGCCAAGCCAGACAAGCTGTCGCGCTTCGAATAAGTTCCGTGTTTGCTTCATCGCTTGGCGATGTAATTATTTTCCTTGATAATGCGATAATTTCACGAGAATTCAACATTTTCGCAGGCTGAGATGCTAATTTATGTAATAAGTTTTCTCCATGGCCATTTTTGTTGAAAAAATTTCATCCTTCGACAGCATCAAAAAACCTTGGCCGCCACGTCTGCTGCGGAATCACGCCGGCTTTTCAAGCCGCTCCGCGCCCTTGGCTTCTCGAAGCATCGAAAATCGCGTGTAAACGCCCGCCCGGGTCGTGAAAATCGGCCACTCAGAAAGCGCCGGTTTTTCTTTGCGCCCCGCCAGAACGAGGGCATCGCGACCTCATCAAGCCAGTTCCAGAAAAATATTTTCAGAAAAATTCTTACACAGCGCGTCGCGGCATCGTGCCAACAGCGGAGCCACCTCTCCGAATTGCTGGCAATCTCCCCGCCATAAATGGAATTTCGCACTTCCCTCTCATTGCCATGCGCCAGCACTGTGTTATGAAAACACGGCAAAGAAATTCGTTTTCACATGCGCAAGTTCATTTCACAGCGGAGGGATCTGATGGACCTTTTTCACGCGCTGTCGGATGAGGACGGAAAATTGTCCGGCCTCGACCGGAAACTCGCGCAGATCACGCTCGATGACGTCGACTTCGTGATGAATGCCTCGATCGGCGAACTGGCCGAGCGGGTCGGCGTTTCGCCGCCCACGGTCACCCGCTTCTGCCGCCGGCTCGGCTGCAAGGGATTTCCCGATTTCAAGGTGCAGCTCGCCAAGCTCACCTATGTGGGCCTGCGCTACGTCAAGCCGGAAGTGCCGACGGAAACACCGGACGAGGTCGCCAAGGACATCATTTCCAAGGCGCAGAACGCCATGTTCCAACTGCATCGCCAGCTCGACCTGTCCGCGCTGGAAACGGCCGCGCGCCTCCTGCGCGGGGCTGCCTTCATTCAGGCCTTCGGGGCGAGCGGCAATTCGGCGATGATCGTCAACGAGCTGCACAACAGGCTCTTCCGGCTCGGATGCCGTGTTCAGGCCTCCAATGACCACAATATGAACGCCATGCTCTCGGCGGCAGCCCAGCCGGGCACGGTTATCTTCGGCTCATCCTTCACCGGCCGCGACCCCGCCCTTGTCCATTGCCTGGATCTGGCGCGCCAGCGCGGCATACCGACGATCGTCGTCACCCAGAGCGGTTCGCCCGTGGCCGTGGCGGCGGATGTGGTCATCGCCGTCGATCTGCCGGAGGGCAAGAACATCTTCCGCCCGACATCGACGCGCTATGCCTATCTCGCGGTTATCGACATGCTGGCAAACCTCGTCGCCTATGCGGACCGCACCAAGTCGCTGAAGACGCTGCGCTCGATCAAGGAGGAGCTGGTCAGCCGCCGCGACGGCGACGACCGGCAGCTCCTCGGCGACTGACGGCTCAACGCTGGAAAGCCCAGGGAACCAGACGCCGCTCGATCTGCCGGGCGACATATTCGAGCAGAATGGCGATCAGCGCGATGACGATGATGCCGGCGATCACGATATCCGTGACGAGGAACTGCGCGGCCGACTGGATCATGAACCCGATGCCGCTGGTCGCCGCCACCAGTTCCGCCGCCACCAGTGTCGTCCAGCCCGCGCCAAGCGCAATGCGGATGCCGGTAAGGATCGAGGGAACCGCGCTCGGCAACACGACTTCAAGGAGGACCTGCCGCTTGCCCGCTCCCAGCGAGCGCGCCGCATTGACGTGATCCTTCGACACGGACCGCACACCCGCGGATGTCGACAGGATGATCGACGGCAGCATGGAGAGCGCGATGACCGTGATCTTCGAAGCCTCGCCGATGCCCGCCCAGATGATGACGAGCGGCAGATAGGCAAGCGGCGGCAGCGGCCGCAGGAATTCGACGATCGGGTCGAGAATGCCCCGGCCGACGCGGCTCGTGCCGATGGCAATGCCGGCCGGAATGCCGATCAGGACGGAAGCGATCAGCGCGCCGAAGATGCGGTAGAGGCTGGCGCCGACATGTTCGGCGAGCGTGGCATCGACAAACCCCTTCACGGCAAGCGTATAGGCGGCAAGCGCAACCTGCCGCGGGGAGGGGAGGAAGACCGGAGAGACCAGCGCATAGGCCGAGGCGAGGCTCCAGAGAGCGATGATCGCCCCGATGGTCATGGCGGAGATGACCGGAACGGGAAGGGGGCGCGTAAGGCGCACGCGCAGGGCGCGTCCGGCATCTATCCGCTGCGGCAGGGCCTCGATATCGGTGGAGAGTGTCATGCGGCGAGTTCCTCTTCGGCGCTGGAATGGATGAGGCCGGTCAGCCCGGCATGCATGCGCTTGAAGAGCGGTGTTTCCTTCACGGCGGCAATCGATGCTCCGGCCAGGATCTCCGCGTTGAAACCCGCCTCAATCTCCGCGGTCAGCCGCCCCGGATCGGGCGCCAGCACGAGAATACGCGTGCCGAGCAGCAACGCCTCCTCGATGCTGTGCGTGATGAGAAGCGCACCCGCACCGCTTTCCGCCTTGATGCGCAGCAGGAACTCCTGCATGCGCGAACGCGTCAATGCATCGAGCGCGCCGAGCGGTTCGTCCAGCAGCAGGAAACGCGGGCGGGCCGCAAGCGCCCGGGCAATGCCGACACGCTGGCGCATGCCGCCGGAAAGCTCCCATATGCGCCGGTCGCCCGCGCCCGCAAGCCCGACCCGCTTCAAAAGCGCCTCGGCCTGCGCGCGGCGTGCGGCGAGGGGAATGCCTCGCAGCTTGAGGGGAAAGGCGATGTTGTCTCTGGCGTCGAGCCAGGGATAAAGCGCATCGTCCTGGAAGACGACGGCGCGATCCGCGGCCGGCCCCTGGATGGGCGCGCCATCCACTGTGATCGTGCCCGATGTCGGCTTGGTAAAGCCCGCGGCAAGATTGAGCAGGCTCGTCTTGCCCGAGCCCGAACGCCCGATGACCGTGACGAGCTCATCCGAGGCGATCTGCAGGTCGATGCCTTCGAGGACGTGCTTTTCGCGCCCTGCGCTGCGCCCAGCAGCGGGTGGATAGCGTAGCGAGACGTTGCGGAATGTCAGGATACTCATAGGGCCTCCGGGATGTTTTGCATATGATCCGGAGGTGGCCCGGCGG
>APMI01000064.1_pt1 | contig 33952 bp, 32 predicted proteins | sample 667938 | NCBI WGS metagenome assembly APMI01 (sample SAMN01084076, study PRJNA167559) | wastewater metagenome | biome: Wastewater | place: Denmark: Ejby Moelle, Odense | collected 2011-11-28
GCAATTTCAACTGCATTCAGGTTTTCACGCTGCAGGTTTTCAAGTAAGGCAAGTTCCAGCAGTTCGGTATCATTTGCCTGGCGAATGAAGGCAGGAATATCAGTTAACCCTGCCAGTTTGCTTGCACGCCACCTGCGTTCACCGGCAATTAAACGGTATTTATTAGGAGCAATTTTTGAAACTGTAACGGGCTGAATAATGTCGTGCATTTTAATGCTGTCGGCCAGTTCTTTCAGCGCCTGCTCATCAAAATCTCTTCTCGGTTGCTTGGGGTTAATTTCAATTTCGCTGATGGGAATACGCAAAATTCCTGTTACCGCTTCGGCAACAGTAGGTTTCAACTGACCAGCGGTTGTTTTCAGGTCATCATCAATACTCTGCAACAGGGAACGGATCCCTTTTCCTAATGCATCTTTCTTATTTGGTTGTGCTGCCATGCCTCAAATTTCAGTTATAAGCTGCGAAGTACCTGTAAAAATTCCAAAAAACAAAAAGAGGGGGCAAGTTGCCGGTTGCTGGTTGCCGGTTGCCGGTTACAGGTGATTTTTTGATACCGGCTGCAGTTTTTCATGGCATCCCGGTTGCGTCGCAATCCTTTTGTCGGTTGGTTATAATGGCAGCATCAGTCGGGAGCTTAAACAACCTGATGAATTAAGCCATTCTTTATTTCATCAGCGAATATCCAAACCAGGTAGCCAGTAATCCAAGAATAACTGTAGCTGAAAAATAAATGATGAAAAGTGCATACTTGTTTTGCTGCAGCATAGTCAGCATTTCAACAGAAAAAGCAGAGTAAGTGGTAAAGCCGCCGCAAATACCAGTAACTACAAACAATCTCCAGTTTACATCAAAATGCTCGTTACGCATGGCAAAGGCGAAAGCAGCGCCAATAACAAAACAGCCAATAATATTTACCAGGAATGTACCCAAAGGAAATGATGCGTTTTTAAACCACCACGAAAAAGCATAACGCAACATGCTCCCGGCAGCACCGCCAATTCCTACAAGTAAAAAGTTTTTAAGCATAGATGAAGTTAGGAGTTAGAATTTAGAAGATAGAAGTAAGAAGAACGAACCCGGGCATAGAACAACAAACATATATGAAACGCTTTTCTATTCTAACTTCTGCCTTCTGTATTCTATCTTCTTTCTTTTATAGATTTCCGGTAAATGTATAATTGAAATCAACCTGCCACAATCCGTTTCTCAACACCACTTTGATGGGCATTTGTTTGTTTTTATATGAATTGGAGTAATTCACAATCACCACACTGTCGCTTACATTATCTACTGAGTGAATAACGATGGATGAACTTTTGTAACCTTCTTTATCTTTTGCACTCATTTCAGTTTTGTACTTTTTCTCAATCACATCAAGTTCGTAAAGATTCAGACTGTCCTTTACCATCAGTTCTTTCGCCCAGTCATAATCCCCGTTTAATGAACTGCGGATAAATTCCCGGGCTGTACCCAGCGCATCATCAGGTCGTTCACGTTTTTCTTTACAGGCAGCAAAAGCTGCAATAATCACTAACAGGAGAAGGATCGTTTTCTTCATAATCTCAAATGTACAAAAGGGATGAACACATTTCCGATTTTAGATTTTTTGATTTCAGATTTCCTGCATCTGTTAACATCTTCTTTGCATGAAGGTTTCCAACAAAAAAATCCCGTCTCAAAGTTGAAACGGGATTTGCGGTTGTATTTTGCGATGTAAGATATCTATCTTCTGTAACCACCTTGTTCCATATCCTGCTGATGGTCCTTGTCGTAAGCACGGATGATGGCTTTCACCAGGCGGTGACGAACAACGTCTTCTTCATCCAGTTCAATATGGCTGATGCCATCAATGTTCTTCAATATGCGGATGCCTTTTTCCAAACCACTGCGTTGATTTTTCGGAAGATCAACCTGTGTTAAGTCGCCGGTTATAATTGCTTTTGCATTGGCACCAATACGTGTAAGGAACATTTTCAACTGCAGATCAGTTGTGTTTTGTGCCTCATCAAGAATAATAAATGCATTGTCCAACGTACGACCACGCATATAAGCAAGTGGTGCAATTTCAATTACACGTGTGCTCATATAATAACCCAGCTTATCAGCAGGTATCATATCGTCCAGCGCATCATAAAGCGGACGCAGGTATGGATCAATTTTTTCCTTTAAATCGCCGGGCAGGAAACCAAGACTTTCGCCGGCTTCTACAGCAGGACGTGTAAGAATAATTTTCTTCACCAGTTTATTCTTCAATGCACGAACAGCCAATGCAACTGCGGTGTATGTTTTACCTGTACCCGCCGGACCAACTGCAAACAGGATATCATTTTTGTCAATGGCTGCCACCATTTTTTTCTGGTTTTGCGTGCGGGCACGTACTGTGCGGCCATTGGGTCCAAACACCAGTACTTCGCTCGGATTCCGCTCAATAAAATGATCAACCGTTTCCTGGTCATCGCCGCCGAGAATCTGTTCAAAGTAATTTTCACTGAGCTGACCATTGCGTTCGAGATAAGCAATGAGCAAATCAATTTTTTCCTTTGCCTGGTCAATTTGTTCAGGACTTCCGCTGAGCTTGATTTGAGTACCTCTTGAAAGAATCTTCAGGAGAGGAAATTTCTTTTTCAGGATATCGAGCTTGCCGTTGTTGACACCGAAGAACTCAATAGGGTTTACGGTTTCGAGGTTGATAATAGTTTCTGTCAATGATTTTCCATTTTAGCGGCGGTACCGGAATAACTTATTACAGCACCTGCCATGTTCACAATAAGTATCAGTTTGTGCCTGATACTACTAACCCGTCCATCTGTTTCCAATATTACTTATTGAAAAGTTATTTTCATAAAGTTACTTATTCACAGCATGTGGAAACGTTAACAAACAGGCAATTTTAAATTCACTTATTACCTTAGTAAAAAATCTGCTTTGTACATTAACATTCATACACATCTTGCTCAACCAACTGATGATTGGTTTTTACAAAATTTCTATACTCACTTTAATCAAACAACTGAAGTGAAGTATTGTTCAGCAGGACTGCATCCCTGGTATATAAATGAAGAAAAATGGAAGGATGATTTTGCGTTGTTATCAAATACAGTTCAGTCAAAAAATATTCTGGCTATTGGCGAATGTGGATTAGATAAAGTTTGTACAACAGATTTTGATCTGCAGGTAAAAGTGTTTGTTCAGCATATTCATCTTGCCAATGAAATCAACAAGCCATTGATTCTTCATTGTGTACGTGCACATGATGATATTCTTTTGTTGTTAAAGAAAGAACAAAACAAAGTACCTGTGATTTTTCATGGCTTCAACCGTAATGAAACAATTGCCAAAAAAATAATTGAAGCAGGGCATTATCTTTCGTTTGGTAAAGCACTCTTAAAAAAAGAAATGCAGGAATGTTTAAACAAAATTCCTGTTGACCGTTTTTTTCTTGAAACAGATGATGCAGAGATCAGCATCAGGGATATTTATCAAACAGCAGCAAAAGCTTTTAAGATTGATGAAGATTCACTTAGTTTGCAGCTTTTCAAAAATGCATCAACTATTTTTGGTGCCGAAGTTTTAAAGGTATAATGATGGATATTTCATGGCTTTCACGCACGAGTTTATTGATTGGTGAAGAAAAAGTTCGCCTGCTTACACAAAAGCATGTAATGATTGTTGGGCTGGGTGGTGTTGGTTCTTTTGCCGCAGAGTTTATTGCCCGCAGCGGAGTTGGGATAATGACAATAATTGATGGCGATGTGGTTGACCCTAGCAACCGCAACCGCCAGTTACCTGCACTTGCTACCAATCATGGTGAATCAAAAGCAATGATTATGGCTGAGCGGCTGAAAGCAATAAATCCTGAACTGCAGCTGAATGTGGTGAAAGAATTTGTGAATCCACAAATGGTGCAGCAACAGCTTGCTTTAAAGCCCGACTATATTATTGATGCCATCGACAGCATCACTCCAAAAATTACTTTTATTTCTTTGGCTTATGAAAGCGGGATGCCATTGGTGAGCAGTATGGGTGCCGGTGCAAAACTCGATCCAACAAGACTGCAGATAGTTGATATTTCTAAAACATATAATTGCCCGTTTGCGCATCAAATCAGAAAAATGCTGAAGGAGAAAGGTATCCGTTCAGGAATCAAAGCTGTGTTTTCTCCTGAAAAAATTATCAAAGAAAGTTTGATGATGACCGACGGGAAGAATTATAAAAAATCAGCTTACGGAACGGTTTCTTACATGCCGGCTGTATTTGGTGCTGTTGCAGCTTCAGTTGTCATCAGGGATCTGATTGGTGAAACTGTTTAAATTAAAATGAAAAGAAAATTATAATTTTCAATTCTCAACTTTCAATTTTTCATGCCGGTTTATTTTGCATCATTAAATTCAGGGAGTAATGCCAATTGTTATTATGTTGGCAATGAGCGTGAAGCTGTGCTGGTTGATGCAGGTCTTTCCTGCAGGGAAACAGAACGGCGGATGAAAGGTTTAGGACTGGATATGAAAATGCTGAAAGCTGTTTTTATTTCACATGAGCACAGCGATCATATTTCTGGATTAGAAAATCTTGCAAAAAAGCACCAGCTGCCGGTTTATATCACAACGAAAACGTACAACAGTTTTCAATGCAAAGTAGAATCACATTTAATCAAACATTTCAGGAAAAATGAAACCGTACAGTTTGATGAGCTGACGGTAAAAACATTTTCAAAATCGCATGATGCAGTTGATGGTCATAGCTTCATGATCAGTTCAAATGGAATTAACATTGGTGTGATTACTGATATTGGTTATGCCTGCAAACAGGTGCTGAAACATTTTCCGCAATGCCATGCTGCATTTCTTGAATCGAATTATTGTGAAGACATGCTGGCAAACGGCAACTATCCTTATCATCTGAAAAAAAGAATCAGTGGTGATGAAGGTCATCTGAGTAATACACAGGCACTGGATTTATTTCTCAACTATAAATCTGAGAAATTATCTCATCTGATTCTTTCGCATCTTTCGGCCAATAACAACAAACCAGAAATTGTGGATGCATTATTTCAGCAACATGCAGGAAATGTAAAAGTTGTAGTTGCATCCCGTCATGAAGCTTCTGAATTATTTTCCCTTGAAAGCAAAGCTGTTGCTGTAACCAAAAGCAAAAAGCAAAGCAACCAGCAGCAGTTGTCTCTTTTCTGATTAAAATATTTTCAGTAATTATTTCTGCAGCACAAATACTGAACACATTGTTTCGGTTTCATCGTCTGTAATCAATACTTCTTCCTGTTGTTTGCAAAACGGAAGTAACTGCTCAATAAATGGTTTGGCCATTAAACGTTGAGGTGTGCTGAGCAAAACCGTTGTATTGTTGTTGAGAAACCGGAGTAAGACATTGTAAAGTGTTTTAAAACTTTCAGGTTCATAATTAATATCGCTCAATAATAAAACATCTGCAGTTAAATCTTCCGGTAAATGATTCCAGTCAAGAACAGATGCTGATATATTCTGTAGCATGTTTTCTTTAATGGATGCATCCATTACTTCAACAGCTTCAGTTGCATAATCACTGCATGTTACTTCTTTTGCAAAAGATGCTGCAAGTAGAGAAGGCATTCCCAATCCTGCTGCAAGTTCAACTACTTTTTTATTCTCAACCATGTGAGGATGTTCAGCAATAAATGAACAAACAGCTTTTGCTGCAGGCCATACTTTTCCCCAATAAGGAAAAACAGCCGAGGGGTTTTTGTTTGCCTCATTTTTATACCATTGCTGTAATATATTTTCATCGGGCACCAAAACTTTTATGTTGCTTTTGTTAAACGGAAAAGTCTGCAGATGGCATTGAATAGTCATACTAAACAAAGAAAAGAAAGAAGGTGATTGATTTGCAGAAACTGTTTTACTTTTATTTTATGCAACGAAAAAAACCTGATGTGGATGTGATTAAGGATGTGCTTGAGCTGATGCTTGTGGCAAGGCCCGATTCAACTTTTGTAAAAAGCCTTGCCTTTCAGTACGAAGAGCGGGGCGGACTCAGTAAAAAACAACTGGAAGGGTTACGGCAAAAGGCATTGAAGGTTGCCTCCATTCCTGTAAACAAACTGGCAACACTTGAGGCTATTATTAAAAAGAAACCGTTAAAGGAACGGGCACCTGCTTCGGTATCAACAACACCCATGTTTGTAAAAGATGAAGCTGCAGGAAAAATTATTGATAGCATACTTGCTAAATATCCGCAACACAAACGTGTTATTTTTCTGAAAGCGAAATATGATAACAATGAAACACTGACATCATCGGAAATAACAGAACTGAAAAAATTTGAAAAGCTGCTGAAATAATTATTCCCAGAAAACAGTTTCGTGGTGATCGAACCAGGTTGTATAAAACGGTTGGTGTAGTTTTTCCACCTGGTTGCGTTTTACCTTTAAAGTTGGAGTAAGTAAACCGTTTTCAATACTCCAGTTTTCTTTCATAATAATTGCTTTCTCCACCCATTCATAATGTTCAAGCGATGGATTTACACTGCTTAAAGAAGCGGTAATACTTTCAACAATTTCCTGTTTTGATTTTAGTTTTCCAATTTCAGAAAGTGTAATTAATGCAATAGGCTGTGGAATACCCATGCCCACAACACACACATGTTCAATATCTGTATTTGCCATTAACTTCAGTTCAATGGGTGCAGGTGAAATATATTTTCCTTTATCTGTTTTAAACTGGTCTTTTGCACGGCCGGTTACAAATAAAAATCCATCATGATCGTATTCGCACAGATCACCTGTTTTTAAATAACCTTCTTCGTCAAATACTTCGGCAGTTAGTTCGGGTTCTTTGTAATAACCCTTCATAACACTCGGGCTTTTTATTCTTAATTCACCTTCTTCCGAAATTTTTACATGTAATCCTGAAAATGGTTTTCCAACCGATCCGTGCCGGTAAGCATCGGGGCGTTCAAAATGAGCATAAACACAATCTTCGGTCATGCCAAGTGCCTGTATAATGGTTACACCAATTTTATCGTACCATTGAAGCATCTCAACTGAAATAGGCGCTGCGGCGCTGTAAATATGAGAAGCTCGGTATAAGCCAAGTTTTTTTCTGATATTTTTTCTGATAAATGTATTTACAAAAGGAATTGCCAGCAAAATATTGAGTTTATCCTGCGGAATTTTATTGAGAATTCCTTCTCTGAATTTTCCCCATAAACGTGGCACCGCAAAAAACACTTGTGGCTGAATTTCTTCTATGTTTTTTGCAAAGGTCTGAATGGATTCAGAAAATGATATGGTTGAACCACTATACAACCCGTTGAATTCAATTCCGGTACGTTCGGCAATATGGCTTAATGGTAAATACGAAAACATGGCTGAACGTTTAGGTAGCCGAAGTTCTTTAATTGCAATATTTAATACCGCATCAAAATTTCCTGCTGTATGAATAACTCCTTTTGGATTGCCGGTGGTGCCTGAGGTATAAATGATGGTTAATATTTCATCAGCAGTCCAGTGATGTATGTTTTCAAGTGGCTGATGCTTTGCTGTCAGTTGGTTCCAGTTGTATTGCCAGGACTGTTCGTAATCGTCGAAACCAATACGTATAAAATTGGAAGGGATGCCTGCTTCCTGTGTTGAAAAATCATCCAGCTTGCCAATAAAAATTGCTTTTGCATCACTGTGTTCCAGTATTGGCCTGATGGCATGTGCAGTGAGTGTAGGATAAATTGGTATTGATATACATCCTGCCATCATAATGGCAAGGTCTGCCATCATCCAGTGAGCACAGTTTTTTGAAAGAACAGCTATATGTGTTTTTTCAGGAAAACCGAGCGATTTTATTGCCGAAGCAATTTTTCTGCATTCAGTATCGGCCTGTTTCCATGTCCATTCTTTCCATTTTCCGTTGAAAGGCTGACGAAGAAAAATTTCATCGGGTATCTGCTGTACATTTCTTAGAAATTCCTGTAGGGGAGAAGATGGCATGGCATGAATTTAAAATGGCTAAACTAAATAAATTCTTTAACAAACAAGGAGAATGAAAGTTATTACCACCTCGCCACAATCTTAAAATTTACCAGTCTTGGTGTTAAGCGGTTCGGGATAAGATAAATACTGTTGCTGAAATCTTTTATCAGCATATACGAAATGGTATTGGGCTTGTCAATTACATTAAATATTTCAAGACTTGCCCAAATGGTATTAAAATCCCTGAATGGGCTATGGCTTCTGCGTTTTGATTTTTCTCCATCAAGAAGTAATGCACTGAAACCAAAATCAACCCGTATGTATGGATCAATTATAAAGGCATTACGGTACTTGACATTGTTGGGAATATTGTACGGAAGATTAGTGCCGTACAAAAAATTCATGGAGAATTTGAAGTTTTTATTTGTTGGCAAATAATCCTGGTAAAACATTCCAAAGTTTAAGAATCTGTCAGTTGGTCGGCGAACCCATCCGCCCTGCACTAACGTACTGTCAACCGGATTGTTCAGGGAATCCAATGTGTAATTATACCATTGATCGTCGCTTAAATTTTCTCTTGTACGCATCAAACCAATACTTACCCAGCTTTCAGCATCTTTCACCAGTTCGCCAAACAATCTTGCTTCAATTCCTGTGGCATAGGCTTTAGCATTATTCTTTCCAAAATAACGGATGCGGACGTTGTCAATATCATAAGGAACCACATCGTACATGTGCTTATAATAAGCTTCGGCTTGCAGTTTAAACGGACGGCCACCCCAGCCTTTAAAATTGTAATCAATACCTGCAACTGCCTGCCAGCTTTTTTGTGCTTTAACATCTTTGTTCACTGTTCCGTCGTAAGCACGCAGTTCCCTGTAAAAAGGAGGCTGGTGATAAGCACCCGCAGCAGTGCGTATGATAATATCCTTATTCCAGTTGGGTTTAAATGCAAACTGAATTCTTGGCTGTACCAGCAGCTCATTGTTGAGTGTATTGTAATTATAACGTACACCAACCTGCAAGGTCATGTTCTGCGAGTCCTTCAGAATAATATTATCCTGAATAAAACCTGTGTTACGGAAATATGAGAAATCGGCTGTTGAGTTTATAACTTTATTTAACTGAAGCAGGTTGGGGTTAAATGGCAAACTGTAACCGGCGCTGTCCTGCATTTCCCATTCGTGCAGCTTATCGTTGATCGATTGCTGTTCAAAACTTTCTCCCCACTGAATAAAATGCTTTCCTTTTTCCAGGCTCCCTTTATGCGAAAAATTCAGTACTTGTATTGTAAGGCGGTTGCGTGCAAAATTCTGAAATACACCCGACCCCATCGGGTTTACAATTAAACCAAAATCAGAATGACTGCGATCGAAATCCCGTTCGCCAAATAAATATGCTCCCTGTATATCAAACGATTCTTCTTCTTTATCAGTGAAGCGGCTCAGCATCCATTTCAATTTCAGGTTTTTCTTTGGCTGATAATTAGCCGCCACACCAAACATGTTTGTGCTGTAAGCATCCTTTTCGGCCCCCGCAAAATAAGTATCAAGTCCAAGATTTGTTGTGAAATATTTGGATAAAACAGAGGCGGTTTGCCTGCTGTATTCAGGTGTAAGTTTAAACTGTGATTTTGAATAGTTAGCCATTCCTTCCAGCATCCATTTTTCTTTTGGCTGCCAGGTAATATATCCCTGGAAATCGTTACTTGAGGGAACATAGTTGCCTTTTGTTTCCTGGCTTCCTAATAAATTCTGGTTGCTTTTATTTCTTGCTCCAACAATGTAGCTCCATTTTTCATTTTTGCTTCCACCTTCCAGATGAACTCCCTGCTCAAGCATAGAAACATAAGCTGAACCTCCAAATGATTTTGGACGTTTGTATTGAATATCGAGCACACTGCTCATTTTATCGCCATACTTCGATTGAAAACCTCCGTTATAAAACGTAAGGCTGCGTACCATTTCAGGATTAATGAAACTTAAACCTTCCTGCTGGCCCTGCCTTACAAGATACGGGCGAAATACTTCAAAGTCGTTTACATACACAAGGTTTTCATCGTAATTACCACCACGTACCGAGTATTGCGAAGTAAGTTCATTGTTGCTGCCAACAAACACTTTAATCAGCGCTTCAACACCACCTGTTGCAGAAGGAAGTTGTAAAGCATTTTTTGGATTGATGCGGTAGCCGGCACCTTCTGTTCTGAGGCGGTCATCTTTAACCGTTACTTCCTGCAATTCTTTTGCTCCTTTTTCAAGGCGTATAACCACATATTCTTCTTCATTTTCGTTTAAAAAGAAATTACGCTGATCGCCTCGGAATGATGTGTGGGAAAAGATGAGTGCAAATGCTTTTTCAGCAGGAACTTTTAGTTTAAAATAACCGGAATCGTTAGTAACAATTCCCGATGTGCGGCCAAGAATAACAACTGAAACATGGCTTACCGGTTGTTCATTTTCATCAAGTACTTTACCCGCTATTGTTGCCGATTTTTTCTGGGCAAATGAAACAGATGCCGACAGCAGGAAGATAAACAGTAAGCAGATTTTGGTTGCTTTCATGAAAGATAAAACTAATGCTTTCTGCTAAAACGAAAATAAAGTTGACTTATTTTTTAAGATATAACTTTTCAAAGCTCACTGAAGTTCGTATGCTATTGATTTTGCAGGATTGGATGGAATTTACACACATTAATTTGTTATTGCTTTTTTTTCCCTGCAACTGGGGCTCATTAATTTCAGTTATGTCAAACCTGCTTCCGGTTAAAGGGATGGTAATACGGTAATCGTAGTTGCTTGTCATTCTTACCGATTGTGAAGTTGAAGCGATTTTTAAGGTATCGCCAATTAAATTAAACCTTGTAACAGTACTGTCAATAACCAAGCTGTCAATTAAGGTTACAAACCCTGAACCTTTCTTAAAGGTTTTTAGAATAATTGAACTGGCTTCTTGTTTTGTAAACCCAATGGGTTCAATCAGCATTCCATCGGATGGAGCACAGGGATAATTACAGGAAACGAAAAAAAATGCAGCTATTATTACGAAATGTTTCACGGTTGTAAGATATTTAAATATAGTTCATGACTGCCTGTATTAAATATTTTTCAGCTTACTGATTGTTTCAGCAGGGTCAGCCGAACGGAAAACGGTATTGCCCGCGACCAATACAGTGGCACCTGCATCAAGAATTGTTTTAGCATTCTCAAGCGTAACACCACCATCAATTTCAATGTCAACTTTTAATCCCTGTTCATCAATCATTGCACGAAGGGTTCTGATTTTGTTGAGTGTGTTGGGAATAAATGATTGTCCGCCAAAGCCCGGGTTTACACTCATCAGCAGCACAAGATCAATGTTGCCTAAAATATCTTTCAGCAGTTCAACAGGTGTGTGAGGGTTTAATGCAACACCGGCTTTCATCCCCAGCGATTTTATTTGCTGAATGTTGCGGTGCAGATGTGTACAAGCTTCGTAATGAACTGTAAGAATATCGGCACCGGCTTTTTGAAAAGCCTCAGCATATTTTTCCGGATGCTCAATCATCAGATGCACATCAAATGTTTTGGTTGATGCTTTGCGTAAAAACTCAATAATCATTGGCCCGAATGTAATATTAGGTACAAATGTTCCATCCATTACATCGAGATGATACCAATCGGCAGCACTGTTGTTCAACATGTCACAATCGGCCTGCAGGTTAATAAAGTTTGCGGATAATAATGATGGAGCTATAATGGACATGTGATATTTTTTATAGTTTTTTTCGATCATTTATTTTACAACACCTAACCGTTTCAGTGCATCTTTTGCTTCAGTAATTGACTGGTCAAGCGCCAGGGCTCTTTTATAATTGTCAATTGCTTCCTGTGTATGGTTGAGTTTTTCTTCCGCTTTAGCCATCCAGAAATAACCATCTGCATATTTGTTACTGATGCTCGTGGTTTTTTCAAAAGCATTGTGAGCTTCAGCAAAATTACCCATATCATAATAAATCAGCCCTTTTTCAATATATGCATCAAGATAAGTGTAATCTTCTTTTATTAACTGGTTATATATACGCAAAGCATTCTTTTTGTCTTTTATTTTGGAATAGTAGGCTGCTTTTACAAACAAGATATCGCTACGCATTCTTATAGCGGTAGGTTCTTTCAGCAATTCATCACAAAGGCTTGTTGCGGCTGCATTACCCGTTTCGGCATAAAGAGCAGCAAGCCTTAGCTGTGCTTCAGGAAATAAACCTGCAGTGTCGAGCGATTGCCTGTAAAAAGAAATGGCATTGATTGTGTCGCCTTTTTTCTCCAGGGCATCGGCTTTCATAAACAAATAAGCAGGGTTGCCGGGGTTTTTCTGTAGCAATAGTTCAATCTGGCTAATGGCTTTATCTAATTGATTGTTTTGAACAAGTTCCTGAACAAAGCTTTCACGTAAACTGTCGGATTGCGGTGTGCTGTTCACTTTTTGTTCAAGTTCGCTTACTACAGCCTTTGGGGCGGCAGAATCGGAAACGTTTTTTTTATCTGAACCATTGTTGTTGCAGGAAAACAGCAGCAGAGAAAAAAAAGCAACACCAGTAACCGTTTCTTTATACATGCGGCAAAACTAAAATATTTTAACGCAGGCTTTCTACAATTTCCTGACATTTGCAAGCTGTTTTGCGAATATTTTTACAAAAAACCATCTAAATGAAGTCAGTAAGTTTCTTTCTTCCTGTGCTAATTACAGTATCGTTAATCCATTTTTTCCCGAAAGTTGAAAAGAGTGTTGTACCCGGCATTGAAATAGTGAGCACCGATGATACTGTTCATTATCCTGAAGAAAAGCATTTTAGAAATATCAGGCAGCTTACGTTTGGCGGCGATAATGCAGAAGCATACTTCAGCTACGATGGTAAATGGCTGATTTTTCAGAAAACCAATCCTAAAGAGGGCATTCCCTGCGATCAGATGTATATCGGAAAAGTTCCTGCTAATCCCGGGGAGGAATTTGTTCCCAAATTAGTGAGTACCGGAAAAGGCAGAACCACCTGTGGTTTTTTTATGAAAGATGGTAAACATATTATTTATGCTTCCACACATCTTGCGGCCAATACATGTCCACCTGTACCCGACAGGAAAAAGTATGGTAACAAATACATCTGGCCTTTGTACAGCAGTTATGATATTTTTATGGCCGACCTGAATGGTAAAATTGTTAAACAATTAACCCATAGCAAAGGTTATGATGCAGAGGCCACACTTTCGCCCGACGGAAAGAAAATGATTTATACCAGTACAAAAGATGGCGATATTGATTTGTATATTATGGATTTAAAAACGGGCAAGGAAAAACGGATCACGAACCTGTTGGGGTATGATGGTGGAGCATGGTTTAGTCCTGATGGAAAAAAAATCATTTGGCGTGCAAGCCGACCTAAAACCGAAGCTGATATAAAAGAGTACAAGGATTTTCTTGCTGAAAATTTAGTAGCTCCAACCAATATGGAAGTGTGGGTTGCCAATGCCGATGGTAGCAATGCCCACCAGGTTTCAAACTTTGGCCAGGCAAACTGGGCACCTGCGTATATGCCTGATAGTAAGCATATAATTTTCGCCAGCAATCACGAATATAAAAGAGGATTTCCCTTCAACTTATATACCATGAATGAAGACGGTACCAATCTTACAAAAATCAGCCGAGACAAAGGTTTTGATGCCTTCCCCATGTTTAGCCCTGATGGAAAGAAAATAGTTTTCTGCAGCAACAGAAATAACGGAGGCACACACGATACCAATATTTTTATTGCCGATTGGGTTAAATAATGAAATTGATAATGCTTAGTGAAGCAATAAATCTTCCAGCAACTGGTTGTAATCTTTTTTGATGGATGTGAAAACATCTTCTTCTTTGCCGAACTTTTTCATATTAACCTGGTGGTCTCTGTCCAGTTCAACAGATGAATACTTGTTTTCCCTGTATTTTCTGATGGCTTCTTTTTCTTTCAGAATGTTTTTTTCCATGTCATTCAGTTCCCTTTCCTGATCAACAATCTGTTCAAGTAACCGGTTAATGCGGATAGATTTAGGGTTTTGTGAGGGGATGTTTTTGTGAATGGCATCAAGTCGTTCTTCAATAAGGAAAGCGGCTTTTTGATATCCTGTCAGTTCCCATTGCCATTGTGCAATTTCTTGCATGTACTGTTTGGTTTTCATACCGGATTTTTGCTTTTATAAATTAAAAAATACCAGAATAACCAGGTTTTTTCATATCAGGACGTTCTGGATTGTTCTGTAAACTTATGATGATGATTTTAATCAGCCTATGATTTTGGTCACCAAAAGAAAATTTTTACATTATTTTAAAAGAATATGTTTACTAAACTTAAAGGATATTGATTCCTCTTTTACCGGCAGGGGTTTCAAATCTTAAATTTTCTTTCGGCTTTGGCTTTGTTAAAGGATTAAAATGTCTTCTCCCGGGCTGAATATTTTTCCTGTAATCAGGAATAATAACAGGATTAGTCTGCGCAAAAAGAGGGTTTTGCGTATATACAGGCATGTTTGAAGTAAAACGTTTGTCCGGTTTCAGGACAGGCATATTGTCAAGAGGTAATTTGTATATAATCCCTTGTGTAGTTTTGTTTAATATAGAAGACGAATCAAATAAACTGAACTTGATTATTCCAACAACCGGCATTGAATCTCTTTGAACAACATGTTGGGCGTGTGTAAATATGCTGCATGTTGTTAGTAAAACAAGAAATATTAATTTTTTCATAGTGCTTTTATTGTTTTAAAGTTAAGAAAAAAGAAAGTTGATATTTTGTTTTTCTAAAACAGTACTTTTTAATGTTGTATTTTACATAGTTTACCTATGATATTTAAGTGTTTCTGTTTACTTCTTTTTGGGTATTGAAAAAGAGACTGTTTTTTGGATATTAGTATAATGTGAAAGGCTGTATTTGTAATGAAATTTTACTAAGAAATAAAAATTTAACGGTGTATCTTAGCTCTCATCATTTGAAATGATGAGGTGATTGGTTTGTTGAATGCAGCACTGTAAAAACACTTTACTAACTGTATTCAAAAACAGAATACTGTTTGATTGCATTTGCTGTTATGATAATTTCTTATGTGTACAGTATGAATTATAATCAACGATATTTATCATGATTGAAACGGCAAAACAACAGCAAGTCGCTTCATATACGAACAGCAACTCCTGCTGTGTTTTGATTGTTTTTCTGCTCCTTATTTTATTCTCTGGTTGTAAGGAAACAAAAATCCCAGGCGGGCCTGTTTATGGCAATCATCCTGCCGGAGAAATTCCTGAATATCACTTTGCAATCCATGCACAATATAATCCGGCTAAAATGTTAGAGGTTTATCAGCCATTAATGGATTATCTTGGAAAGCACATCAAAGAAATCCACTTTACTCTTGAAACATCAAGAGATTACACAAGTTTTGAAAATAAATACAAAGCCGGTAAGCCAGAATTTTTACTTCCTAATCCATGGCAAACCATTCAGGCAATATCAACCGGATATGATGTTTTACTTATGGCAGGAGACCCCCAGGACTTCAGAGGTATTATCATAGTAAGAAAAGACGGGAGTATTAACAACCCTGCCGATCTAAGGGGTAAAACTGTTTGTTATCCATCAGCAACTGCATTGGCAGCTTGCATAATGCCTCAATATTTCTTTTATCAAAATGGAGTTGATGTAAATAAGGATATTCATAACATATATGTAGGATCACAGGAATCATCTATTATGAATGTGTTTCTGAAAAAATCGGAAGCCGGATGTACCTGGACGATGCCCTGGCAGATTTTTAAAAAGGATCATCCTGCAGAAGCTTCGGAATTAAAACAACTTTGGGAAACGGAATCATTAATCAACAATTCAGTTATGGTGCGTAGTGATATCGATACATTGTTACGGAAACAGGTATCAGACTGTTTGGCGCATTTGCAGGACACGGAAGAAGGTAAAGCAATTCTTTTGGCAATGCAAACATCGAGATTTATACCGGCATCAAATGAAGATTATGATATTGTACGTCATTATATTGAACAATTTGAAAAGCAAGTAAGAAAAATTGAGATAAGATGAAAAGACTGGATTTAAAGCATCATTTATTCTATACCCTGCGAGGCCGTCTTGTAATAAGTATTGCGGCTGTGATAGCAATTATAATGTCTCTTTTTATAACCGATCTGTTATCAAGGCAGAAGAAAATTTTTCTTCAACAACAAACAGAACATGCTGTTGCATTTTCTCAGGCACTTTCAATATCTGCTGCAGGGTGGCTTGCATCGTATGATATTGCCGGGCTGCAGGAGTTAGCCGATGCACAGAAGAGATACCCCGAACTTCTTTATACAATTCTTACAGATAATAAAGGCCATATTCTTGCTCATACCGATAAATCAAAAATTGGTCAGTATTTACTTGATCTTCCTCGGAATGGCCAGTTAACCATCATCAGCCAAAGTCCGGAATTAATTGATGTTGCTGTTCCTGTAAAGCTTGAAAACCGTCAGGTTGGTTGGGTACGTTCCGGGTTAAACCAACAGATAGCAACTTCGCAACTGAATGATGTAATTGCGAAAGGGCTTTTATATATTTTTATTGCAATTCTGGCAGGTGCTTTTATTGCATGGCTTATGGCACATTGGCTTACACTGCGATTGTATGCAGTGCAAAAAACCATTAAAGAAGTAAGAACAGGTAATAAAGATGCACGAATATGGATGAAGGGGTATGATGAAGCTGCGCAACTTGCACAGGAATTTAATGAGATGCTTGATGTGCTGGATGAACGTAATACAGAACTCAGCAACAGCGAAACACGTTTTAAAAAGTTGTTTAATGTTTCTGTTATTCCGCTCGTATTTATCACCCGGGAAGGCGAAATCCTTAATTATAATCTTTCTTTTCAAAGATCATTTGGTTATTCGGGAGAAGATATAAGTAACATTCATGATTGGTGGCAAAAAGCTTATCCTGATCCTGAATACAGGAAAATTTCAATTGAAAGATGGGATAGTTCTATACAGAAGGCAATTGCTGAGCAAACAGATATTACTCCATCAGAATATAATATTGTATGTAAGAACGGGGAAATACGAACAACGCTGATTTCGGGAGCAATTATTGATAATAATTTGCTTGTGGCAGTGTATGATATTACTGAGCGTAAAAGGTCAGAAGACAGGTTAAGGCATAGTGAAGAACGTTTTCGTGCAATATTTGAAAAAGCGCCCATTGGCATTGCATTAGTAAACCCGGCAACTGGTAAAATTCATGAAGCAAATCTTCGTTTTGCAATCATCGTTAACCAGCCAGTACAGGAGTTGTTGAAATTAAACTGGTCGGATGTTCTGCATCTCAGCGATGAAAATCATGCACTGGAGTTTTCGGACCAGTTAAGAGAAGGAAAAATTCAGAGTTTTCACCTGCAAAAAAAATATGTACAGTCTTCAGGAAATGAAGTATGGATTAATATCACTGTTGTTGCAGTAAGCGCAGGTAATAATGAAGCGCCTCTGCATTTATGTATGGTAGAGGATATTACAGAAAGGCGCAAAGCAGAACTGAAGCTGAAAGAGGCTTATGAACGGCTGCAAAAAATTGCAGCAAGGGTTCCCGGGGTTATTTTTCAGCTAAGAGTAAAGCCCGATGGAAGAATCAATTTTCCTTATGCCAGCAATGCAATTAAAGAATTGTGTGGAGTTGACCCTGAAGATGCTAAACTTGATGCTGCTAAAGTTTTTGAAAGAATACACCCCGATGATTACACAAGTGTAAGGGCTTCTATACAGCAATCATGTACGGACTTGAATGTTTGGCAACATGAATACAGGCTGGTACATGAAGATGGGAGAGTGAGTATATTATATGGAAATGCGATGCCTCAGAAAGAACCCGATGGTTCGGTTCTTTGGCATGGCTTTATTTCCGATGTTACCAATAAAAAACTTGCAGAAGAGCAATTACATGCATCACAGCAAATAACACATACAATCATCAATACAGTTTCAGTAAGAGTATTCTGGAAAGATAAAGATCTGGTATATATGGGATGCAATGAAATGTTTGCAAAAGATGCAGGTTGCAAACATCCTGCAGATGTAATAGGAAAAGATGATTTCGGCATGAGTTGGCAAAAACAGGCAGAATTGTTCCGCAAAGATGACCGACTGGTATTAGAGTCGGGTCAATCCAAATTAAATATAGAAGAAATAGTTCCTCTTGCTGATGGCAGCCATATTTCAGTGCTTACCAGTAAAACGCCACTCCGCAATTCAAAAAATGAAATTATTGGAGTAATTGGTACTTATATTGATATAACAGATCGTAAACTGGCTGAAATTGCTGTAAATAAAACAAACAGGTTGTATTTGTTTGTAAGCCAGATTAACCAAATGATTATACAGACAAATGATGAGCTTGCCTTGTTTGAGGAGGCCAGCAGAATAGCAGTTGAATTTGGAGAATTCAGAATGTCATGGATTGGACGTTTGGATGAAGAAAAAAAGATTGTCGTGCCAATTGTATTTAAAGGTGAAGAGAAAGGTTACCTGTCCGAAATCAAGTCAATTTCTGTTGAAGAAGTTCCCCAAGGGAAGGGGCCTACTGGCACAGCTCTTCGTGAAACAAAAGTTGCAGTATGTAATGACATTGCAAATGATCCCTCAATGGCTCCATGGAGAGAAAGTGCTTTGAAACGGGGATACGCTTCATGTATTGCATTGCCGTTAAAAAAATCGGGGAAGGCGGTGGGCGTTTTTTCTTTATACGCATCAACGCCTGATTTTTTTAATGTGGATGAAGTTAATCTTCTGGAAGGGGTAATTAATAACCTTTCATTTGCACTTGAAACTATTGAAACTGAAAGGCAAAGAAAAAGTGCTGAAAAGAGATTGAAAGATTACATTTTCGCTTTGAATGAATCATCTATCGTAGATGTGTCGGATAAAAATGGAATTATTCAATATGCTAATGAAAATTTTTGCAAAATTTCAGGATATTCTCTTGATGAATTAGTAGGGAACGATCATCGTATTTTAAAATCAGGGTATCATTCAAAGCAACATTATGAAAAACTATGGGCAACAATCTTAGCAGGAAATGTATGGCGAAGTGAAGTAAGAAACAGGGCCAAAGACGGATCTTATTATTGGGTTGATACGACGATTATTCCATTTTTAAATGAAGCACAGAGGCCTGTTCAGTTTATCACGATCAGGTCAGATATAACAAAGCGAAAAGAAGCTGAATCGAAAATTACTGAAGCGCTGGAACGTTATGATCTGTTAACAAAAGCCAGCAGCGATACAATATGGGATATTAATACAAAAGCTGGAACAATAATTTATAACCAGGGGTTAAACCGTACGTTCGGCTACAGTATTTCGGAACTTGGGGTTGAGGCCGATTGGTGGGAGGCTCATGTTCATACTGAAGATCGTGAATATGTTTTAAAAGCGCTTGAAAAAGCAATCACAAATCAAGAACAGTTTTTCCAGTTTGAATACAGGTTTATGTGTGCCGATGGAACTTATAAATACGTTCACGACCGTGCATTTGTTATTTATGATGATAATGGTATTCCTGAACGTATGATTGGCTCAATGCAGGATATAACATCGGAAAAAGAGCTTGCAATAAAAATTGAAAAGGAAGTAATAGAAGCGCAGGAAAGGGAATGGAACCAGATAGGAATGGAGCTTCATGATAATGTAAACCAGGTGCTGGCGGCATCGTTATTATTCATGGGGTATAGTCTTGAAAAGATGAAAAATGGTGATTTGCCTGCTAATGAAATAAAAGAAAGTGAAAAGTATGTACGTGAAGCCATCAACGAAATAAGAAAGCTTTCTCACCAGCTATCGCCCGGAGCAACTAAGAATGTTTCATTAATGCATGTGATTACCTCGCTTATTGATACAATGAAAGAAGGGAACAGATTCCATATTTCGTTTGAAACAAGCAAACTGGAGAATCTGAAAATATCAGATAAACTTCAACTAAATCTTTACCGAATATTGCAGGAGCAGCTTAACAACATTGTAAAGCATGCTGAAGCAAATGAAGTAACTATCAGTTTGTCAAAAGACGGCAACTGGCTTGTATTACGTGTTGTTGATGATGGAAAAGGGTTCGATCCGGAGAAAAAAGTGAGGGGGATTGGTTTAGAAAATATCAGGCGAAGAGTAAAGGCATTTTCAGGCGAGATGAGGCTTTACAGTTCTCCTGGAAAGGGATGTGAAATTATTGTAGAAATTCCTTTATAAAGAGGTGTTTAAAATCATCACTTCGGTAACAAATTAAACTGGCATTGTTTCTTGTTGTGAAAATGAACAAAAAATAATTTCATTACAGTAGTTTGCACGAATGCTTTAGTTTTGACATAAACAATAACATAATATGTACACAGGTTTACTTCATTTGCACAACATTTTACGCTGGGTAATTTTAATTTTATTGCTGATTGCGTTAGTTCAGTCGTTCACTAAAAACAATAGCGTAAAAAAGGTTAGTTTATGGCTGCTTATTTCAGCGCACATAACTCTTATACTTGGCTTATTTCAATATTTTAATAGCGAAACCGTAGGGTTTCATCTCGTTGAAAATATGGGTGGTTTTGGAAATGTGATGAAAGATGGTTTTGCACGTTTCTGGGTTGTTGAGCACATTACTGCTATGATTGCAGCAATTATTTTAATAACAATGGCTCGGGGCAAAACAAAAAAAGAAAATTACAATGCAGCAAAATGGTTGTATTTAATTGCACTGGTATTAATAATGGCTGCAGTTCCCTGGCCATTCAGGGAGGCTATTGCTCGACCTTGGCTCTAAACAATCAAACATATTCTTTAAAACAGCGAATGATTTCATTCGCTGTTTTATTTTTTGCCGAGCTCAATTACTTCACAGTCTCTCATGTTTTTTCCATCAATAACAAAACGGATAATTGTTCTCATTTTATGCCAGCCTTGTTTTCCGGCAGCACCGGGGTTCATGTGCAGGCAATTGATCTTATCATCGTACATCACCTTTAAAATATGCGAATGTCCGCTGATGAACAGTTGCGGATTATGAAGCTGCAGCTCTTTTCTGGTTTCAGGATTGTATTTAGGCGGATAACCACCAATATGCCTTATCAGTACGTTCACATCCTCACAATTAAAAGAAAGTTGTTCAGGATAAATACTTCTGATGTCCTGTCCATCTATATTTCCAAACACTCCCCGCAGCGGTTTGTTTGATTTTGATTTCAGTTCATTGGCAAGTTCAATCGTTCCCCAATCGCCTGCATGCCATATTTCATCGCATTGCTCAAAATGGTTGAACACTGCTTCATCAAGAAAACCATGTGTATCTGATATCAGTCCTATTCTTGTCATGCTTAATCAATTAAATTATCTTCTTTCAGTTTTTGTAAAATCATCACCGCTCCTGGTGCCGTTTCTTGTTGCAGAAGATATTCATCAAGTGTAAAAAATCTTAAATCTCCCACTTCAGCCGATGCTCTTGCATTTATTTCGGTATGTAATAAATAGCATTCTTGTTCCATCATCAATCCGTCACTTTCTCCGTAAGCCAAAGCAGTGATATGTGTATAGTAAGTAAAATCTTTTTGGTTGAGTTCACAGTTCAGTTCCTCAGCAATTTCCCTGCAAAGCGCAGCTACAGGTGTTTCATCCGTGTCAATCTTTCCACCCGGAAGATAAAAGCATTGTTTGTTTTTGCTGAATGCAAGTAATAGTTTCCTGTTATGTATTACGAGAAGCCCAACGGTGAAAATCTGTTTTTTCATTTAGTAGATGCTGGTGCTGTGTAAAAATAACGAACTGTTTAAAGAAAAAAATTTGGACTGGAAGATATTTGTTTTACCTTTGTTAACCATTTGGTTAAATTTTATGGTTAAAACCGGAAAAGACAGTACAACAGAGGAAAGAATACTTGAGGCAGCAAGGCAGGAGTTTGTTGCTAACGGGCTTGCTGGTGCCCGTATGCAGGAAATAGCCGATAAGGCTGGTATTAATAAAGCTCTTTTGTATTACTATTTCAGAAGCAAGGAAAAATTGTTTGAGAAGATATTTAAAGAAGCAATGCAATCTTTTTTGCCAAAAGTGAATGCAATTCTGGGAAGTGATCTTGGCCTTTATGAAAAAATTGAAGCTTTTTGCAGTGAGTATATTGATAAGATTCTGCAAAATCCGTTTATTCCATTATTTGTTCTTCATGAACTAAACAGGCAGCCTGATGAATTTGTAAAAAATATGTGGGAAGGGAAAAAGCCTAATGTAAAAAAGCTTTTTATCCAAATTGAGGAAGCTGTTCAGAAGAAGCAGATACGGCCAATACACCCGGCTCACCTGATGATGAATGTTTTGGGTATGTGTGTGTTTCCGTTTGTTGGCAAGCCTTTGGAGCAGTTGATAATGAATATTTCTGAGAAGCAATTTGTTCAGATGATGGAAGAACGTAAAAAACTCATTCCTGAATTTGTGTGGCGGGCAATAAGTATAAAATAAGTGCAGCTCATGCTGCTTAAAACAGGGTTTATGAAGAAACTATTTTTCCTTTTTTTGTTTGCAGGTAATACTGCTTTTTCTCAAACGTTAACTATTGACAAGGTTATCGAAGAGGCAAGGCAAAATTATCCATTGGTTAAACAAAAGGATTTAATTAAGCAAACAAAAGAAATATCAATTGAAAATCTCACTAAAGGATATTTGCCACAGATTACATTAAGTGGTCAGGCAACTTACCAGTCGGATGTTACAAGTATTAAAATTTCGCTTCCCGGTGTAAGTATTACTCCTCCAAGTAAAGATCAGTACAAAGTAGTGGCTGATGTAAACCAACTCATCTGGGATGGCGGCTTAATCAAAGAACAAAAAAATATTCAGCAACTGAATGCTGATGTGGAAGATCAGAAAATTGAAGTGGAGTTATACAAACTTACCGACAGGGTTAACCAGATTTATCTCAGCATTTTATTTATTGATGAACAGTTAAAACAGGCTGAGCTTACTAAAAATGATATTGAAACCGGGTTGAAAAAAACAGAAGCACAGGTGCAGAATGGTGTTGCATTTAAATCAAATATCAACTTGCTGAAAGCTGAAATATTAAAAGTGGATCAACGCATTATTGAATTAAATGCTACACGGAAGGGATTGACAGATGTGCTGAGCTTGTTTACCGGAGAACAGTATTCTGCTGCTGTAGTATTTGAAAAGCCGTCAACTAATTTTTCTTCGGATGAAATTATTCAACGACCTGAACTGAACTTGTTTCAAAAACAACAGAGTCTTTTAAATAGTCAGAACATTATTATCAAAGCCCGGAATCTTCCTAAAACGAGTGTTTTTTTCCAAGGGGGATATGGCCGGCCGGGTTTAAATATGCTTGAAAATAAATTCTCTCCTTACTATATAACAGGAGTGCGTTTTAGCTGGGCCTTTGGTGGTTTATATACGGCAAAAAAGGAAAAACAGTTGGTTGATGTGAACAAAAAAATCATCAGTGTGCAACAGGATGTGTTTATCCTCAACACCAACGCACAATTAAAACAGCAGCAAAGTGAAATTGATAAGATCAATAAACTGGTTGAAAAAGATCAGGAAATTATCGAGCTGAGAATAAAAGTAAAAGAAGCTGCAAATGCACAGCTTGAAAACGGAGTAATTACCGCAAATGATTACCTGCGTGAAGTAAATGCAGAAGACCAGGCACGACAAACATTAATTGTTCACCAGATACAATTATTACAGGCACAAATTAATTATCAAACTATCAAGGGAAAATAAATATGCGTAACATTTTCACAGCAATTATTGCTGCAACACTGCTGATAAGTTGTAACGGCAACGGAAACAAGTTCGATGCTTCTGGAACATTTGAAGCAACAGAAGTGATTGTTTCGTCCGAACTCAATGGTAAGATTCTTACGTTCAGCATTAACGAAGGCGATACAATTTCTGCCAACCGTGTTATAGGAAGTATTGATGCAGTTGGTTTATCGCTGCAGAAAGAACAGGTGCAGGCAAGCATCAGTTCGCTGAACGATAAAACAGTTGATGTTGCTCCGCAGGTACAGTTGCTGCAAAACCAGCTTGCTGTTCAGCAATCTCAACTGACCAATCTTTTGCATGAAAAGCAACGGGTTGAAAACCTGATTAAACAGGATGCTGCAACAGGCAAACAGCTCGATGATATCAATGCACAGATTGATGTGGTGAAAAAGCAGATGGTTGTTACACAGCAGCAGATTAATGTGCAGCGCAGCAATGTTTCCACTCAAAACAAAAGTATTTTAAGTGAATCGAAACCGTTGCAAAAGCGAGTTGCACAATTTGATGATCAGTTAAAGCGTGCTGATATTGTAAACCCTATCAATGGAACAGTGCTAACCAAATATGCGGAAGCCGGTGAAATAACTGCAGCAGGAAAGGCATTGTATAAAATTGCTGATCTCAGTGTGTTGAAATTAAGAGCATATGTTACCAATGATCAATTGGCGCAAATAAAACTTGGTCAGCAGGTGAAAGTACTTGTTGATGACGGGAAAGGTAAGTACAAAGAAATGATCGGAACTATTTCATGGATTTCGGATAAAGCTGAGTTTACTCCAAAAACCATTCAGACAAAAGAAGAGCGTGCCAATCTTGTGTATGCCATCAAAGTAAATGTGAAGAATGATGGTTACCTGAAAATCGGAATGTACGGCGAAGTGAAATTTCAATAAAAATTATCGAGCTAATTTACATCAACAGCGATGATAATTTTTATTGAAATACTATGTGGCAATTAAAAAATAAAAAATTATCACATGAAATTTCAATAATGCAAAGTATATCAGTACAACATATCGTTAAAACATACAGCGAAAAAAAGCAAACAATCAAAGCGCTGAATGATATTTCGTTTGAAGTATCAAAGGGTGAGTTGTTTGGTATCATTGGACCTGATGGTGCTGGAAAGACTTCTTTGTTCCGGATACTTACAACACTGTTGCTTGCTGACAGTGGCACTGCAACAGTAGAAGGGTTGGATGTAGTGAAAGATATTAAAGCAATCAGGAAAATTTCAGGTTACATGCCGGGCAGGTTTTCATTGTACCAGGATTTAAGTGTTATTGAAAATCTCAACTTCTTTGCCACGATCTTTAATACAACTGTTGATGAAAACTACGATTTAATTAAAGACATCTATTCGCAGATTGAACCATTTAAAGATCGCCGTGCAGGAAAATTATCCGGTGGTATGAAACAAAAACTGGCGTTGAGTTGTGCATTGATTCATCGCCCCACTGTTTTGTTTCTTGATGAGCCAACAACTGGTGTGGATGCTGTTTCAAGAAAGGAATTCTGGGAAATGCTGAAACGATTGAAAGAACAGAGCATCACAATTCTTGTTTCAACTCCTTACATGGATGAAGCAGGTATGTGCGACAGAGTAGCGTTGATGCAATCAGGTTCAATAATGACGATTAACACACCGCAGGGAATTGTTCAATCATTTAAACATGCAATTTTTGGTGTGCGTGCAAAGAATATGCTGAACCTGCTCAACGACTTAAAGTCGAATGATATGGTTGCACAGGCTTATCCATCAGGCATCTATCATCATGTAATTATGAAGAATGGTGAAAGTAAAGAAGAACTGAAAGCATACCTGCAGAAAAAAAATCATCAGCAACTGGAAGTAGTTGATTCAAGTCCAACTATTGAAGATTGTTTTATGAATCTTATGCAAGAAAACAATGAGTAACGATATCATCATATCCGCATCAAAATTAACGAAGCGTTTTGGTCATTTCACAGCAGTGGATGAAATAACGTTTGATGTACACAAAGGAGAAATATTTGGTTTTCTTGGCGCAAATGGTGCAGGCAAAACAACTGCTATGCGTATGCTTTGCGGTTTGTCTAGACCAACTTCAGGCAAAGCTACTGTTGCAGGATTTGATGTATATAAACACAACGAAGATATTAAGAAGAATATCGGTTACATGAGTCAGAAATTTTCTTTGTATGAAGATTTAACGGTTCGGGAAAATATGCAGTTGTACGGTGGTATTTATGGTAAGAGTAATGCTTTCATCAAACAAAAAACACAGGAAATAGCTGATCAGTTGCACTTGGGTAATGAAACCGATAAACTGGTAAAATCATTACCGCTTGGATGGAAACAGAAAGTAGCATTTTCAGTTGCAATATTTCACGAACCTGAAATTGTTTTTTTAGATGAACCAACCGGAGGTGTTGATCCGGTTACAAGACGGGAGTTCTGGAACATGATTTATGAAGCAGCCGATAAAGGCATTACTGTTTTTGTAACCACACACTATATGGATGAGGCCGAGTATTGCAGCAGGGTAAGTATTATGGTTGATGGAAAAATTGAAGCAATGGATACACCTGCTGAGCTGCGGAAAAAATACAATGCACCATCTATGGATGAAGTTTTTCTGAAGCTGGCAAGGAAGGCAACAAGATCAGAAATGTAAAATTGAAAAGTGAGAATTGAAAGTTGAACGGTAAAACAAATTTTGAATATGAAAGAAAGCATCGTAGCAACTAAATCAGTTGAATTTGCTTTGAATGTGATTTCAATGGCAAAGGAATTGGTAAATGAGAAACGGGAATTTGTTTTATCAAAACAGGTTATGAAAAGTGGAACAGCTATCGGGGCATTGATAAGGGAAGCTGAACATGCTGAATCAAAAGCAGATTTTTTGCATAAAATGAATATTGCTCTTAAAGAAGCTAATGAAACATTATACTGGCTTTTATTGCTTTTTAAAGGCATGTATATTAGTCAGGAGGAGTACGAAAAATTGAACCAGAATTGTGAAGAACTTGTACGGTTACTTGCGAGTATTGTGAAAACAACTAAAACAAAACTTAGCAGATGAAGCAGCGTTCTCCATTTTCCATTTTCTATTTTCAATTTTACTCTTTTGTAAAAAAAGAATTCCTGCACATCTGGCGGGATAAACGTACCATGTTTATCCTCTTGGGTATGCCGGTTATTCAGATTATTATTTTTGGTTTTGCACTGACTAATGAAGTGAAGAATTCAAAAATTGCTGTGTTGGATCAATCAAAAGATGCAGCTTCTGTTTCGCTTATACAGGAACTGGATGCAAGTCGGTATTTTGATGTGCAGCAAAATCTTACATCATACAAAGAAATTGAAACTGCATTCCGTACAGGAAAAATTAAACTGGCAGTTGTATTGCCCAATCAGTTTGATGAAGATCTGCAGCATGTCAACAAAGCATCAGTGCAATTAATTGCTGACGCATCTGATCCTAACGTTGCCAATACACTTACGAATTATGCAACTGCGGTAATTATGGATTTTCAAAACCGTATTACCAACAATAAAAAACTTCCTTATAGTATTAATGTAGAAACAAGAATGCTGTACAACCCTCAGTTAAAAGGAGCCTACAATTTTGTTCCGGGTGTAATGGCAATGGTGCTGCTGCTTGTTTGTACAATGATGACAGCCATTACTATTGTTCGTGAAAAAGAAATGGGCACAATGGAAGTAATGCTTGTTTCGCCCATGAAGCCACAGATGGTGGTGTTTTCAAAAGCGGTTCCTTATTTAATGTTATCTGCAATTAATATTACTTCCATTTTATTGTTGAGTGTGTTTGTGCTTGAAGTGCCGATTAACGGTAGTCTTATATTACTTGTTGCAGAAAGCCTTTTATTTACATTGGTAGCACTTTCACTTGGGTTATTAATATCAACTATTACCGATTCGCAACAGGCTGCTATGTTTATTGCATTGGTAGGAATGTTTTTGCCAACTGTAATGCTCAGTGGTTTTATGTTTCCCATTGAAAATATGCCGTTGCCGTTGCGGACTGTGTCGAATATTGTTCCGGCAAAATGGTTTTACATCATTGTCCGTTCAGTTATGATTAAGGGCTTGGGCATTGCAGGAGTGTGGAAAGAAACATTGGTTCTTGTTGGTATGTTGTTATTTTTCTTAACTGTGGCTGTTAAACGTTTTAAAATCCGTTTGCAATGAGAACACTTAAATTTTTACTGCAAAAAGAGTTCCGGCAAATATTCCGTGACAAGGCAAATGTGCGCATGATTTTTATTATGCCGGTTATTCAATTGCTTATCCTTCCCTGGGCCGCCGACTATGAAATCAAGAATATTAAACTTTCGGTAACAGATCATGATCATTCTGTCTATTCCCGCCAATTGGTTTCTAAAATTACATCATCAGGTTATTTTCAGTTATCAGGGTATAATGGCTCTTATGAAAAATCATTGGAATTGATTGAAAAAGATAAAGCAGATATTATTCTTGATATACCTGCATCTTTTGAAAAAGCACTTATCAAAGAAAATGAAGCCAGGCTGTTTATTGCAAGCAATGCCATCAATGGTGTAAAAGGAAGTTTAGGGAGTGCCTATCTGCGAAGCATCATCCAGGATTTCAACCGTGAAGTACGACTGGAATGGATGCAGATGCCAAAATTCAGTCCACAAACTCAGATAGAAGTTACTTCTTCCAACTGGTTTAATCCGTTGATGAATTATAAATTTTTCATGGTACCGGGTATGCTTGTGTTACTGCTTACAATGGTTGGCACAAATCTTACGGCTATCAATATTGTAAAAGAAAAAGAAATTGGCACAATTGAGCAGATCAACGTAACTCCTGTCAAAAAATATCATTTCATTATTGGCAAGCTTATTCCGTTTTGGGTGCTAGGCTTAATTGCAATGACCATGGGGCTAATCATTGCCTATGTGATTTACGGCATCCTGCCTTTGGGAAGTTATTTAACCATTTATGGCTTTGCAGCAGTATATCTTTTGGCAGTACTAGGCTTGGGATTACTTATTTCAACTTTTGTAGCCACACAACAACAGGCAATGCTCATTTCGTTTTTTATCATGATGATTTTCGTTTTGCTTGGTGGTTTGTACACTTCTATTGACAGTATGCCTGTATGGGCACAATGGATAACCCGTTTCAATCCTGTAACTTATTTTATTGAAGTAATGCGAATGGTAGTATTAAAAGGCAGCACTTTTGCAGATATAAAAGTTCATTTGCTAATAATAACAGTATTCGCAGTTGTTCTGAATGGATTAGCTATTCTCAGCTACCGTAAAAGGTCATAATGTTTTTTTTCAATCTTCTGATCTGGTTTATCTTCGGGAGTTGTGTTTTTATTTTAGCAAGCGATAGTGCAAATCAAATAGGTTTTATGTACTAATCCCCTTAGTACACAGTTTTATAAATACCCTCGATTTTTTTAACTATGGTTTATCTGTTCTTTCAAATATTAAACTGTAAATTTTGATGGTTACATCATCTTTTATTTTTTTCCGTAGAGTTATCGTTTTCAATTCTTCGGATATGTCAATATCCCCCGCATAAATCACTTTGCTTTTCTTTTCCGGGGATGTTTCAATATCAACAGGTATCCACTCTGATATTGGTTTTAAGCGTTGCCAAACACTAAAAGGCCCGCTATTCTCTGTTCTTCCATATTCGACATATAGTTTATATCTGCCACTGTCTAAAGTAGGCAGGTTTATCTGAACAACCGGCATTGCCTCTGCATCTATGGTTGTTGTCCAGGAATCAGAATGTTTTAAATCAAAAATGATAGCATCATCGTCGTACTTGGCAGATGCAAACCAATAAAGGGAAATTAACATTCCCTGAGGAGTAAGTTTATTCCGGTTTTTTATTGGAGTAACCTTTTCATCTATTCGTATTTCTGTATTACTAAATTGTGGCTTTTCTGCATAAAACAATCCAACTGAAGTATAATCAGTAAGAACGTTTACTTTATCCTCTGGCTGGTGCTCAATTGTAAGTTTGAAATTTTTATTGAAGTTGAGCTTGTCATTCAGGTAAAATCTATACCCCCCAGTTCGGGAAGTCATTTGATCGTACGCTAAAGAACCATGAATGGGTAAACTTATGCCTCTGTCCCATTTATCAAGTATTGCGTAATAGCCGCCGTTGAAATAATCTTCTGAGCCTGTACCATGCAATTTCATTTTTCCGTCAATAGTTGCCACATCGTCGCCTTCAAAAAAAAGTGTATGTCCTTCTTCCAGTCCCTGAGCTATTAAGATTGTACCAATAAAATGCCCTTTACCTTTTATGTCTGCAATAGTATGTGGAATTGAAGATGCGCCATTATAAACCCGTCTGGATTGTGCATATAATTTCCCCTCATTTAGCACATTTCTCTTCCTTTCTGTATAATAAACAGTTCCTGAAACCAATATCTCATCAGGGTCTTCATCTTTGCTTTTATCATATTTCAATTTTACAATAGCTGAATTGTCATATGGCATTGGCAGATAAGAATACAACTTTGTTTGATTGGAGCCCAATAACATTGATTGCATGGCAGGCTTACCAAAGGCAAATCCAAAAAAATCATGAAGTGGAAGTTCCAAAGCATTTTTGGTCTCGTTGTCCCAATTTGCGGTGAGCATAATTTTTCTGTATGCCTGAACTAATGCGCTGCCGGCACTCAGTTCTATGCCAATAATTCTACCTCCCTTTGTGGCATGGTATATAGTTTGCTCAGCTCCTTTTTTTAAAGAAAAACTTATTTTTTTTGCCTTTATCTGCCCGGTACTTGTACTTAATATTGCGATTTTCTTATTCCAGATCTGTTCAATTTCACCAATTTCATTTTTATATTTATCTAAAGTATTTATTGTAAAAGATTTTATGCTTTCATTTCTATCAAGCGTACGATATTGAATTTGAAAGAATCGCATTACATTGCCTTTATATACAATTTTCAATGATTTTTCGTACGAAATTGGTAAATAGCAATAATAACCTCCAATAGCCGTTGCACAAAGTGGCGACACAAAAGGTTTTGTTTGTCCGGTAAATAAATCCTTAAAGGGAATGCTGATTCTGGGTATTTGTTCGCCATCAAAATAAAAGCTAAGCGTATCTACTTCGGGGGTAGGTGTCCAAATTCTGTTCACAAGACCAGGGCCCTTGAGGTCGGCTATTACCCAACCTTCTTTATCTTTTCTGATTGCCGAATATTTTCCTGTAAAACCATCATCATTTAATCCGGTACGGTCGTAACTGGACAATTCTTCTATTTCACCTGTTCGGTATAAAGGCAATCTTGAAACATCAAAAAGGTTTCTCAGTTCCAATTGATAATAATCAATTTGCGCAGAGGCTGAAAAAACAATACAAAGCAGTAGAAGAGTTAGTAATCTTGGCTTCATGATGCATTTTGGTTTAGTTGTTTTGTAATGGGTACCTTACAAAAGTGCTTTTAAAAAAATGAATGATATAACTACCAATGAATAGCACAAGCAGGGAAAATTCACTATTCCATGAATCCTTTTTAGCTGAAGAAATGCTGGCGAAAATATTTCTATGTCTAATATTTATTCATTGATTTATTAATCACTTTAAAAGCACGGATACATCACGAAGTTATAGTAAAAAGTAAATCCTATTTGATTAGCTGCGAATTAATGTAATAAATCCAACATACAACGGATTGACATATTCTGCCAAATTGCTATTCAAAAAAAGCAGTTCCGTTTGAAAGCTGCTTTAATGGCAAAAGATAATCTGATTAAACAGTGCAATACCTGATATTTACTTTCACTATCAGTTAATGAATTTTGCAGAATGAAATAACGATAAAGGTTATCGTTACACTTCTTTTCAAATCAGTCATCAATCTGCAACAACTTGGCAGAAATAACAGTATGGTACATTTTGTGCGGAGATAATATGGTTATGAATTATCATAATTAAAATTTATATTATGAACAATACATTAAAAATGTCATCTATTAAGTCGGTCAATCCGTTTAATAATGAAGTGGTAAAAGAATTTGAAGTAATGACTTCAGATCAGATCAATTCAATTATTGATAAAGCTGATGAAGCTTTCCAAAGCTGGAAAAATGTTTCATTTGAGAAAAGGGCAGTCATCATTCATAAAGTTGCTGCCATTATGCGTGAACGTAAGGAGGAGTTGGGAACGCTTGCAACACTGGAAATGGGTAAATTATTGGCTGAAAGTATTTATGAAGTAGAACTCTCTGCTGATATTTTTGATTATTATGCAAATAAAGCCGCTGAATTTTTAGCCGATGCTCCTTTGGAGGTAATGCATGGTGAGGCATTCTTAAGTTATGAACCAATTGGTGTTTTATTGAGTGTACAGCCGTGGAATTTTCCCTTCTATCAAATTACCAGATCGGCAGCTCCAAATTTAATGGCAGGTAATACAATGGTTCTGAAACATGCTTCTAATGTGCCTCAATGCGCACAAATAATGGAAGACATTTTTACAGAAGCGGGATTGCCATCCGGAGTTTATACTAATTTGTTTGTGCCTGGAAGTCAGGTAGAGGCCATTGTGTCAAACCCTAAAATTAAAGCCGTCACATTAACGGGCAGTAAACCTGCCGGTGCTTCCATTGCTTCAGCAGCCGGGGCATTAGTTAAAAAATCCACACTTGAATTAGGTGGTAGCGATCCGTTTATTGTGTTGGATGATGCAGATATTGATTTAGCTGTTGATACTGTAGTAAAAGGTCGTATGTGGAATGCCGGCCAAGTTTGTGTTTCTCCCAAACGTGTAATAGTTCCATCATCTAAATATGCTGAGTTCCTGGAAAAAACAAAAAAAGCTTTTGCTAAACTTAAAGTTGGGAATCCTATGGATGCAGATACAAACGTTGCACCTTTAAGTTCAGAAAAAGCAGCAAAAGATGTAATGACCCAAATTGAAAAAGCTGTTCTTCAGGGTGCAAATGTTGTTATGGGAGGCAAAAGAGTTGATAGCCCGGGCGCATTTATTGAACCAACTCTTATAACAGACATTACGAAAGAAAACGATGCCTATTACGAAGAAATTTTCGGGCCTGTATTTATGTTGTACAAATACGACACAATAGCCGATGCTGTTGAATTAGCTAATGCTACCGAATTTGGTTTAGGTGGAAGCGTTTTTGGCAAAGACACCAAAAAAGCTGTTGAAATAGCTCGTAAAATAGAAACAGGCATGGTGTACATAAACCATGTTACAGGAATTGCTCCGGAACTGCCTTTTGGTGGAGCAAAAGAATCGGGTTATGGCAGAGAACAATCACCTGCGGGTATTTATGAGTTTGTTAATGCAAAACTGATTCGTGTAACAACACCCGATAAAAACTATTAATCTAAGCTTCTAAAAAGCAAACAAGTCTCTGCCATAAACAGGTGGCGGAGACTTGTTTATACTTTATTTCATCTCATTCATAATAGAAAGGTTTCTGCCATTTAACCTGATTAAAAGATCAGCCAGGCAATAGGTGTATGAGTAATAATTATGCGGCAGCCTCATTCTGCAAATCCTAAAAATCTCCCCCAATCATGGTTCAGACAAAAAGGATTGATTAAATTAGAAGAAACGATTGTACCATGATTAAAATTTCCGATTTAAAAACAGGCGATTTCGTTATGGTAAATAACGAAGGCGCACAAATGGAAGCCGAAGTGCTGGAAGTAGATAACAGTCAGCACCTGGTTAATTTAGAAACCAATGCCGGCCAGAGTTTCTGGTTTGGTGCCGATGACCTGGAACCCATTCCCCTCAGTGACGAAGCGTTGAAAAAAATCAGCTTTATCCGGGAAGATGAGACCGATGGATCGGTTAAATATATGAAAGGAGCATTCCGGCTCCAGATTAACAGCCCCGGCGATTTCAGTCATATCAACTTCTGGTACCGGGAAGACAGGAGGCATGTCAATCAGCCAATTGCCCTTCACCAATTACAGAATTATTACCTGCAAATGACCAAGGTTCACCTTACTGCAGAGCCCATTTAGAAGCAAAAACGGCTATTTTTGCCCCCGGTTTACAAATTTTTTTTAGGAATTGTTGCAGGGGGCAATTTTTTTGTAAAATTTTCAGGAAATCCTCCTATCTTTGCGACCCCAAAAAG
>APMI01000515.1_pt1 | contig 33936 bp, 20 predicted proteins | sample 667938 | NCBI WGS metagenome assembly APMI01 (sample SAMN01084076, study PRJNA167559) | wastewater metagenome | biome: Wastewater | place: Denmark: Ejby Moelle, Odense | collected 2011-11-28
AGGTAGTATCGCCGGTATTTGATTCTCCCTGGTGTAACAGGATGCCTTTGATGATGCCGGATCTTTGAGCAATTTTTGCCATTTCTACTAACCTTCCATAGGGATTGCCATCGTATGCGTTGATCATGCCGATCATCCATTGGGGTGCCGTTGTTACGTAGGTTTGATAATTGTCTTTATCAAACAATTCAATTTTACAACCACCAACCGCTACGTTGATCACACCTACTCTCACATCCTTTGGTAAATTGGCTATTAATGTTCTGCCAAAATAATCAGCAGGAGTGAGGCCTGTATTGCACCTGCTGAGTGGCGGAACAGCCGTGTACCAGTTGCCTTTGGTTCGTTGCAGGTTCGGGCAATCCACTGCTTCCAGTACCTTGAAACGGGCATCAATATTGAAAGTATCCTGCGGTTGGATCTTTGCATTTCCCTCCATATTAGACTGGCCAAAGCAAAGGAAGATGTACAGTTTTTTATCCTGCGAAAATATTTTCGAAGCCGGAACCATTAATATTGCAAGCAGCTATAATTTTATTTTGATCTTCATTATTAAATCTTTTATACTATTATAATATTTCCGATCGTTGTCGTCCTGAAAATTATGATCCAGCTTTTATTGAATATTTATTTTAATCATCTTCAAATCTTTCGCTGCTGAACTGTTGCCGTACCATAGTTCATATTCACCGGCTGTAACAGCCATTTTTAGTGTTGCAGCATCATAAAATTCAAAAGCTGAAGAAGGAAGGTTCACCAGGGCGTTCACAGTTTTGCCTGCTTCTACGCTTGTTCTTTTAAATCCTTTCAATGTTTTAATTGCACCATCGTTGTCATTTACTTTTTTGACATACACCTGTACGATTTCAGTTCCGCTGCGCTTGCCGGAATTTGTTACCGGGATGGTAAGCAGAACATCTTCGTCTTTTTTTATTGTTGTTTTGCTCAAGTGGGCATTTCCAATATTGAAGCTGGTATAGCTTAAACCATAACCAAATGGAAAAACCGGTTCAGTTGCCAGGAAACGGTAGGTTCTTCCTTTCATGGAATAATTTTCAAAATCGGGTAACTGTGTAGTGTCTTTATAAAAAGTAACGGGTAGTTTTCCGGAAGGATTGTAGTCACCAAACAATATATCGGCAACAGCCTGACCACCAGACTCGCCTCCATACCAGGCCTGTAGTATCGCATCGCAGCTTTCTGTTTCCGGTACCAGGCCAATGGCGGATCCTGAACAGTTAACAAAGATCACTTTTTTGCCGGCCGCTTTCAATGCCTTCAGGCAATTGCGTTGCACAAGTGGCAGTTGAATATCGGTGCGGTCGCCACCCTTAAAACCGGGATAGTTTACCGGCATTTCTTCGCCTTCCAGCAACGTGGACAGACCACCAACAAAAACAACTTCGTTAATACCTTTCAGTTTATTGATCAACCCGGTGAAATCGATATCCAGTTCTTTACCAAAATCAAATTCCAGGTTGGCCTGCCAGTTATTTAATTGCGCATACCTGATCTCAATTTTATAGGTTTTATCTTTTTCAACCTTATAAGCAATTCGGGAAGGCAGTGTACGCCAGTTATAATAGCGGGCCAGCGACTGGCCGTTGACAAACAATTCGAAATAACCGGTAGCGCCACATTTAAAAACAATTTCTTCTGTTTCCGGCGCAGTAAATTCCGTTTCGTACAAAGCAGAGAACTCCACCAGTTTAACACCGGATGCAAATTCATGATCGCCCGCAGTGGTAATTTTAAAAGGATTCACGATCTGGTCGGTGATAACGGCATCGCCTGTACGCTCCCGGTTGTTCCAGTAAGTCGCTTTGAACCCTTTTTTACCGGCTACAGCTGTTTTGGAAAAGTAGCTTTGGGTTACTTTGTTTTCTACCAGGTCGCATGCCTTATCAAAAATGACAACGTTATCCGCAAGTTTGGATTTGATGCCATTTAAAATAGAGATCGTTCTTACCGGGGTACCATTGTAATTACCCCATAACATAGGTTCATTGTCGGCGTTGGGACCAATCACTGCAATTTTCTTTGCAGATTTTTTTATCGGAAGTGCATTGCTCTTATTCTGCAAAAGCGTCATGGATTCCCGGGCCATATCAAGCGCCAGCTTCCTGTGTTCTTCGTTGTTGATGATGGAAACCGGGATGTTTGCCCAGGGCACATGGGCATTGTCATCAAAATCTCCCAGATCAAAACGACCGATCAGTACTTTCAATAAATGATTGTCTATTTCTTTTTCAGCGATCAATCCTTTTTTTACAGCTTCAGGCAACTTTTCATATGCGTATCCCTGCCAGACACATTCCACATCGGTTCCTGCCAGCACCGCTTTCGATGATGCATGCACGGCGTCGGATGAAGTTTTATGGCTGGTAAAAAAATCGGTGACCGCACCACAATCAGACACAACAATATGTTTGAATCCCCAGTCATCCCGCAAAATGGTTTGCAGCAAACGGCTGTTACTGCAACAGGGTTCATCATCCAAACGCTGGTAAGCACACATTACTTCTCTTACATCTGCTTCCTGTACCAATGATTTAAAAGCTGGCAAATAGGTTTCCCACAGATCCCGTGGATCAACATTGTTGAGGTTAAGCACATGCCTGCTCCACTCGGGCCCGGAGTGTACGGCGTAGTGTTTGGCACAGGCCAGCAGTTTGCGATATTTTGCATCTGCGGGTCCCTGTAATCCTTTTACCACAGACACGCCCATTCTTGATGTGAGGTATGGATCTTCACCATAGGTTTCCTGCCCACGTCCCCAGCGGGGGTCTCGGAATATATTTACATTGGGTGTCCACACAGAAAGGCTTAGAAAACGCCTGTTTTCTTTTCCGCTCTTTATGGCATCATGGTATTTTGCACGAACCTCATCAGAAGTGGCGTTGAATATTTTATACAGCAGCGAATCGTCAAAAGAGGCTGCCATACCCACCGGCTCGGGAAAAACAGTTACGTTGTCGTTGTTGGCCAACCCGTGCAGCGCTTCACTCCACCAGTTAAATTTTTTGATTCCCAGTCTTGGTATGGCCGGCGACTGGTCGAACATCAATGATGCTTTTTCTTCGAGTGTTAATCTCGATAGCAAATCCTTCGCCCGTTCTGCTGAATTTAAGGATGGGTTTTGGTAAGGATATTGTTGCCCCAGGGCAGTTGCCGCTAAAATGCAACAGGCAATGTGCAGGAATATTTTTTTCATGCTTAATTTTTTGGATATTAATCAACTTCAATTATTTTCTTTCCTTTTGTAACGGCGCTGCCGTTAAATACATCGATACTGAAATAGTACCGCTGCCCACCGTTTAAGCTGTTAATGCTTACGGATTCTTTTCCCATTACCTGGTACGTTTGATACAGTTTATCTTTAGCGGTACCATAACGGATGTTGTAGCCAACCGCACCGGCAATTTTTGGCCAGTTGAGTTTTGCAACGCAGCGGTCTGTATTTCTTTTTATTGTGATGTTTGTTACTGCAAGCGGTGCTTCACTTCCATCATTTCCAAAAACACGTAAGCCTGCGAGGGCAAAAGTTCCATCGGGTACTTTATGGTTGGTAATACGCAGGTATCTTGCTTTAACGGGTGTTTTTAATTCAAGATAATCATGGGGTACATCGGTTGTAGTCTGCGTTTTGTCTTCCAGGAGCTTCCATGTTTTATTATCAGCAGAATACTCCAGCAGGTATTGGTGGTAGATATGATCGCTGCGACCAAACAGGTTGGTATTGTTTTCTGCATAGTTTATCTGCACTGCATTGATGCTGCAGATCTTTTGCAGATCCATGCTTAGCCATTCGCCTTTGTTGCCGGTTGCAGCACTCCAGTAAGTGCGGATCTCTTCATCTGCAGCATATTCTTTTGAATGATTGGGCAATTCCGAAGACACCTGTACAGGTTTATTGTAAGAAAGCAACATCCATCCCGGGAACAGTTCTTCCGGGCCGCTGATCTTTTTTGCCGGCATTGTAAAAGGGAAATCTCCAAAGCTTGTGTACACGTGCATTTCACCATCCTTATCAAAAAACGTGGGGAATAGGCCAAGCCTTCGTTCGAACATGTGTTTTTGCGAAATGGTCATGGTAGAGATATGCCAGTAGTTGCCATACTTATCCTGGAACGTACTGCTATGGCCTGCCCCTGCAATAAATCCTTCTGGTTTGTAGGAGAAAGGATTGTGTTTTGCTAATACAAATGGTCCAAGGGGTTTGTCGGATTCATACACGCCATCGCTGTAACTCTTATATTCTGTTCCCGGACCGGCATACTGCAGGTAATATTTTCCATTTCGTTTAGTCATCCATGATCCTTCAATCCATGGATTGTCGATGATCGTATTGTAATCACCTTTGCGTTCCCAGCCATGCACATCCCGCCTGCTGTTAAACAATGCGGTTGGTACACTGACGGGGTTCAGTGTTTTTTTATCAAGCTCCACACCATAGACGGGGTTTATATTGGAACAGCCATAGTAAAAAAACAAACGGCCATCTTCATCTAAAAACAGATCAGGATCGATCATGCCAATCGGGAAAGCCGGGTTGGCTATTTCCCATTTGCCGGATTTGGGATCGGCTGTTTTATAAATTTTTAATGGGGCGGCAGCAGAAGCCATAAAATAAACCGTATCATTCATCACCATTGCGGTAGGTGCATAATCTTCCAGTGGGAGATCGGTGGTAGTAACCAGGTCCCAATGAATCAAATCAACCGAATGAAAATAACCGCCCGATTTGGAGGCGAATAAATAATATTCATTTTTAAAAACCAGCATGGTTGGGTCGGCCGCTTCCCTTCGTGATGGTGTATCCAAACAAAACCGGTAACTGAGGCTAACGGGATTGCAGATGGTTGCTGGCGTGGCGCTGACTGCAACAGGCTGTTGGCAAAACGCCGTGCCACTCAAAAAAATGCTTATCAATAAATGAAAGGCCCGGCTGATCGATTTTTTCATATGGTCAAAATTTACTTGAACAGGATTTGCGCAAAATTGTAAAGGTTATTTCTCCATACCGGCCAGGTATGCCCCCCTGGGTATTCGCTGTATTGGTATTTGATATTCATCTCATCGAATTTGGCCAGCATGATTTTACAATTGGCATGTGCTATATCTTCTTTACCTCCCTGGGAGATCCAAAAGCTTTTCAAGTTATTGTTGATGAGGGTAGCATTTGTTTTCATGAACTCGTATTGCGGATTTGATAGCGCCGGCTGGTTAGCCCACCAGCCTGAACTGAACACACCCAGGTACGCAAACATGTTGGTGTTTCTAATGCCGGCATGTAAGGTTTGCAAACCTCCCATTGATAAGCCGGCGAGTGCACGCTTGCCGGGTTCTGCTGCTGCCCTGTAATTTTTTTCAACCAATGGCACTACGGATTGCAGTAATTCATTTTCGAATGTGCGGAGCGATTGTTCACCAAAGCCGGCAAATCCACCGCCGCCAATATTTCCATCCATCATTACCACCAGCATGGGCGGTGCTTTTTTTGCTGCGATCAAATTGTCGATGATCAAATCCGTTTTACCCTGTGTTGCCCAGCCCGTCTGGTCTTCGCCACCGCCATGTAAAATGTACAATGCAGGATATTTTTCTTCCTGGTTTGCATCATAGCCGGGTGGTGTATAGATGTAAACTTCCCTCCAGGAGTTTGTTACTTTCGAAAAATATTTTTTTATCCGTATGTCACCGTGCGGCACATCCCTTAGTGCGTAATAAGCGCCACCGGCAAATGGGATTTCGATACCGCTTGCCATCCGGCCCATGCCATAAAATGTCTGGCTTGCAGGATCTGCTAGCGCCACATCATCAATGAGCAGTGAATAATAATGAAAGCCTTCGCTGATGGAATCTGTAGTAACAGTCCAAACACCATCGGCATCTTTCACCATGTCGTATTTCCTTCCAAGGTCAACTTGCACCTTACTGGCGTTGGGAGCCTTGATGCTGAATACTACACGACTGTCGGATAGTATTTGAGGATATTGTCCATTGCGGATATTGGTTGCAGCAGGAGCTCCTGCAACAGGGTATTTCGAGAACGAGTTTACATTGACCGGTTTAAAAATCAATTGGGAAAACATGTACAGGCCATTCTTCCAGACTTTGAAATCATGTACACCGGGTTCGATAAAATATATATGCGGAATGTTGTTTTGTTGCAGGAAGTCATGCGTTCTTTTGCTGAAAAAGATCAATCCATCGCTGGCACCGCAGGAGATAAAAAGTAATTTTATTTTTTCTTTTGCAGCATTCACATCAGGTACTAATTCCTGCGGCGTTTTGGTGTTGGGAGCAGATGAAAAACCACCTATCCAGGCGAACTTGTCGAGGTTACCCAAGCCGAAATTCAATGATTGCCCGCCCCCCATTGACAGGCCTGCAACAGCCCGGTGCTCCCTGTCGGCCAGCACGGGGTATTTTTTTTCAGTGAAGGGAATTAAATCATTCAATAAGTCTTTTTCAAAATTCGCAAAGGCTTGCACTTTGGCGCTGTCAAAAATATTTCCAACGGCACGGTCGTCTTTCATGGCCCTGCCGTTGGGCATCACCACGATCATTGGTTGCAGCTTTTCATCTGCATAAAGGTTATCAAGTATTACCCCTGGATTGGCCCCGTTCAGCCATTCTTTTTCATCGCCGCCAATACCGTGCAATAAATACAATACAGGATATTTATTCTTTTTTGAATATCCCGGTGGCGTGTACACGAGAGCCCGTCTTTTGCTGCCAACTGTTTTCGACTGGTAGGTAACGGTATCGATATTGCCATGTTTGATATTTTCACGCAGCACATCAAAACCTGCTGCTGCAGGCTTTACCGCATCCTGTGAATGGGCAGGTAAACTTAGTATCCATGAACCTGCAAAGACAAAAAGTATTTTTTTCATATTGATAATTTTTTGTGAACGCACCGTAATGTTTATGTTAATTTGTTTCTGGTGTAATGATTTGATATTTACCGCTCAGGTGCATCAGGCTAAACAGGTAAAGCAGCCCATCGTAATAGGGATCGAAGTAACCATCTTCATACGGCTGCAATTTTTCATTCCACAACGCATGAATAAAATCATGACTGCTTTTTTCTTTGTTGATCATCGCAGTGGAAGCAACTGCAGCTACCAGCCCGATGGAATGCCTGAGCTTTTTAAAACCACCGGCCTGCAGTATGGAAGCGGGCCGGGAGCCATCTAAGTTAAACTGGTCTTCAAATGAGTCGATACCTTTTGAGCGGAAGAACTGCTGGAGGCGTTTGGCATACTCCTGTTGCCATGCTGCATCTTTTGCAAACCAGGCATAATCCATGGCTATATTCATCGGCACCCTCCACGAATCATAACGGAAGGCAACAGGGATCCACCTTGTATCATGAGGTGCACCACTGAATTCGGAATAATCGGGATTTAAACCGGTAACAGGATGCGTGGCCCTGTGCAAATAAGCCCTTGAGGTATCGGCGCAATCTTTGTAAAACTGTTCGTGCCCGTCTTTTGCATACATGGCCCATATCTCCATAAATGCAGGAAGATGATAGGATGGATCGGTCCATGTATAGCCATTTCCTTCCGGCACAAAGCTGATCTGTTTGTGTGCTGTATTAATCAGGTTAAAGATGTCCCCGGTGCCATCTTTTTTCCACATGGCATCCAGTATTCGTCTTGCCTCCGCATAGTAATTGATCCCGCTGTTGTTACCCCAACGGTTAGATGCAAAGAGCAGATCCGTTACAAAATATAATTCGCTATCGGAGGCCGATCCTTCTGAATTCTTCTTTAAAGTTGTTGGATCAATGCTCCAGGCGAAATAGGCTTCTCCCGGTCCATCCTGGTGTTGCAGGTATCTTTTCGACCAGCGCCAGATCCTGTCAAACACCTCTTTTTTGTTTAATTGCACTGCCACCATCATGCCGTAAGAAAGTCCTTCTGTTCTTGCATCGTGATTTTTCAGATCAGAAACATAGGCCATTGAATCGCCCACTTCAAAATAGATTCCTGCCTTGCTTTCAAATAGATCTTTGTAAGCTTTATCAACTTTTGCGTCTATTGCAGCCTGTGAGTAACCAGCTTCTGCAAATGCGTTTCTATACTTTCCGTTGATATTTGCGGATGTGTTTGATTGTGCATGTATTCCTGGCATACAAAAAAAATGAGCAGTCAAAAGCATTGCCAGAAGCCGGGGCATACAGTGACTCAATTTTTTACACGCTTTGATTTTATTGTATACCACTGTATAGCCAGTATTTTATTTGTGAATGTCATTGGTAATTATTCGAATAATTTTTTATCATCAGCATGCCCGTTGCATTGGTGTAATCAATTCTTAAACAGGAGCGGTGCCAGTTCATGCAGACTCCGGCGCCATGTAAGAAATTCATGCGCTGTATTTTCTGAGATATAGGAAACTGCATTGATGCCGGCGTCTTTTAAAGTGGTGACAGCGCTCTTTACTGCATCGGGTCTTTCTTTGCTGCCGCAACTGAGGAAGATGAGTTTCAGTTTTGATTTGTCTTTTATCTCTTCAGGGGTATACACGCCGCCGCTCAGCAGTGCATAAGCAGAAAAAACTTCCGGCTTGTTCAACGTGATGAAATGTGTTTCCATTCCTCCCATCGAAAGCCCGGCCATGGCCCGGTGCGACTGTTTGGCGATGGTGCGGAAGTTGGCATCCACATATGGAATCAGTTCGTCAACCAGTACGGTTTGAAATGTATCCATTTTAAATTCCCTGATCTTTCCAAAGCGGGCACTGTTCGTCATCCCGTATGTCATCACAATGATAAATGGCTGGATCTTTCCTTCGGCGATCATATTGTCCATGATCAGATTGGCATGCCCCTGAACACTCCAGGCCGTCTCATCTTCACCCCAGCCATGCTGCAGGTACAAAACAGGATAGCGTTTTTTGTTGTCATTGTTATAACCGGGTGGTGTATACACAAAGGCCCTGCGGGAGGTATTGGTGGCGGCGGAAGGAAAGAGTACCTGTTGAACCATGCCATGCGGAACATCTTTTAAGGCATAAAAATCCTGGTCGTGAGCGGGTATTTCAATACCACTTTCCCAGCGGATGGAACCGTAAAAATTTTGGGCGCCGGGGTCATTGAATTTGCCGCCATCAATGTTTACGTTGTAATAATGAAAGCCTTCGTCCATCGGGCCTTCTGTTGTACCCATCCAGCTACTGTCGGGCATTTGCTTTAACCTGGTGCCGCCCCTGCCGCCGAGACCAAGGCTCACTTTCACACTATCTGCCGAAGGCGCTATTATTTTGAAACGGGCATAGCCCTGTGAGTTTACCTGGGGATATTCCTGGCCTGGTTGGTTTAATGTTGAAGGCTTAAAGTCTTCAATGACAGTGGGGGCTGTTGTTTGCGCAATGCTGCTGCTGCTCATTATAATACCTGCTGCAACAACGAATGACCTGAATTTCATTTTCATGTTTTCTGTATTTTAATTTATTTAATTATCAACCAACTTTTTTACCCGGCGCTTTGATCAACACAATGACTAATGGAAAATCCCTTCCAGTGTTGTGGCAAGGTATTTTTTACAATTCATCCATGTATGCCCGCCCGGAACGATATAGCTTTTCAATTTTATTTTTTTCTCTTCAAACATTGCGATGTTCTGTTTTACACTGTTGTATAGAAAATCTTCGGTGCCTACGCTTATGGTGAACAGTTTTAATTCTTTATTCATTTTATTTGCATCGGGCATCCAGTTTGTGAAATTTTTCTGAAACTCTTCTGTTGCTGTATACGGTGCATACGAGCAGATATAAGCGAACTTATCTGTATTGGTTAAACCGATGTTCAGTGTTTGCCCGCCGCCAACAGAAAACCCGGCTACAGCCCGGTGCCAGCTATCGTTCAGTACCGGGTAATTCGATTCGATGAAAGGAATGATATCATCGATCACATCTTTTGTAAAATCGCCCATGGGCTTTGGCCTCACATTACCGTAAGGCATCACGATGATCATGGGTTCGGCTTTACCCTGTGCAATTAAATTATCAGCAATAAAATTGGCACGGCCCACTTTGATCCATGTTTCTTCTGTGTCGGATCCGCCATGAATTAAATAAAGCACCGGGTATTTTTTCTTGCCGGAAGCCTTAAACCCCGGGGGCGTATATACCAGCAATTGCCTGGTAGTGCCCAATGTGGAAGAAGCATAGTACCGGTAACTTACGGCGCCATGCGGTACGTTTTGTAAAGAATGGATCAGTGGTGCATCGCCCACAACATCAACAATGCTGCGCTTGAAACGTTCGTTGGCAAAAATGTACGTGTTGTTTGGATCAGCCACCTGTACGGAGTCAACCATAAAGCTATATGGATAGATATCGGGCTGTACCGGCGGAACGGTAACCGTCCAGATACCGGAAGTATCTTTTATTAATGGCAGCGGAGTGGGTAAAAATTCTCCGTTCAGGGATACCGTTTGTGCAGTACGGGAGTAATAGCGGAATGTAATGCTGTGATCTGAGTGTACATCAGGCGAACTGAGCGAGGGTGGCCGTTGCGCATTGGCGGTAAGCCCTGCTGCCAGGAATAACGAAAGTAGATTGACCGCTTGTTTCATCGTTGCTTATTTTATTGAAAAAGTAATGCTGCCGTATGTGCTACATAGGTTTTTACATTCATCCAGGTATGTCCGCCCGGGGTGATCAAACTTTTATAGTTCACATTCTTAGCTTTCAAAAAATCCATGAAGTCCACCGTTTGTTTGTATAAAAAATCTTCGTTGCCCACACTTATCCAAAGCATTTTAAGTTCCTTATTTGTTTTGGCCGGATCTTCATATATATGCCTGAAACCAGCTTCCATTTCAGGGGTAGACAAATAGGCGCTGTAACAGCAAATCCACGAAAATTTATCCATATTGCCGAATGCGGTACGCAGCGTTTGTCCGCCACCTCTTGAAAAACCCCCGATAGCACGGTTATCGCGGTTGCTGATAACACGATACTTATTTTCAACAAAAGGAATCAGTTTGGCAACCAGGTCCGTTTCAAAATCCTTTGCTCTTTTCAATGCGTCTGCATTGTCCCTTACAACGGGATCGGCAGGTTTACTGCCGCCTGTTTGTTCAGCCACCCGTGCAGCAATATTGCCGTAAGGCATTACAACAATCATCGGTTTGGCCTTGCCTGCAGCGATAAGGTTGTCCATCATAAAATTGGTGCGGCCTACTTTAAAAAAAGTTTCTTCCGTATCGGTAGTCCCGCTGATGAGATAGAACACCGGGTACTGCTCCTTTGTATTTTTATCATAGCCAGGCGGTGTATAAATTACCACTGTGCCGGTTGTGCCTTCAACGGAAGGATAGTATTCATAAGTAACTGCGCCATGCGGCACATCCTGCATAGTATGCAGCAGCGGCGTGTCGGCCGGCACGTCTACCAGGCTTGCTTTAAAGCGTTCGTTTGGAAAGAAAGCCACATTGGCCGGATCCATCACATTCACTCCATCCACCTGGAAACTGTAGGGATAGATATCCGGTTGTACGGCACCGGTAGTAACACTCCAGATGCCCTGTGTATCCTTCGTCATTGCCAGGGCTGTTTTTAAAAATTGCCCGCTCAGTTTAACTTCTCTGGCAGCCGGTGCCAGGTAACGGAAGGTGATTGTTTTATCTGCATTCACCTGCGGTGATACAATCCATGGTCCTCTCGGGGGCTGGCCATTGGTAACAGTGGCAACACATAGCATTGCAAAAAACAATGCTGTTTCGGCAATTCCTTTTTTCATCATGTTACTGAAATTTTATGGATCATCTTTTATTTAAATAATTTTTGTGCGATGGTTGACAGGTAAAGTTTACAGTTCATCCAGGTATGCCCACCACCGGAAATAAATGTTTCATGGTTGATCTTTTTCTCATCCAGCACTGCCAGGTAATCGGTAATTACCGGGTATAACCCGTCTTCCTTACCCACACCAATCCAGAATAGCTTCAGCCGTTTGTTGGTAAGTGCAGCATCTTTGAATGCAACGGCATTATTTCGGTCGAATTCGTTTTTCAGCATGCCGGGAGCAAAGCCGCATACCCAGCTGAATTGATCCTGGTTATTCAACCCGAAATAAAGACTGGTGCCACCACCACCGGAAAAACCAGCAATGGCACGGTGTTCACTATCATTGATGGTGCTGTAATTTTTTTCTACAAAGGGCAGCAGGTTATTAAAAAAATCTTTCTTAAACTCCTGCAGGTTTTCCCAGTTTCTTAAACTGCCCGACGATTTGCTGATAACAGGGTAGGCCCGTCCGTAAGGCATCACAATGATCATGGGTGTGGCCTTTGCCTGTGCGATCAGGTTATCGAGTATGATATTGGCACGACCCACTTTTGTCCAGGTTTCTTCCACATCGGTGGTGCCGTGCAGTAGATAAAGTACCGGGTATTTTTTTGCTGCATGCTGCTCATAACCGGGTGGGGTGTAGATCAGCACCGGTCTTGCTCCAAGTTCAGGAGAATGATAAGTACGGTAGGAAACAGTGCCATGCGGTACATCCCGAATTGTATGCACCAGTGGGGCGCTGCCGGTTATTTCCACCAGGCTGTTCTGAAACCCTTCGTTGGGAAATATTGCCTGGTTCTTTGGATCGGCCACCGAAATGCCATCTGCAATAAAACAATAAGGATACATATCGGGCTCAACCACATCCGTAGTGATGGTCCATACGCCTGCGGTATCTTTTGTCATTACTGCGGGGCTTTTTAAAAACTGTGCATTTAGTTTTACCTCTTTTGCTGCCGGCGCATAAAAATTAAACGTTACCGAATTATCAGCATTTACTTTCGGAGATTCAAACTGCGGCTGCCTTACCGGCTGTGCCATAATGCCTGACGTGATTACTGCCATGAGCATCAGAACTGTTGTTCTGCTCATAAATAGTGTTGCCATGTAACTGAATTCTTTTTTTGTACTGTAATAGATCATTTTATGCTAAACGAATACAGCTGCCCTGGTTTTGAAACGATATCATACACAAATGTTTCTTTTAAAAGCGGTGGTTCAATAACCGCTTTTGCTGAAACAATTGCCCCGGAAATTTTTTCAGTTTGAAAAAAAGGATTACTGTTTTCGCCGGTTGCTTTTTTGAGCCCCGTGCCTGTTGTTAGTTTTATTTCATTGGGTGTCCGCAACCGCAGGTTCCCTCCCAGTAAAGATTTCACTACCGCTTTCACCAGTTTCCCGTCTTGCCATTGCAATTCAACAATTTCAAAACCACCCCTTGCACGCAAGCCTGTTACACGGCCGGTTTTAAGCCAGGCATCCGGAAGCGCCGGCAACAGGTGTAGGCTGCCATCTGCACTCTGCAGCAACATTTCCGTAATGCCCGAAGTGCAGCCAAAATTGCCATCAATCTGGAAGGGTGGGTGTGCATCGAACAGGTTGTTATAAGTGCCGCCGCCACTTTCCAGTGTACCCACAGGCGTTAGTTGATTTCTTATCAGTTGATAGGCATGGTTTCCATCCAGCATTCTTGCCCACCAATTTACTTTCCAGCCCATGCTCCAGCCTGTAGAAATATCAGACCGCTGCAGCAAAGTGTTTTTTGCAGCGCTGTATAGTTGAGGCGTGCGGTAAGGCGATATTTGATTAGAAGGGAAGAGGCCGTATAAATGAGAAATATGACGGTGATGATCATTGGGATCATCCACATCATCCAGCCACTCCTGCAATTGACCATATTGCCCAATTTGCATAGGAGCAAGCCGGCTGCGTTTTTGTTTCAGCGTATCAATCAGCCCCGCATCCCTGTTTAAAATTTGTGCTGCTCTAATCGCTGTGCTGAATACATCAAATATTACCTGGTTAGTCATTGTAACCCCGGCGTCGATGGATGAATTGTCATGGGCTTTGGGTGCATTTTCGGGTGATTGGTCCGGCGAAATCACCAGCCAATTCTTTTTAGGATGCTCCACTAAAAAATCCGCATAGAATAGCGCAGCGCCCTTCAATACTGGATATACAGATGATAAAAAAGCTTTGTCACCGCTGTATAAGTAGTGTTCCCATAAGTGCTGGCTCGCCCAACCGCCTCCATTAACCCAGGCTCCCCAAAAGGCGCCATCCACCGCACCTGTTGCCCGCCATATATCGGTGTTGTGATGTGCCATCCAGCCTCTTGCGCCATACATCGTTGTTGCTGTTGTTTGCCCGGTAACTGCCATCTCTTTTACCATTTGCATAAATGGCTCATGCAATTCTGCAAGGTTTGTTTTTTCCGCCGGCCAGTAATTCATCTCAGCATTGATATTGATCGTGTACTTGCTATCCCAGGGGGGATACAATTGATGGCTCCAGATTCCCTGCAGGTTTGCTGGCTGGCCGCCCGGCTGAGAGGAAGAGATAAGAAGGTAACGGCCATACTGGTAATACAACACTGCGAATTGGGGATCGTTGGTACTGTTGAAGTTTTTCAGGCGTTGATCAGTTGGTACTGAATCATCACCGGTTCCTAAATCGAGTGTTACCCTGTTGAAGAATTTTTGGTATGCTGCCACATGTGTTCTTAATATGCCGGCGAATGTTTTTTTACGTGCTTTGGTAAGAGGTGTAGCAGCTCTTTCATTTTCATTGCCTGTAATATCATGGTAGTTATTAAAGTTGGTAGCAATGGAAATATAAATGGTTACAGCATCTGCATTTGTAATGGTTACAGATGTATCAGTTGAGCTATAGGTGCCGCCTTCCCTTTTAAAGTAGCTGATACCTTTATATTTAACCATGCCTTTTACACCTTCGTGATCCAGCGTGGTACCCGATATGCTTAATTGATTATTTGTTGTTTCCACCGAAATATTCGGTTGTGGCGTTGTATAAAAAGCAGTGAAGGATATGCTCTTTGATCTGCTGGCCGTAAGATGTATCACAATCACACGTTCAGAAAATGATGCCAAAACTTCCCTGGTATAGGTAATGCCATTTGCGGTGTAGGTGATCGTTGCAACCGCTCTTTCAATATCCAGTTCACGATGGTAGTTGCTGTAATTACCCTGCCCGCTGAAGGAAAGGTTCAATTCGCCGGCTGGTTCAAACATCTGTCCATGTGATGTTTTACTGATGATCGTTTTATTTGCCAGTTTTTCTGCAGCGGCCTGCCTGCCTTCATAGATCAGCCTGCGTATTTCGGCGAGTGAATCAATGGCCAGTGGATTATCATTGCGGTTAGGACTACCACTCCATAAAGTATGCTCATTTAACTGGATCCTTTCTGTATCAACATTGCCATAGATCATGGCACCAAGCCTTCCATTGCCTACCGGCAGTGCATTTTCCCAGGTTTTACCTGAGGGTTTGTTGTACCAAAGCTTAAGCCCGGTTTTGTTTTGGGAAAAACAATGCACCGATGCGGTAAGACAAATTATGATAACAATTTTTTTCATTGTTGTTTTATTGAACCGATCCATTTTGACCGTTGCATCCATTCGAACAATTCGTTCATCCAGTCTTTTTGTTTGAATATAAAGCCATGTCCGCCGGTTGGATAAATGTGCAGTTCGGCATCTACATGATGGTGCCTGAGCGCTTCATAAAAAAAGATGCTGTTGTCTGCATCTACCAGTTTGTCGTCACCGGCGTGGGTGATGTAAGCCGGTGGTGTTTGCTCATCGACCTGCAACTCGTTCGAAAAATTTTCGATCATTGCTTTTGTGGGCTGATCGCCTAATAAATTTCTTCTTGAGTCAGGATGTGTCAAGCTATCCTTCATGCTGATAACGGGATAAACCAATATCAAAAAATCGGGACGCAAACTGGTATTGCTGCTGTTTTCAATCAACCCATTTTTAAAATGAGTGGCTGCGGTGGAGGCTAAATGACCACCTGCTGAAAACCCGATGATGCCTATTTTACCCGGATCAATGCTCCAGCCCCGGGCATTGTCACGTACTGTTTTAATGGCCTGTTGTGCATCCTGTAAAGGAGCGATGGATTTATCCGCTACAAATGAATCATTTGGCAGCCGGTATCTTAGAACAAAAGCGGCTATTCCATGCTTTGCGAATTCCTTTGCGCTTGCAACGCCTTCGCCCTGGTATACCAACACTTTATAACTTCCCCCGGGGCATATGATCACCGCTGCTCCGGTAGCATTTTCTTTTTGTGGCAAATAAACTTCCAGTGTTGGTGTGATAACCCTTCTTATCAGTGCTGCAGACCTGTCAGTACTATCTTCGGTTACAGAAGTTTTCCTGGCATTGGGGATAGATCCGGGATAAAGGTTCATTATTTCCTGTGCCCTTACTGGAAGCGTCAGCAATAGCAGCAATGCAATGGTATATGTAGATTTTTTTTGCAAGACGCTGGTTTATTTTATTTTGAAAACCGAATGTTTTTGATCAATAATTTATGATCAGTTCCCGCTGGGAATTTTATAAATACATCATGCTGGCCCGAAATATTTTTCAAGGCTTTGCTGTATGTTTTCCATGATTTTTTTTTCCGGCAGCAACTGGTATTGTTGCAATCAGCTTTCCCTGTTTAAGATCATCAAGCCAGATCTCAATATTACCAGCGGCTTTTGCCAAAGCTGTTACTTCAACTTTTTTAGCTACATTGTTTCTACTGCCTAGGTCTACGCCTGCTAGCATCAACCATCCACCATGTACACTGTTAGTTGTTACTGCTCCGTCATTTAAATTTTCAATTCCATAATAATTGCTGTATCCGGCTGCTGGCAGGGTGGAAAACCCGTCTTTGCAAATGAAAAGATCAAAGTCGGCTGGCTTACCCTCTGCAAATAAACCAATAGAGGTGCCTACCCATGAATTGTAGTCAGGCTGCGTTTTATCAATTGGAACGGCACTGATCGGTAAACCAACCGGCAACCATATTTTTCCATCGGCACTGTAGTAGCCTGTTAACTCATGCAGGTTTCTTTCAAGTTTTAGCCACACAATATTTCCGGTTGTATGGGGAATACTATGCACTGCGGTATCTAGCTGAAAAATGATTTTTTTGTGTTCGTCAAAACCTGCATACAAGCGTGCATGCACCTTTTGTTTGCCGTTGGTTAGATAGAGCCCGGCCTTTGCAGTGGTGTCCGTAGCATTGAAATCAATTTTTGTAATGGCGGAATAATATCGGTCGGTTTCTTTTTGAAGCAAACTTGTTCTTCCACTATCAGGTGTTAACCTGATCCATCCCTTCCTGGCTTTGAAAGAATAGTGCAGGGCATCTTTTTTATTTAAAAAATGCCATGCCAGATCGAGGTTGTCCTTTTCAAAATAGTCTGATTGTACACTTCTCCATAAAATGCCAGTTTGTGGCAGGTTGGGTTTTTTGATGGGCGCATTTGTGGGAGCCATTCCCCATGGCCTGTCAGCTTCCCATATCACCGGATACAGGGATGTTTGGCGCCCTTTGCCCGACCAGTCATCGTTGGCATATTTTTCATAGCTCTGTCCAATTGTCCACCAGGTACCATCGGCTAATTGAAGTGGTGCCGCAATGTGATTCGGGCGCCGAAAACCTGTGGTTGTATCGGTAACCGGTTTAAAAAATTCTCCCAGTCTTTCCCATTTTGTTGAGTCGGCAGTTAAAGCAGTTCCCCTGAGAACATACTGCCCACCTGAAACATCTCCAGCAGGAAAATAATAGTAATAGCCATTGCGTTTGCACATTACAGGCCCTTCGGCCCAACTGTATTGCAGATTTGCATTTACCCAATCAAGATTAATTATTGTATCGGTTAGCTGCCCATCTTTTCCCAGCGCTTGTATGCGGTTCACTTTTTGCATGTTTTTAATAAGCATGTAGGGCTTCCCGTTATCATCAACGAAAATTGAATTATCATAACCCAGTTCGCCTGTAGCCGGGTTGGTGGTAAGTTTTACTGGCTCAGTCCACGGGCCGTAAGGCGTTGCTGCTTTACTAAACCATTGCCCGTTGGCAGAAAAATAGATCCAGTAGGAATCATAGAAATAGGTAAGAGCACCCTGCCAGACGCCTGCTGAAGGACGATCGGTTACCCAGGAAGCTTTAGCCGGAGCAAGCACCCTGCTGATCACCTTCCAGTGAACCAGGTCTGTTGAATGATAAATGGGCAGGTAAGGGGTGAAATGAAAACTGGATCCGCAGTGATAAAAATCTTTCCCAACCTGTAACAGGGTAGGGTCGGGATGATCACCCGGCAGTACAGGATTCACATAGGTATTTACCTGTTGATAATTTATCGCAGGATTGGCAGTGTTTGTTTGGGCATACAGCAGCGTAAAAAAGTTCAGCAGGCAAATGCCGGTGAAGCTGATAATGCTGCGATAAATGGTTGTCATCTCTATTATTTTTACCGGTTGAATCTAATGCAATCGGTTGCATAAATGGAACCGGAAATTATTGTCAGTGTTTGCATGTTAATTCTAAAAACAGTGTTGATTAATACGGGTCCAATGATCTTTCCGGCACAGTAAGTATTGTTGTGATAGAAAAGACCCGGCCGCTACAGTTTCATTTTATTATTTCAATTCAAGCACCACCACGCTGAACGGGGGCAGTGTAACAGTTAATTCCTGCCCTTTTAAAACAGCGTTATCAAAAGCTGCTGGTTTTACAGCATCGGGTTTTTCAAAAGTATTGTGATCCTGCAATTGCGCTGATCTTAATATACGTCCCTTAACGGTTGTTACTTTTAGCTCCCCTAACTGCACGGTGATCTTCTGTTCTTTTGAAGCATCTATATTTACGAGAGATAGGTGAGCAACGCCATTTTTATCCTTTGATGCAGAGGCAGATACTGCCGGCAGTTTTTTATCTCCCAGTACATAATCATTGCTGGTAAGGGAAAGCGGAAGCATTAACGCATCCTGGTGAACATTGTACATTTCCATTACATGGTAAGTGGGTGTAAGAACCATCTTTTCTTCGTTGGTTAATATTACTGCCTGCAGTACATTGATAATCTGCGCCAGGTTGGCCATCTTAACCCGGTCGCAATGGTTGTTGAAAATATTTAGCGTGGCACCTGCTATCATGGCGTCACGCATGGTATTTTGTTGAAACAAAAATCCTTCGTTTGTGCCCTGCACCACATCATACCAGCCTCCCCATTCATCTACAGCCAGCGCTTTTGTTTTTTGGGGATCATATTTGTCCATGATGGCACTGTGCTTGGTCACCAGCTCTTCCATCAGCAATGCTCTTTGCATAGTGGTGAAATATTCTGTTTCAGAAAAGCTGTCGGAGGAGCCTTTTTTATTCCAGTCAATTACCGAGTAATGATGAAGCCCCAGTGCATTGAACATTTTGGGCGGCAGTTGTTTCATCAGTACTTCTGTCCAGTGATAGTCGTCATCAGAAGCCCCGGAGGCTATCCTGTAAATGCCATCACTGTTATTCCAGTCGGTCATAAATGTTGCATACTGGCGATAAACATCAGCATAATGTTCTGCCGTCATATTTCCACCACATCCCCACGCTTCATTTCCCATTCCCCAGAATTTTACTTTCCATGGATTTGGCCTGCCGTATTTGGCCCTTAATTCAGGCATAGGACTGCTGTTGGCAGGATGAGTGGTGTACTTTACCCAGTCTGCCAGTTCCTGCGGAGTGCCACTTCCTACATTGCCACTGAGGTAAGGCTCTGCACCCAGTACTTCACACATATTGAGAAATTCGTTGGTGCCAAAACTATTGTCTTCTTTCACATTGCCCCACCAGATATTAAGCATGGAAGGGCGCTGGGCTTTTGGTCCAATGCCATCTTTCCAGTGGTAGGTGTCAGCAAAACATCCGCCCGGCCACCGCAACACAGGCACTTTAAGTTTTTTCAATGCTTCAATAACGTCAAGCCTTATCCCATTTTTGTTGGGAATTTTTTTGTTGTCGTCACCCACATAAAAACCACCATAAATGCAATGGCCGAGGTGTTCTGCAAAATGCCCATAAATATTCTTATTGATGGTGTCTACGGCTTTAGCGGCATCTAATACCATATAATTTTGTGCCGTTAGCTTGCCAAATGTTATCAGGGTAATTACTGCGATGGATAAAATCTTTTTTTTCATTTTACACTGGTTTAATGATCTGTTCTGAATGGGGATGCAGGCAAGCCTTCTTCGTTATATAAATTTGGATGCACAGGATTATCTGCCCATGCATATCTTACATACACTGGCTTTTTTATTTTATTGCTTGATACAATTATTTTATCTCCTTCAATTATCGTATTTGCCCACACAAATTTTTTATCTGCACCTGCAATAGCGAAGTCTCCCGGTGCTTCATTGTCACTTGTTACCAGCCCACTCCCGGTATTGGTAAAATGGATGAATATTTTATCTCCTTCAATTGCTGAAGATGTAAACAATGGGCCGGAGGCCACAATGTTTTTATTGTAGGCAAGTTTCAATGCAGCAACAGCAAGCCTTTCTCCTACATCTTTCTTATTATCCGGGTGAATGTCGTTCCATTCTCCCAGGTCAATGGCAACCGTTAACGCTGTATTAGCCACAGACAGTGTTTTTAACTGTGCTTCCCGGAGTACGGCCCAATTGCTTTCAGACGGGGTGTAATTGTAATCACCAAACCCCGGCAGTTGCACGATCAGGAAGGGCAGGGCAGGCTGTTGCCATTGCTTACGCCAGTCGCTGATCAATGCCGGTAATAATTTCGGGTACGCTTCAGCGGCATGTATATTGCCTTCGCCCTGGTACCAGCAAAAGCCTTTGATCGTATAATTGCATAGAGGCGCTATCATGGCATTGTACAAAGCTGTTGGCTGGTATTGCAAACGGAAAGGAGGTTCGGGCTTCGCTTCCATTGCAGGAAACACTTCTCCAACTTTGTATTGCCATGTACCTTTCAGATCAATAGTATCATTGCCTGCAAACAAAAAATAAGGTTTGTCTGGTACAAAACCTCCTTCACCAGCGGTATTGGAAACCCTGATCACAAAAAGGTTTTTGCCCGGCTTTAATATGCCTTGCAAAATAGTATAACGCCGCTGGGGGTATTGGTAAGTTGTATTGCCGGTAAGCAATCCATTGACATAGAGTTCGTCTGCATCAACAATACGTCCTAAATACAACCGGGCATTCTTTCCCGTCATAGAAGCAGGGATATCGATTTCTTTTCGGTACCAAACCACGCCATCCAGATCTTTAATGCCCTGGTTTTCCCAGTAGCCTGGTATATTGATATTTCTCCAGCCGGTTGGTTTGTAATTAACCTCGTACCATTTTACTGCACCCGTCTTGCCCAGGTCTTCGGGTATTGCTGGCTGGTAGTTACCGTCTCTTTCGGTAACACTGTTTACCCAGGCTGTGTCTTTATTTTTTTGAATAACCGCAGCCGTTCCCGGAAAATCTTTTAAGCCCTCCTCACTTGTCCATGCTTCGATCGGCGACCCGCCCACAGAAGCATTGATGATACCGATCGGAATATGGAATTCGTTGTACAATTTCCTGGCAAAAAAATAAGCCACTGCCGAAAAAGGCCTCACATTTTCACCAATAGCAGCCTGCCAGCTACTAAAGGGCAATCCCTCCTGTGGTGCCTGGAGGTTGGTAGTATTTGGAACCCAGAATTGCCGGATGTGAGGATAATTGGCTTCTGCAATTTCTTTTGCATATCGTACATCATGAATCTGCAGCTGATGAACCATATTGCTTTGCCCGCTGCAAAACCACACATCACCAAAAAGTACGTTGTGAAGCGTGATTTTATTTTTGCCGCTCAGTTCCAGTGTATAAGGCCCGCCAGCTTTTGTTGCAGGTAAAATTGTTTTCCACCTGCCGTTCTTATCTGCCCTGGCAGTAAATTTTTTCTTATTGAATGTAATGGAAATCTTTTCGCCGGGTGAAGCCCAACCCCAGATGTTAACGGGTACATCCCTTTGCAAAATCATACTGTCCCTAACAATGGCAGGCAATTTTATTTGCGCCAGTGTTTTACCGGAACTAACCAGTACAGCATAAAATAGTATGATAGCAAATCGTTTTTTCATTTATAAAAGTTGGTTCTTTAAAAACCAATACTGTTGCCCCCATCCACGGGAAGTACTATGCCGGTAACATATTTAGCCGCATCACTTGCCAGGTACAAGGCGGCATTGCCTATGTCTTCCGGTTGGCCCATGTGGCCCATTGGTGTACGGCCAAAAACCTTTGCTTTGCGTTCCGGGTCGCTGTCAAGTGCTTTAGCCGTCATAGCACTGTATATAAAACCGGGTGCAATCGCATTTACCCGGATGCCTTTGGGTGATAGTTCAACTGCCATCGCTCTTGTCATGCCGTCAATGGCAGTTTTACTTGCGCTGTATGCAATTACTTTTGGCAAACCATATTGAGCTGCCATGCTGCTGATATTTATGATGCATCCTGTATTTTTAGTAAGCATGAACTTCACCACTTCACGGCTCATGCTGAATACTGCGGTTACATTGGTAGTAAGTATGTTTTGAAAATCTTCGTCTGTTACTTCCGTGAATTCTTTTTTCAAATTGATGCCGGCATTGTTTACCAGTATATCAATTTGTCCAAATTGTGACAACAGCTTTTCAACAAAAGCAGGGATTGACTTTAGGTCGCACACGTCGCATGGCATGGCAAAGCACAAATCACCTAGTTGTTCTTTGGCCTTATTCAGTTTCTCTATATCCCGTCCTGCAATAATGGTTGTAATTCCGTTGACTGTAAATTTTTGTGCAATGGCATAACCTAAACCGCTTCCACCGCCTGTTACAATCGCTATTTTTTTTGTACTCATTTTTTATATTTTGTTACAGGCATTTGTACATCAATTACGCATCGTTGCGTCGCACCCTTTTACTCACCTAACATTATTCAGCTTTAATTTCCCGGCGCAAGTGGAAATTGTAAACTCTTATAATATTCCAGTGTTTTATCCGGCTGTTCAAATGTTGCAGGTATCGGTTGTTTACTGAATGTTTGAAAGTATAACAAGCATGCATTGCGCCACCAGGTTGCTTCTTCCTGCTGAATTTTTAAAAGTTGTGCTACCGCATTGAATTGCTCTGCGTCTATCGCATCTTTTATACTACTCCAGGTTTGCTGCAGCTGTTTCACTTTTTCAGCACCTGCATAATATTGCCGGCAGAGTTCATTCCAAAGCGTTTGCCCGTTTTTCATTCTATGATCCCACGGTACATGATGAAACCACAGCAGTAATTTCTCATCACAGCTATTGATATCCTTCCATTGTGTTTGTACCCCGGCTGCATATTGTGCAATGGCATTGCTGCCGGTAGAGGTTCGGTCGAAGCCAATTCCGGCACTGTCGGCTTTGTGATAATACACGGGGTTCCATTCCGGCCTTTGTAGTTCTTTTACCCATGGAGCCGGTCCGTAATGATGACCGGTACCCATAATGTGATGCAGGCCCAGTGGGTTCATATAGCTTACCATGATATCCCTTGAAGCAAGCATCATCTCTTTCACTTTTTCAACCACCTTTATTTTATTGGTGAAGGTCATCCGTATCCATTCATTTGCAATATCCTCACTGCTTACATCATGGTCCCAGCATAACCTGCCATAGGCGTACCAGTTAGCCTGTGCAAACGGATGTCCGCACCAGTTGATATCACTGCCAATATTTGATACCCCAGCCATTCCTGTTAGTATATGGTTATCTGTACTTCCATCAACTATCCTGGCTACTGTGCTGCCTTCTCCTTTGCTGTAGGTATCACTGTTGAGCACTTCTTTATACAATGGGGCTAAGTATACCAATGAAGTGGATTGACCGGTGTATTCCTGCGTAATTTGAAATTCCAGCATTAATGAAGTTTTGGGCATGGCACCAAATATTGGGTGGAAAGGTTCTCTCGGCATAAAGTCGATAGCACCATTTTTTACCTGTACCAGCACATTATTCCTGAATTGACCATCCAACGGCACAAAGTCATCATACGCCTGCTTGTGACGGTCAACGGGATTTTCGGCTGCATATACAAAAGCTCTCCATATTACGATGCCATTGTGGGGCGACAAAGCATCCGCAAGCATGTTAGCGCCGTCTGCATGGGTGCGTTTGTAATCCTGTGGACCCGGTTGTCCTTCACTGTTAGCCTTCACTAAAAAACCACCAAAGTCAGGTATGAGTGAATAAATTTCATTGGCTTTTTGTTTCCACCATTGTTGCACCGCTTCATTTAAAGGATCGGCAGTTGTCAATCCGCCGATTTCCATCGGGGCACTAAAGCGTGCAGACAGGTAAACCCTTATTCCATAAATCCTGAATATATCAGCCAGCGCCGTCACTTTTTGCAGGTAAGCATTAGTGAGTATAGCTGCATTTGAATTTACATTGTTTAATACAGCGCCGTTAATACCAATGGATGCATTTGCCCTGGCATAATCAATATATCTTTGATCAATAAAGCCTGGCAGTTTGTGCCAGTTCCAGATGCTGGCGCCCGCATAACCTCTTTCTACAGTTCTGTTTAAATTATCCCAGTGATTAAGGAGCCGGAGTTTTAATTTAGGTGCTGAAATGATATTAAGATCGTCAAGGTGTTGCTGTGTCTGTATCAATCTCAAAAAATGAAACACGCCGTACAGTACGCCAATGTCGCTGTTAGCGGTAATAATTATTTTGCCAGCACGGCTTTTAATAATAAAACCATCGCTTCCAATTTTGTCCAGGTCTACTTTAGAGATGGTTGCTGTGATAACAGGTGAGGATTTTGCGGTGCCTGCAATCAAGGCTGAATTATTCGAAAAGGGCTTTTCTAAGCTATAAGTACTTTCCAATAACCCCGATAACCCTTTTTTTAATTCATTTTTTGCCGCTTGTATGGTTAGGGAATTTCCCAGTACTGCCGGCGAAGTAATCTGTTTTTTATAACGGAGTAGTAAAGTATTATCAGTAACCTTCACATAACGCATCCATAGATCATACCCGTTTTCAGCTTTTATGCCAGGTGCAAAAAAGGTAAACAATATAGGTACAATCGTTTTTTTTATATTAAATGGCATGCTCATTTTTTTCTCAGGGAGGAATCCCTGGTAATTAATGCAGACTTAATAATAATTCGGTTGGTGATGCCAATATTTGAAACACCTTTTAAATGGCCGATCAGGTTCCGGGCAGTAATTTCCCCCATATCCTTACCCGGATAATCGATAGTGCTTAGTTGCGGCTCGATAATTTTACTGATGGCATCATTGTTAAAACCTACAATTGCAATATCCTCCGGTATTTTCATGCCATTCCGTTTTAGCTCCTGCATGCACACTGCTGCGATAAAATCGTTCGTTACAAACAAACCGTCGGGCCTTGGTTTCATTTTTAATATTTCATGAGCCGCCTCCAGGGCGCTTTCCTCACTCAGGTCTTTTACCAGCACCAGGTTTTTATTATACTCAATACCGGCATCGTACAATGCATCGGTATAACCACGGTGGCGCTGCCCATATACATTTCGTTTTAAACTGGCAGTAAGCAGTACAATGCGTTTGCAGCCCTGTTCAATTAAATGCTGTGTAGCAAGGTAACCGCACCTGTTATTATCGATGATCACATGTGTATTGTCACTGTTCTCATCCACCCGGTCGAAAAAGATTACCGGTATTTTCTTTTCAAAAAACAATTTAAAATGGTCAAGATTTTTGGTGCCAAATGCAAGCGATGCGATCAAACCATCTACCCGTTTGTGAAACAGGTTGGTAACATTGGCGATCTCTTTTTCATAACTTTCGCCGGAGTGGGCAATAATGATATCATAGCCTGCCTCCCGGGTTACATTTTCTATGCCCGCCAATACGGAGGTAATGAAGTTGCTGTTAAGCTCATGAAGCAACACTCCGATGGTGTGCGACTTCTGCTTACGGAGATTACTGGCGAAATTGTTGTGCCGGTAGCCTAGTTCTTCTGCCTTATCAAGTATCCTCTTTGTAGTTGATTTGCTGATGATGCCGCTGCTGTTAAGCCCACGGCTTACCGTGGCTGCTGATAGTTTAAGTTCTTTAGCGATATCGTAGATGGTAATTTCTTTTGACATATGGCAGCGAAGTAAGAAACTTTGTTTGCTAAAGTAATATAATTTTTAAAAAAAAATATGCAATCGGTTGCATTTTTAAAAAAAATTTCTATTTTGCATAAAGTTTGGAAGGATTGCTTGGTCTCTTTTAGTCATTAAAATGGAAGCAACATACGAAAGAAACGCAATGTCTGGTGGGAGAAAGGAGGGATAAAGGAGTATCTTTTGAGCTTTCCTGGAATATGGTGAACAGGCAAATACAGGCACAGAGTGGACTCATTGGTCGTAAATGTGCAACCGATTACATTGGTATCCTTTTTTAGATTACTAATTGCTGTATGAAAAAAATAACCTCATTCAACTGTTTATTCAACACTGGTAAAGTGCGTTCAGCCAAGAGCAGCACTTTTTTGAGACGAAGTTTTTGCTCTGCCAGCCTTTCCGGGAACAGTGAATTACAAAACAATTTTTTTACAGCCAGCAATAAATATTTCCGTCGTAACAAACCGGCTGCCGTTTTATTGAATGATAAAAACAGGTCGCTGCTGCCTGTAGCCTTGAATGGTTGCAGGTATGGCTGTTTATATAGTACCACGCCGGCAAATTGATTTATCAGTGTAATATATCGGCTAGAGAGGTGCGATTAAATTGATTAATTATTAAGTAAAATAGAAACAAAATGAGCAATGTTATTGTTGGTGACCAGGAATTTTTTAAAGGTATTCCTGCTATTCAATATGAAGGAAAAGAATCAGATAATCCGTTGGCTTTCCGTTGGTACGATGAGAATAAAACAATAGCTGGTAAACCCTTAAAAGACTGGCTCCGCTTTGCATGTGCATACTGGCATAGCTTCTGCGGAAGCGGTGCTGATCCATTTGGCGAACCTACTCATATCTTTCCCTGGAACAGCAAGGGAGACGCCGTAGGTAGGGCAAAGGATAAAGCAGATGCGGCATTCGAATTTATTACCAAACTGGGCTTGCCATACTACTGTTTCCATGATACGGATGTGGTAGATTATACCAATGATATAAATGAAAATGACAGCAGGTTACAGGCTGTAACAGCTTATCTATTACAAAAGCAAAAAGCGAGTGGCGTAAAATTATTATGGGGTACCGCCAATTTGTTTTCTAACCGGAGGTATATGAATGGCGCCAGCACCAATCCCGATTTTCACGTTTTGGCACACGGTGGTGCACAGGTTAAAGGCGCACTGGACGCAACTATTGCACTGGGTGGAGAAAATTATGTATTCTGGGGTGGCCGTGAGGGTTATATGAGTTTGCTTAATACAAAAATGAAACGGGAGAAAGAGCATCTTGCAAAATTCCTGCACACTGCGAAGGATTATGCAAGAAAAAATGGTTTTAAGGGCAAGTTTTTTATTGAACCCAAGCCATGTGAACCGAGTAAACATCAATACGATTATGATTGCGAAACAGTGATTGGCTTTTTGCGCCAGTATGATTTATTAAATGATTTTAGCTTAAATATAGAAGTGAACCATGCAACGCTTGCAGGACACACTTTTACTCATGAATTGCAGGTGGCTGCCGACGCAGGCCTTTTAGGAAGCATGGACGCTAACCGCGGCGACTATCAAAATGGATGGGATACCGACCAGTTTCCCAATGACATCAATGAACTTACGGAGGCAATGCTGATTATATTGGAAGCCGGCGGATTTAAAGGCGGTGGTATCAACTTCGATGCGAAGATCAGGCGTAACAGCACTGATGCTGCTGACCTGTTTTACGCACACATTGGTGGTATCGATGCTTTTGCAAGAGCGATGATAACTGCTGACAATATTTTGCAGAAATCTGACTACCAAAAAATACGTACTGAGCGATATGCTTCGTTCGATGCCGGCGAAGGCAAAGCATTTGAAGAAGGTAAACTAACACTGGAAGATCTGCGCACTTATGCGATCGCCAATGGTGAGCCGGCTGTTAAAAGTGGCAGACAGGAATACCTGGAGAATATCATCAACAGGTTTATTTAAACAATATTGACCGTACTATGCAAAGCTGGTTTAACCTGCTGTTAAGATAAAAAGAACAGCAGGAAAAGTGATCTGTTACCTGCTTTTGTGCCTGACTGAATACATACGAATTTAACATATTGACGATCCGGCTGGTTAAAAGATTAAATCAATTAGGTTAAGACAGAGAAATGCGGCGTTGGTTTTGTGCTTCATACAACCACTGAGTTGTGTGCACTAATCAAGGTGAATGATTTTTAGCAAAGGAAATGTTGCCGGTGATTACACTATAGAAAACTAAAAGGATAAAGTATTAAGAGAAGCAGCACCTGTTGTAACGAAAGGACTTTCAAGCGTTATTTAATGAGAATTTAACGATCCCGGGTTTATATTTTCGGAACGGGCCTTTATCGCTGATTGGATTTTATATACTGACTTAACTAACGACTGCATATGATTAATGATCAACAATTGTGGCAAGGCTTGCAACTTGGCGATAGAGACATGTTCTTAGCCTTATACAAAAAGTACTATCATCCACTGTTATTCATTGGGCTAAAAGAAATGCGGGACGCCCAGTTGGTTAAAGATACCATACATCATTTATTTCTATACCTGTGGGAGAAAAGAGAAACCATACAGGAAGCGAGGGATATCAAGAGTTACCTGTACACTTCATTTTTAAGAAAATTAACTGCTGACTGGAAGAAGGCAAAAAGAACAGGCGAATTACAGGTTGTCTGGACTACCAATTCTGAAGATACGCAACCCAACCCCGAGGAAAAACTTGTAAACAAGGATCAGCACACACAACTCTGCGCCATACTGGTTAATAAAATAAAAGAATTACCCAACAGGCAGAAAGAATTAATTGAACTCAGGTTTTACGAAGGTCTCGATTACGAAGAGATTGTGCAGCGAACCGGCTTATCTCACCGGACTGTGTATAATAAAATTTACGAAGGAATAAAAAAGCTGAAGTCTGATCTGGGTAATACACAGTATGAACGCATTGCAATGTTTTTGTGACCGGCGTAAATAATGCACTGCCGCTGTTGAAAGATCTTTGATGTATTTAGATAAAAGAGAAAAATAGTTTCAAATTAAAGGGTAAAAAAGTCTGGCTGTCGACTCTACTCTTTGGAGAAAATATTATTGATCTTTTATGAGTGCTGATAAAATGGATATTGAAAATCTTTTGCTGGATGAATCCTTTGTGAATTATTGCAACGGGTCGTCTTTAAAAGATGTAGCATTCTGGGAAAAATATCTGGAGACACACCCTGCAGATAGAGAAACAATACAAAGTGCCAGGGATACTTTTTTTCAAATTTTTGGTGCATTGGCAAGTGCGGATATGGAAGAGCAGTTGGCAAGATTAAATAATAAGATCACAGGATTGCCGGCTGCCATTGTGGTACGGATGGACAAACCGGGCGGGCGAAGGTGGAACAGGTTTCTGAATTTCAAGACCGGCATAGCGGCAGTAGTTTTAATGGTATTGTGTACAGGTATTATACTGCACCAGCAACATGCAAAAAATTCAGTGAGTTCTTTTAAATTTTTTGAGGCAGCTTTTGGCGAAAGAAAGAATGTGCAGTTGCCGGATGGTTCACTGGTAACGCTCAATTCCGGCAGCTCGGTAAAAATCGGCAATGATTTTGGAATTACCAACCGGGAGGTTTGCCTGAAGGGAGAAGCTTTTTTTGATGTGAAACATGATTTAAGCCTTCCATTTATTGTGCATACAAAAGCAATGGATGTTAAAGCACTGGGTACAGCATTTAATGTAAAGGCATACCGGGACGAAAGGATTACCGAAACATCCCTGATAAGGGGCATTGTGGAAGTTACCTTAAAAGAAGACGCCAATTTAAAGATGCTGCTTTATCCCAATGAAAAAATAAAATGGGAAACAGTATCCGCAGACAGTATTGGTTTAAAAAACGCAATGCAAAAAAATGGGAATATAACAGTTCCTGCAAAGAGTAAGCTCAAGGAAAAGATTGTAACAACTGATGACGGGGCTATAAAGGAAATAGCATGGAAGGCGAACAGGATGATTTTTGATAATGAGACTTTTGAATCAATAGCCACCCTATTAGAACGATGGTATGCTGTGAAAATTAATTTTAAAGACAATGATATCCGTAACTATCGATTTACGGGAGTGTTTGAAAAGGAAGAATTAAATACGGTGCTTGATTTTTTAAAAGAATCCAGGAGTTTTAATTACTCCTTTGAGAAAGGAGAAACCTTGATAATCAATCTTTCTAAATAAAAAAATACAGAGAAGAATGCGTCAACATTCTCCCCTGTACAAAAAATGTAAAACACTTTTCTATCAAAAAAATGTTTCTATTTTTTAATTAAAAACCAAAATAAAGGTATGAAAAAAAAACATCCCTGGGGGTGGAGGTTCGTAGATCCATCTTTAACGAAGCTGCTTAAAATTATGAAACTAACTACCATTCTCCTTTTTGCCTGCGCTACGCTGGCACATGCAGGAGGCTTTTCACAGGACGTCAAGGTCACCGTATCACTAAAAGCTGCAAAGGTGACAACTTTTTTTAAGACCCTGGAGAAACAAACCAATTACAGGTTCACATTCTGTAATGACATCATCCCCCAGGGGAAAATTATCACTGTCAATGCAAAGGAAGCACCGCTAACAGAGGTGCTTGATGCTGTATTGATGCAGACAAATCTCAAATACCGGTTTGATGAACCATCCGGCATCTTCATTATTTCACAGAAAAAGGAAGGTGATTCAGATGCAGGAGAACAAAATGTTCGCACCGTAACCGGCACAGTTACAAAAGAAACCGGGGAACCCCTGGTTGGAGCATCTGTCCAGGTAAAAGGGAAAAGTAAAGCTACTACTACCGACAGCAAAGGCTTTTTCTCTATTGAAGTAGACGATGACGTTAAAACACTGGAGTTTTCTTTTGTTGGCATGGTTACCCAGGAGATCAGCATTGCCGGAAGAAGTTCAATGGCGGTGGTTTTGTCCACAGTAAACAGGTCTATGAACGAAGTGGTTGTTATCGGTTACGGTACACAAAAAAGGGCACTCGTTACCGGTGCTGTTGCCAGTGTAAGCGGCAAAACCCTTGCTGAAGTACCAGCCCTGGATATTTCCCAGGCATTGCAGGGCCGTGTTGCCGGTATACAGGTTACCAACAATGGTAGCCCGGGCACACAACCCATTGTACGCATAAGGGGTATCAGCTCTATCAGTTTTGCATCTGATCCAATGTACGTGGTAGACGGTTTCCCTACCGGTGACCTTGCTACAATTGACACAAGGGATATTGAATCCGTTGATGTATTAAAAGATGCATCTGCCGCTGCGATCTATGGTTCAAGAGCTACCAATGGTGTTATTATGATCACTACCAAAAAAGGCAGGAGAGACAATAAAATGTCGATCAATCTTGATTCTTATGTTGGCATCCAAAAAGTAACAGAGCGCCTTTCTTTGTTGAATACACAACAATTTATGCAGTACGCACTTGCATACAGGGGCAGCCAGGTACCACGTTTGACAGATCCGCAGATCAATGAACCCATTTATGCCGGAGCAACTCAAACGTACGGACAAACCAATACAGACTGGCAGGATGCTTTCTTTAAAACAGGCGCACTTACCCAGCACAATCTTAGTTTGAGCGGCGGTAATGAAGTGTCCCGTTTCTTCGCTTCTGCAGGCTATACAGATCAACAGGGTACCATCCCAACGGTAGCATACAGGCGTTATAATTTCCGCCTTAACTCTGATCATGTTATCAGTAAACTAATCACTTTCGGTGAAAACCTGTACGTAGCCCATGGACGGCAGGCATATGACAATAACGAAACACAGGCCAGGACAAACCTGGTGAATGTTATTAAGATGATGCCGCACATTCCTGTATATGATCCTACATCCAATGGCGGATACAGGGGCGTAGATGCACCAAGAGATGGTGGCGACCCTACTAACCCGGTGGAAGATGCCAAATTGAAAAATCCTGGCAGCCGGTCAAGAGTAAAAATTTTCGGTACAGCTTTCCTCGAAGCCAGTTTTACCAAATGGTTAAAGTTCCGTTCAACTTTTGGTGTTGACTATGCGAATAGCTTAGACTATCGTTTTTCTCCTATTTTTAGCGACAACGGTACTGTGGCTGGTTCAAGTGCATCACAGGCAACTATTACCAATAACAGGAATCTTTCTACTGTTATGCTCTTTACGCAGCAACTTTCATTCGACAAAACTTTTGCAACAGATCACCACCTGAATGTGATTGCGGTGTACGAACAGCAAAACCAAACTACCAAGACTGAAAATGCAAATGGTTTTCAGCCATCAAATGAACTCAGAACACTTAACAATGCTACTAATGTAGGGGTTCAAACAACTGTTGGTGCAAACTCTTTGATATCTTTTCTTGGACGTATCAACTACGACTTCCGCGGCAGGTACATTTTAAGCATGGCCGTTCGTCGTGATGGTCTTTCTGTGTGGGCGCCAGGTAAAAAATGGGCTACTTTCCCATCTGGTTCTATCGGATGGAGAGTTGACCAGGAAAGCTTCATGAAAGATCAAACCAAGATCTCAGAATTAAAATTAAGGGTAGGTTACGGTCTTACCGGTTTAAACGGTGCAGTTTTGGGTAATACACCATGGTTGGTTAGTGTAGCTGCCAACAGTGCTTATTATCCCTTTAACAATGCCATTACAGGTGGCCCTTCTTCATCAATACCCGGTTTAGGAAACCAGGACCTGGAATGGGAGAAGACCAAACAATTGAACATTGGATTTGACCTCGGCCTTTTTAGAAATAAATTCACCCTGTCTGCCGAATACTATAACAGGAAAACAGACAACCTTATCCTGAGCGTTCCGTTGCCTCCATCATTTGGATACATCACTACCACCGTTAATCAGAACGTAGGTGCGATGACCAACAACGGATTTGAATTGCAGTTAGGTTACAACGATCGTGAAGGCCAGTTTAAATGGTATGCATCTACCAACCTTAGCTTTATCACCAACAAAGTAACAAGATTGGCTGAAGGTGTTTCTAACATTGAAGCCGGCGCAGAGAACGACTTCGGTGCAAGTGCCATCACCAATACGGCAGTAGGACAGTCTATTCAATCTTTTTATGGATGGGAAGTAGAAGGTATCTTCCAGAGCAAAGCAGATATCGCTAAACATGCAACACAGGTTCCATCAATTTTACCAAGTGGTTTAGATGGTACGCAGCCCGGCGATCTGATGTTCAAGGATCAAAATGGCGATGGTAAGATAGATGCCAAAGACAGGAAATTCCTGGGAAGCTTTATTCCAAAAGTTACCTATGGTTTCAACCTCGGTGCCAGCTACAAGAATTTTGATTTGTCAGTTTTCATCCAGGGTGTACAGGGAAATAAAATTTACAACGCTACCCGTGTTGTTACAGAAGGTATGGTTCGTTTCTTCAATGCAGGTACACAGGTATTGAACGCATGGACACCTACCAATACGAACACCAATATTCCCCGTGCTATTTCCGGTGATCCAAATCAAAACGCACGTCCTTCTACAAGATTCCTGGAAGATGGATCATACATGCGCCTGAAGAATGTAATGCTCAGTTATACCGTTCCGGTTACTTCTCTGAATTCACTTACAAAAGGAGCTGTAAAGAGCTTCCGTGTATATGTTTCAGCGCAGAACCTGTTAACCTTTACCAAGTATACTGGTTATGACCCTGAAGTTGGTAACAGAACGCCCAACTCTTCCTTGACCAGCGGTATTGATTATGCAGTATATCCCCAGCCAAAATCTTTCACTGCAGGTTTGCAGGTAGGTTTCTAATTGTTGGGTAATATTAATTTTAAATAAATAATATAACAATGAAAACAAATAAAATTACGATAGTACTGCTGCTGACCCTTACCGGGCTGGCGGCATGTACAAAAAAGCTCAACGTGATTGACGAAAACAATCCGA
>APMI01005516.1_pt1 | contig 33908 bp, 29 predicted proteins | sample 667938 | NCBI WGS metagenome assembly APMI01 (sample SAMN01084076, study PRJNA167559) | wastewater metagenome | biome: Wastewater | place: Denmark: Ejby Moelle, Odense | collected 2011-11-28
CCTCTTTTATAGATTTTCTTAACCAAATTAGGCACATCAGACTTTAAATATATTAATAAATCTGGTGCAGAAACAAAAGATTTCATCAAATGAAAAACAGAGGTATAATTATTAAAATCTCTCTCTGTTAATAAATTCATGTCATATAAATTTTCTGCAAAAATATAGGCATCTTCATAGATCGTTCTATCTTGAATAATGTTTTTTCCGCTTTCTCTAATCTCTTTTACCTGACGAAATCTGCTGCCTAAAAAATAAATCTGAAGTGCAAAACTCCATTTATTCATATCTGCATAAAAGTCTTCTAAGTATGGATTATGATCTACATCTTCAAACTGAGCATCCCAATTATAATGCTTAGAGAGCATGGTAGTTAGAGTGGTTTTTCCTGCGCCTATGTTTCCTGTTACTGCAATGTGCATAAAATTTTATGATTTAGAATTCACAATTTAAGATGTAAAGCAATCTTCAATAGATTACTTTTCTTATTTAATTTTGTAAAGATAAAATTTGTCTGCTATCAAAGCCAAAAAATGAAGATGGTTTTTATCCACAATTTTTGCTTCCTTGTTGCTAAACACCATTTTAAATTCTTGCGATGGAAAATATTGATAAATTTTTTGTGAGGAAACTACGTAAATATCGTCATTTTCTCTGCTTAATCTTTTTCCGTTTTCAATGGTAAATTCTGACAATTTTTCTGAATTAAAACGATATACCTCAAAGCTTTTTTCCTTCAAAATAAATAGCTTACCGCTATAGACCATTATATCTTTTATTCCGTCAAGATTAAATTGAATAGGGAAAGAATTCATTAAAATATCATCTCTAAAATTATAATACAAAAGCAGATTTCTAGATTCATCTATGAGCCAGACTTTTTGTAAATCTTCCACATAAGCCTGTTTTATAAATCCAAATTTTTGTTTCAAATCGATGGTTTGTATTTCGTTTAAGTTTTGATCTATTAACTTGATTTCTTGAGAATTTTCGGAGAAAAGAACAATATTCAAAGGATTTTGTACACTTTGAATTTTGAAAGGATTTACCAACATCATCTTCCCTATTTGATTGCCCAGAGAATCATATTTTATGAAACCAAAATCCTTGTTTTTAAACGCATAAATATTTCCGTAATCGTCTGCTAAAAAATCTTTTACACCTTTTAGTTCAAAATTTTTCTGACCAAAAAATTGAGTAAAAAATAAAACAAAAAACAGCAAGGAAATTTTATACATTTCGAAATATAATTTTAGTAAAAGTAATCAATAATTTTGAGAAATATTGAACAAAAAAAGCATCACAAAAAATGATGCTTTCTATTAAAAAAGTTGAAAAACTATTTAATTTTTACTTCGTAAATTTTATCCCAATTTTTACCTGTTATCAACATATTTTCTCCTTTGAAAGCAATTCCGTTTAAGACATCATCTTCATTGGTAATATGTTTTTTAACAATTTCAGAAAAATCAAACTTACCTAATACTTCACCTGTTTTAGGGTCAATTTTCAGAATAATAGGCTTTTGCCAGACATTAGAGTAAATAAAGCCATTGTGGTATTCTAGTTCATTAATACTATCATAAATCTCTTTATTACCCGCTACAGAAATATATTTACTTATTTTAGAAGGATCTGATGAATTCAAGAAAAAAATATTTTTAGTACCATCAGATGCAATTAAATTTTTGCCATCTGTAGTCATACCCCAGCCTTCTACCATTTGATTTGGCATAGCATACTCGCTTAACAATTCTAATGAATTTTTATCATAAACAAAAATCTTTCTGTTTTTATAAGTTAACTGAAAAATTTTGTTCCCAACAGAAGAAATTCCCTCAGAAAAAATATCATCTGGTTGTTTTACCTCCTTAGAATTAGCAGCGCTTCCTAAGGTGTATTTCAATAATTTAGATTGCTTTTCTAAACCTACACTTTCATAAACGGTATTGCCTTCTAGATAAAAACCTTCGGTAAAATTGCTGGTATTATGGGGATATTCTGCTACAATTTCGTAGGTGAGATTTTTTTCAGGATTTTTAGCAAATACATTGATGGTAGCATCCTGAGAAAGAACTTTTCCATCTTTTGTAATATTGATGGTTACAGCATTATCTCCTAAAGTAAAAAATTTAGGGTCTATTACCAAATCACTGGTTTCTTTATCCCCAAAACTAATGCTAATGCTCTCTGCGTTTTCAGTTACTTCTTTCGGAAAATCTATTTTGTCACCGAAATGGTAACCTTTGGTTTCCATTGCAATGTTGTATTCATTCAGAGAATTCAAAACTTTCTCATCTTTGTTACAAGAAGCCAAAATAAGCAGCGTAAAAAAGCCTATAAAAAATGATTTTTTCATTTATTTTTAAAATTTACGTCAAAACTACAAAAAAAGCACCATTTACTAAAAATGATGCTTTTATTTTTGAAAATTTTATAAAAAATTAATTTTCTACAAATTCTTTTAGAGATTTCCCTACAATATCTTCCCAGCCTTTTCTAAAACTATGAATTTTGAAATTTTCTCCTAAATGTTCAAATGCTTCTAATCCTTTGTGTGTAAGAGTAACTATGGTACCTTCGTTTTCTGGCTTCAACTCCCATTTAACTAACGTTTTTTCTTTAGAAATTTCGGGGTAAGTCCAAGAATGTTTCAGTTTTTCATTCGGAATTAAATCTACTATTTCACAAAAGTGATGATATTCTTCGTTTTCGTCTCCCCCATAAAAACTAAAATTATTACCAATTTTTGATTCAAAGTCTGGCACATCAAAATACCAGTTTTTCATTTGCTCTTTGTTAGTTATTGCATTCCAAACTTTGTCTAGAGGTGCATTTACTTTTACACTGATTTTAACATTCTCGTGCATGGCGTTATATTTTTAGAGATTTAACAATTAATTCATATCAAATTTACAAAAAATTAATACACTAATGTTACTGAGTTTTATCAGGGTCATCATAATTGACCATCCAATTTACACCAAATTGATCTGTCCACATTCCGAAATAAGCTCCCCAAAATGTATCTTGCAATGGCATTTTTACATTTCCTCCGTCAGAAAGTTTAGCAAATAAATGATCTGCTTCATTTTTAGAATCTACATTAATAGAAATAGAAAAATTATTCCCAAAAGTAACTTGCTGTTCTGGTGTTAAAGAATCGCTTCCGTACAAAACGGTTTCTGCACTTATTGGAAATTTTACGTGCATTATTTTTTCTTTGTCTTCTTCGGAAAGTTCTTTCCCTTCTTGTGGTGGCATTTCTCCGAATTTTGCTATCATTTCGAAATCTCCTCCAAAAGCATTTTTATAAAATTGAAAAGCTTCTCCACAATTTCCGTTGAATATGAGATAAATGTTGACTGTTTTCATAATTAATGATTGATAAGTGGTTAATGATAATTTAATTTTTTTTAGTCTTCTAACTTTTAACCTCTAACTTCTTCACACTCCAAATTGGGACAAATGATGATTGAGATGATTGGCAAACATATTATTCCAACCTTGTGCATCTATTTTCCCGAAATTGATGTGTTCTTTGCCTTCAAAAGCTTCTCTTCCTAATTGCTGCACTCGCTGAATATTCCCGATGAGTTTTTTCTTTTCTTCTTCAAAATCTCTTTCGTCTGATATAATAAAAGCTGGACTTGTAGGTAAATTTTGCTTATAGGTATGTTCCCTTGTAATTTTTGGTTTTACAAATCTTGACAAAAGAAATTTGGCAATAAAACTTGGTTTTTTATGTTTTTCTGGTTCGAAGGCCATAGAATAAGCCACATTAAGATGAGCCAACACTTGAGAAACGCTCATTTTACCCCATTTTCTTTGAGTTTCAGGAGTTAATTGATTAATTCTATCAATGTACTTCTGTGCTTCCTTAGCATCAAAAACATTTTGCATTTTCATATATTTTATAAGAAGATAAAGTTATATTTATTTTCTGTAAATCTGAAATATTTTAATCATAAATGTAAGTTAAAAATAATTTTTGAGGTCAAAAATTTAGATTTCGCTTCTAATTCTACTTAGTGTTTCTTGAGAAATGCCGAGATAAGAAGCAATCATCCCAAGTGGAACACGAAGTATAATATTAGGATTTTCTTCGAGTAAATGTTGATACTTTTCCTTGGCAGACATATGTTGTAAATACGTAATTCTGTTAGACATTTGGAGCATTAAATTCCCTAGAATGTATCTGCTAAAATTAGCCGCAGTAAGAGAAACTGAACATAATTCTTCTAATTTATGATAATTACAAGTGGTAATTATAGATTTTTCTATGGTTTCAATATTATTTTTAGAAAGTTCATTTTTAAAAATAGTATCTATATTGGCAGTAATTTTCCCTTCAGAATAGAAATTAGAAGTAATATCTTTTCCATTTTCGTAATAAAACATTCTAAGCATACCCTCTTCTACAAAATAAATATTTCTGTTGTAATGATTTTGTTCGCTCAGAAGTTTGCCTTTTTCAATGGTTCGTGTTTCGCATTCTTCATAGAAAAATCTTTCTATCTCAGCATCTACTTTTATGTGTTTTTCTACTTCCTGAAGAATCTTCATTCTATTAATTTTTTGCAAAATTACAAAAAAAGAGCGCTCCAAAATAGATTTAGAACGCTCCAAACAAACATCAAAAATTGAAAACTTTATGAATTACCAATTTCTTGGTCATCATAATTTTCTGCGATATGATATTCTTTGAATAAAAAATGAATTTTTATCTTCAAAGCAATCCAACCTAAAATAAAATAAACCCAACCTAAAATAAACAAGTGCCAAAAATATTTTCGGGTTAAAAAATCTGAACCGTGCTGAACAACCATAATCTTCAAAGCTTCTAAATATGGCGTTAAAGGAATGATTTTTGTAAAATTGGCGATAAATTCTGGCATTGCATAAGTAGGCCAAGTAAAACCACTGATAATAAATGCTGGTGAAGCAATTACCATCAAAATTTGTGTCGCTTTCAAAGCATCTGGAACCAAAATACTTACCAAAACTCCCAAGTTAGTAGCCGCAACTACGAAAATTGCTGTGATCAAAAAGAAATTCCAGACATTTTCTGGCACAGGAATTTTGAAATAAATACTACACAAGTAGAAAATCAAAATATTAAGATTTGAAAAAATCCAAACTGGTAAACACTTGATTGCCATTACTAAAATGGCATATTTATGTTTTCCTGCGAAATCTTTCACGAAAGAATCTCTTTTAAATTCTTCGGAAAAAGTTACCGCCATTGCCAATAAAATCACTTGTTGTAAAACTACCGCCATTAAAGCTGGCCACATAAAAATTAAATAATTACTAGTGGTATTAAAAAGCGTGATATAATTCGCTTTGAAAGGTTCTATACTGGCTTTTGCTTGCTCCGTATTCATTCCTTTTTTTTGCAAAGCTTTCATTTCTGCACCTGCGGAAAAAGTTCCTAAAGTCAACTGAATCGCTTTTGAAGCAAAATTGGCGGTCAAAACATTAGAAGTATTAACATAAACATTAATTTCTGGATATTTTTTTTGCAACATATTCGCTTCAAAACGTTCAGGAATAATTACAACAGCTCCTGCTTCAGTTTTTATAACTTCATCTTTTACATTGGCTGGTTCATCTACATAATTCAGAACTTTAATCGCTTGATTATCATCTAACATATCTACCACTTGATTAGAAAGCGGTGTTTTATCGTGATTTACCACAATTACAGGAATATTGGTCACCTTTCCTTTTTCATAGGTGAAACCCATTAAAAGTGCGTAGAAAATTGGTGCTATAAAAAACACCGAAAGCATCGTTTTATTCGTAAAGAATAACTTGAACTCTCTTGTTAAAAGGTATCTTAACTGTTTCATTTTTTCTAAATTTTAGTCAAGATTATTTTAAAGTTACGCTAGAGTTTACCAAAATATTGTTCACTTTTGCTCTATCTGTTGGAATTACTTTTATTTCATAAACCGCATCTTCTGGTTGATAATCTGGGAAAGCTGTGGTAATATCTGCGTATTTTGTGAGTTGTTTTATAGAAACTACTTTACCAGAAAATTCTTGATTTCCGTAAGTTGATTTCATATTTACCATCATTCCTTTGTTGTATTTAGAAATTTTACTTTCAGGGATGGTAAATCTGAAATAAGTTGTGTTCGGAATATAGCCGTTAAAAAGTGCATAACCAGCAGTTGCCAATTCGCCAACATTCAGAGAAATAGTTTCAATTTCCATATCATTGGTTGCGATGATGTATCTTTCAGAATAAGCAACATTCGCTTCTTGTAAAGCACCTCTTGCTTGATTTTCTTGTCCTAAAGCCATTTCTATTTTCTCAATTCTAGTCCCGATTTCCACATCGTGCAATTCTGCATTTACCGCGTCATATTGAGCTTTTGCACCTTGTAGTTTAGCGTACACTTCATCATAATTTTGTGGAGAAAGAAGACTGTCTTTAAACATATTTTGTGCTCTTTTGAAAGATTTTTGAGCATATTCGTATTGTTCTGTTAAACCTTTTTGTTTGGCTTTCAACTGACGCAGTTGATCTGCTGTAGCACCATTTTTCGCCATTTGTGCTTGTGCAGTTGCCGCCGCAGTTGCACCTTTTGCTTGAGCAATTTTTGCAGAAACTTCGGGAACGTCTAACATTGCTAAAGTATCACCAGCTTTCACAGTTTGTCCTTCTTCTACATAAATTTTTAAAATTCTACCCGTAACTTTCGGTGCGAAAGAAACAATTTCTTTCTTGGTTTTTCCTTCGGTTAATTGATCAGGATTATCATTTTTACAAGCCACTAAAGAGAGAATGCTTGCAAGAGCTAAAGTTTTTAAAGTATAAGTTTTCATTTTATATTGAATGTTTGTTTTTTGATTGTTTTCTATTTTCGATAGGACTTCATCCTATCCTTTATTAAATCGCCACTTCGTGGCTCATCAATTTTATATTTATAATTTATGAATATCTAAATTTTGAGTAGATTTCATCAGTTCTACTGCTGCTCTTCTTTGGTTAAAAACTGCAGTTTGATAATCTAATTCTGCATTTTCTACATCATTTTCAGCTTCTATGAGTTGAGAAGATTTTATCAAACCATATCTAAATTCTTTTTCAGCTTGAGTTAAAGCATTTCTAGCAATTTGTCTTGCTTTTGCTTTCATTTCAATTTGAGAATCAGCAATGTTATAATTGGTTTGATTGTTTGCTAAATTGAGTTGTAATTTTCTTTCGGCATCTGATTTTTTGCTCTCTAAAATTTCTCTTTCAATTTTTGCTTTTTCTACTTCGTGTTTTCCTTCATTTCCATCAAAAACATCCCATTTAAAACCAATTCCAGCTTGGAAAATTGGGAACAAATTCAAATTCGTTAAATCGTAATCTAACTTGGTTCCAGTTCCAGGCATTAATTCTTTAGACGAAGAAAGATTGGTATTGTAAAAACCCATATAAGAAAGCGAAGTAGAAGCCTGAACTTTCGGAATCCACCACGTTTTTTCGGCTTTTATTTTAGCATCAATCGCTTTTAAACCGTAATCTAAAGCTTTCAATTCTGCTCTGTTTTCTATGGTCTTATCAGCAACTAAATATTCTATTTTTTCTAAATTTGGGTTGATTAAAGCAATTCTTTCTTTATCAATTCCTGTTAAAATATTAAGTTGAGTAATCAAAAGTTCTTTTTTGCCTTCATATTCCACCATTTTAGAATCTAAAGTAGCTTGAGCCAATTCTATTTTTTTGTAATCATATGGTGTAATTAATCCGTAACCAAGCGCTTTTTCGGCAGTTTTTTTATTCGCATCAAGACGTTTTTTGCTTTCGTCTAACACTTTTTTAGATTCAATTACGAGTGCAAATTGGTCGTAAGCTTTAGAAATTTGAGTAATTACCTCATCTTGGTTTTTCTCTTGCAAAGCTTGATTGGCGTTGTTTTTCTCAGTTAAAGCTTGTTTCAGATATTTCACTTTTCCGCCAGAAAAAATAAGGACTTTGGCTTCCGCTTTTCCTGCTGCTTCGAAGCTAGACAACGTAAAATTATTATTAAAAGTACCTTCAGGAAAAACAGCTCCCGGAAAAATAGGTTTAATTGCAGGAATTGCAATTTCGGGAGAAATAAACCTTGCCGTCGCATTGAGATAACCTCCTTTTCCAGAAATTTCAACAGTGGGAAGAAAAATGTCTTTCAGTTTTTGTTGATCGAGCAAATTAGATTTTGATTCCAAATTTTGTTGCTCAATTGCTGCGTCTTTTGTCATTGCTGCATCTATCAATTCCTTAAGTGTAGGAGCAGATTGCGCCTGAAAAACCAAAGGCAAACCGATGATTGTAGCGATCACCATTTTTTTTAACGTTTTCATTTTTGATGTTCTGTTTTGTTGGTACAAAGTTCCGACAGTTGAACATCAATTCCTTTGACATTTGTCAAAAAGTAAAAACGCCCACAAAAAATTTGTAGGCGTTTCATTTTCAATTTTCAACTTTCAATTATTCATTAATCGAAACTTTCGTTCCTTGTGTATGAGCGTTCATTTGTGGAGCGTAATAATTTTGCAAAGTGGTGATTCCGTTGCTGAAAGTTCCCGCTGCATTACAAATATAATCGTACTCAAAGACAAATTTTCCTTTTGGCATATATTCAATATAGAAATTCGTAGAAGCATCTTTGGTAACTTGGTAATACCCTAAATTATTCTTCCATTGATAGCCAGAAAGCACATCCACTGGTTCAAAACCGGCCGCTCTCATATCTTTCAAATGAATAAATTCCATATTTCTATCGGTGTTCAAAATCATTCTCACGGTTACTTTATCTCCGATTTTCAATGGAGAATTTTCTGTAATTTTTTGTAATTCTTCGCCATTTACGGTTTTCACTTTTTTGTACAATTCTTTGGTAATAGAAATATAACTTTCAGAAGATTTTATTTTGTCTAAATCTTCATAATATTGCCAGAATAAACCACCTTGCACAATTCCAGCGCCTGGTTTTGTAATGGTAACGGTTGCTAAATTTCTATCAATTTTTTCTGAATTCACCGCAGATTTTATGTAACCAGTTGCTTTTGTATCAGGATTGGTGAGTTCCTTTCCGCCCCAAATGATGGTTGCTTTATCAGATTCAGCAGAAGTCCAAGATTTTCCAGAATTCAAAATCGTATAAATTACTTCGGCGGTACTTCTGGAAGTATCCCAATTGGAAACTTCTTTTTGAGTAACGAGCCAGATTTTCAATTCTTCCACAAAATTTTGATCATTTGTCAATTTATTGAAAGCTTCTAAAGCACCAGCGTGATTTACCGTTTTAGAAGAATACCAACCCCAATCATTGAGATTTTGTTTCCAATAAACACCTTGCGTTTCGCTTTGCACAGAAGTTTCTTTAAGGTAAGTCATCAATTTTTTAGAAATATCTTTCAATTGATAAGCATCAAAAAGTAATGCTGCTCGGTGTAAACCAAAGAACGTGAAATCAGTAATTTTAGCTGTTTTAGCTTTCTTAATCACCAAATCTTTCAACGTTTTTCCATTTCCTTTTAAAGGATATTCTTTTTCCCAATAATGACGGGTATCCAAATAATCTAACACATAATTGTTCCAAACATTTTCCTTTTTCACTTCAAAATATCTACTCACTTCATTGTCAACATATTTTACCAATTGAGAAACCATTTCCTTTTGTTCAGAAGATTGATAATCTGCCACATTTCCTTTCAACCATTCATTTAATTTGCCTAAATTTTTCAAAATATATAATGAATTGTAGTACGAGCTTGGGTAACCAGCATACCAAGAAAAACCACCATCAGGATTTTGCAGTTTTTTCAACTCACTCCAATCATCGTTGATTGAATTTCGCATATTATTTGCATCGAACAATCTTGCCAATTTCTGCATTTGTTCGGTTTCATTTTTAGAATCTAAAACCCAAGGTGTTTCTTCTAACAACAGTTGTTTCAATTCTTGGTTTTTCTCTAAATTTGAATTGAGTAAACCTTTAGATTGATATTCATCAAAAACGGTTTTCATTTTCGGATTGGCTTTGAAAATTTCAGACGCTAAAACATCGGCAAACCATTTATTGAAAACCACATCTGCCGAAAGATTAGTCTCATTTTTAAGACTTGGCAACGCAAAAATCACTTCCCAAATCGGATTGGTGGTGAGTTCTAATGTGTTTGAAACGTTTGAAATGGTTTGAGATTTGTTTGATTTCAAATTTTCTAAAACAAAGGTTTTGGTTTGTCCTTCTTTTACAAAAACGGGAACGGCATCGGTAACCAGCATTCTATTTGGTAAAACGGCAATTGCTTTTTGTTCACCATCAGAAAATTCTCCTGCTTTTGCTACATTTTTAATGATAATGGATGAAACACCATTCGGAATTTTTACATTCCATTGAACCATTGTACTTCCGTTAGCATTAAGTGTAAATGCTTGTTCTACATTATAACCAGCAGCTGCATTCAACTGGTTAATGCCAAATTTTTCGGTAATATCTTCATTGGTGAAAGCATCTAAAATTTGCAATTTCGCAAAACCATTGAGTGGTAAAGTCGTTAAATTGCTCAATTTTGATTTGAAAATCAATTCATCGCCTTCACGTAAAAATCTAGGATAATTCGGCGTTACAGAAAATTCTTTTTGTGTAACGACAGTTTTTTCTAACGTTGCAGCCTGTGCATCTTTGGTGTGTGCTAAAAACATCAGTTTCCATTGCGTCAAAGCTTCTGGAGAAGTAAATTCAAATGATACATTTCCGTCTTTGTCGGTCATTAAATTCGGATAGAAAAATGCAGTTTCGTTGAGATTTTGACGAACTGGGATTTTGTCTAAATCTTTTTTACTTGTTGTAATTACCTCATCGATTTCTTTTGTTTTTATAGAGTCAACTTTTCTATTTCCATACATAGCATCGGAAACAGATTCCATTTTAGCCATTGCAGCAGGAGCTACAGAATATTCAACTTTAGGAGCTCTAGTTGGTTCTGGAACAACCATTGATTCAGTAACAACTCCATTAGCTCTTCCTCTTAATCGATAAGTAATTCCACCATCAAACCAATTAAAATCAGGGATTTGTACGCCTTTGTATCCAAAATATTTTAATCTTTTGTTGTAATTCACTTGTTGTAAACCATCATTCACAAAATACTGAGACACATAAAAAGGTCTGTTGTATATTTTTTGCCAAGAATAAGAATTGGCTGCAAATTGATCCAAAGATTGATCATACATATTCGCCAAAACTTCGGCAGTTACTTTTTCTTTGTCTTCACCAGAAATTTTTACTGTCCATTTTTCTTTAGAATTAGGTTGCAATTTATCTCTAAATGTTACCAATTCTATTTTTAAAGGTTTTTTGTCTGATAAAATGCTAATGTCTTCAGAAACCGTCTGCACATCATTATACGCTACCAACTGAAACTGAACGTTCAACTGATTGATGCTCTCATCTTTAGGGAGTGAAGTTTCATAAACCAAAACGCCATTTTTAATGGTTTTTTGTTCAAAAATCGTTTCACCGTCTCCGTTTTGAACATAAATATTAACCAAAGCATTTGGAATAGCAGAATATACGTAGAATGTAGCTTTTTCGGTTCTTTTCAGTTCTGTTTTTTCAGCAAGAACTTTCAAGAAAGGTTTTTGGTTTTCGGTAAGTTTGGCTTTATCAAAAACTTCAAAAAATTTCTCGGTTTTGATGGTGTCTTTTCCTTCGACATTGAAGAGTTCGAGTTGATATTTTCCTGCTGGAAGCTTGCCAATTTCTAATGTTTGACTTTGTTCGATTTTGTTTGAAATAGTTTGAATTGGTTTGAATTCTTTCTCCGATTTATCAAAATAATCATTCGGGAATTTTTGTACAAAAACTTCTTTACTCAAAACTGGAAGATCTTGAATTTGACTTTCGAAGTTATTTCTGAAAATTCTTCCCTCGGATTTAAGGGATGATAATTTTGCGGTGTACGGTTTTTTCAGATTTTGTCCGTCATAATTTTTTGTTGCCACCGTTAATTTTAGATTTTCATCAGAAAAATAATTTTCCTTGGCATCAGAAACTTCTATATAATGCGAAACTGAAGCTACTTTTACGTTGGTTTCGGCAGATTGCGTTTCTCCGTTAATATCTGTAACCGAGGCATTAACTTGATAATTATCTACCTGAATTCCTTCTAAATTTTCATCTTTTTTAAGATCTAGTTTTATGGTAAATTCACCTTTTTCGTTGGTTTTGGCTTCACCAAGAATAGAATTTTCGTTGTCATTTCCACGAGGATACCACCAGAAATATCTCCATCTGATGTTTTGTTTTTTGATTTCATATTTTACCGTAGAATTACTCAACGGAACACCTGAAAACATCATCGCTTTTCCCTTCAGTTCAATGGTTTGTCCATACTTGTATTCTTCTTTCAGAGGTTCGAATTCAACTTCAAATTTTGGACGTTTGTATTCTTCTACACGAAAATCCTTATAAGCATCTATGCTAAAATCGTCAATTCTTAAAGAAAACTCACCATTTAATTTACCTTGAGGCAAAGTAAAACTTCCATTAAAAGAACCAAATTCGTTGGTTTTATTTTTTTGTTTAGAAATTTCTTCACCATTTACATCAAAAAGTTTAATTTCTAATTCTTGATTGGCTAATACTGTTTCTTTTTGCTGGTCGAGATTGGTTACAATTACTTTATAATAAACCGTTTGTCCTGGTCTGTAGATTGCTCTGTCTAAGAATATCTGAGCTTGTTTTTTGAAATCATTTTTTTGCTCATTATAATACTGATTTCCATAGATTTGCAAAATATTAAAATCGTTGGTTTTCGGTTGGCGAACCAAAAACGAGCGGTAATATTCTTTTTGCAAATTTTCTGGAATTTTGAAAACCGCCACTTCATTACTATTGAGAATTACTTTTGGTGAAAGTTTGTAGTTTGCAAATTCATAAAATTCTAAATTCTCTTTTGGCAAAATTTTACCATTATCACGATTCACTAATTTCAACTCATCTTTTACAGACGAAAAATCATTTTTCTTTTGATAAATAATTCTAGATTGACTGGCAATAAAGTAAAAATTACCTTGTACTTTTCCTTCTACCAAATATTCTCCTACATAAATTCCGGAAGGGAGTGGTTTTAGTTCTACCGAAGTTTTGTGCGTTTTATAATCTTTAGTTGTTGGCAAATTGTAGCTTTCTTTCCTTACCAAAGATTTTTTAAGATTGGTGAAATTTTCTTTTTGCCAAGAGTTGGTAATATATTTCATAAAACCTTGGTAATCATCTTTCACCTCATAAATATTCAAGGAAAATTCTGAAGTATTTTTATAGTTTGCTGCCAAATGAATAGGCTTGTTAGAAACGGTATTTTGCTCGAAATTTACGGTAAGAATTGGCTGTAGAATCTGATTTTCTTGATTCTTGATATTTTCTAAAAATGGAGATTTCGGGTAGGCTTTTTTTACTTTATCAATCCAACAAAGAGCTTCTTCAAATTTTTGTTTATTTTGTAAATCAGAGATGAGTTCCTGTGCAATTACTACCTTATAATCGCCTTCTGTAGAAGAATTATACAATGCCAAAAGTTGCTCTTGTTTGTTTTTACATTGGGTAGAAGCGCAATCTGTATTTAACTTTTGATGTTCGAAATACAGTTTAGAATTCCCAGTATTTCTAGCGATGACTGATTGATAAATATCGGAAACTTTGGATTGGTTTTCTTTGAGTTCATTCTTAGTAAAAAAGTTAGAATTTTTGAGAAAATCAATGTTTTTCAACGCATTATAATCATAAAAACTAGGAAAATAGTCTATATTTTCGGTTTGGTTAAAAATTTCTACATATTTTGCGGTTTTAATACTTTGTAGTACAACGTTTTGTTTTTCTAGCTTGGTAAAATGTTGGGTAAAGAAATTTTTAAAATCCAATTTACTCCAGGTTTCAATTTGGGCAAAATCTTGGTTGCTGATATTGGTTCTTTGGTTGATTTTCCACTGATTTTGGCTGTAATAATCATTAAAAAAATCTCCTAACAAAACATTGAAAACCAATTTATTTTCGCCGCTCAACTTTTGGTCAAAAGATTCTAATTTTTTGAAAAACTGAGAAGCTGCATCGTTTTTGGTATCATCTTGCGTTTGATTCACAATGCTAAATTCTGCTTTCAAAGATTTAATTAACTGAATAGCATTATCTTCTTTGATTGCTCGATTTTGAATATCTAAAATGAGCGGCAGATTGCTTTTATAAGTGCCTTTGGAATAATTATCTGCAATTTTTTTCCACTGTGTATCGTAATAGTTTTGTGCTTTCATTGATGAAAAAAAACAAATTAGAGTAAAAATGAATAAGATTTTGGTTAAGTTTTTCATAAACTTTATTTTTGAAAAATGAATTGTATAAATGTACTAAAAAAACTGGTCATAAAATCGCAGTTTTATGTTTCTTTCTGCGCCACTTTATTGGGTATTTTCGTTCTGAAAGAGCAAGAATCTTACCAAAACTCTCTGGCAATTATACTTTTTCTTACTTTTTGGAACGGATATATCTTCACTGTATTTCATAAAAAGAAAGATGCTATTTTCATGAATTTGGTTGGATTTGCCATCATCTTTTTTTTAATTTTTAAATTTTTGAATTTCGAATTTTTCTTTAAATGGCTCATTATATTGCTATTAGGAAGCTTGTATAATGCTAATTTTTTCAAAATAAATCTAAGAGAATTTTCTTTAATTAAAACTTTTTATGTAGGATTTGTTTGGGCGATGAGTTTGGTTTGGCTGCCGTTAAAACATTTTCATTTAGAATGGTTTTTGATTATCTTTTTCTTTATTTCAGGAATTACATTTCCGTTTGAAATTAGAGATCTAGAAAGAGACCAATTCCCTACTTTGCCTAAAGTTCTTGGAGTTAAAAACACTAAATATTTGAGTTATGTTTTTCTCATCATTAGTTCAGTTTTAGCAGTACAATTTTTGAAATTACATTTTGTGATTGCTTATATTATAACTTTAATTTTCGGCATTATTTTGAGTTATTTTTCTTCACAAAAAAGACCAGATTGGTACTATTCTTTTTTATTGGAAAGTTTGAGTGCTTTGCCGTTTTTAATTCTCATTTTATTGAAGTATTTTTGCTAAATGTTCGTTAAAAACTTAAAAATCATCAATTTTAAAAATCATCCCGAAAAATCATTCGATTTTTCTTCAGAAATTAATTGTTTTGTTGGGAACAATGGCGCTGGAAAAACCAATATCCTAGATGCTCTTCACTATATTTCTATGGGGAAAAGTTTTTTGGGAAATTCTGATTTTCAAAACATTAAAGAAGATGAAAACTTTTTCAGCATAGAATCTGAAATTGAAGGTGAAGAAAAAAACGATATTATTAAAATCTTACTCCAAAAAGAGACCAAAAAAATCATCAAAAAAAACGAAAAAACTTACGAAAGAATGGCAGACCACATCGGTTTTTTGCCAAGTGTGATGATTTCGCCATATGATGCAAACCTTATTTCGGATGGTGGCGAAAGCCGTAGAAAATTTCTGGATGCAATGATTTCTCAGACTGATTCTGAATATCTTTTTAACCTTATTCAATACCAGAAAACGCTCCAACAAAGAAATGCTTTGTTGAAATATTTCCAGAAAAATAGAACTTTTGATGTAGATTCTTTGGAAATTTATAATGAGCCTATTAACAAATTCGGAACTCAAATTTTCAAGAAACGACAATTTTTTGTAGAAGCAATTTTGCCAACTATTCAGCACTTTTATACCATTATTTCTGAAGGAAATGAAAAAGTAACTGTAATCTATGAAAGTGATTTGAATGAAGACAATTTTGAGAATTTATTGACAAAGAACCTAGAAAAAGACCGACAGTTAACCTACACTTCAAAAGGAATTCACAAAGATGATTTGCGTTTCGAAATGAATGGAAATTTGATTAAAAAATTCGGGAGTCAAGGTCAACAAAAATCGTTTCTTATTGCTTTGAAACTGGCTCAGATCAAAAGAATTAAAGAAATAACGAATAAAAACCCGATTCTTTTGCTCGATGATATTTTTGATAAATTAGATGACAACCGAGTTTCGCAATTGATAGAATTGGTAAATGAACAAAATTTTGGGCAGATTTTTATTACAGATACACATAAAGAACGTACAGAATCTGTGGTGAAAAGGATTAATGAAGAGTCGAAAATTTTTGAAATAAATTAGCCACAAATGCACGAATTTTAATAAGTATTTGTACATTATTGGTAAAAGAAATATTAAAAAATAAAAATATATGAAACAATTAAAATACATATTTTTATTATTTTTCACAGTTATATTAACTAGTTGTATGGAAATTAATTCTGAAAATCCAAAAGAAATTTTTGAATTATGGACAGGCAATGAACTACCAAAAGAAATAAAATTAGTAAATGGAAAATATTGGCAATCTGCGCACTGGACAAAGGAATACGAAGTATATGCTGAAATAAAATCTACAGAAACCTGGTGGAACGATTTTAAAAATAATAATGAACTAAATAATTTTAAATCATCACTCAATAATGATATTGAAGAAAAATTTTTTAAAAATAAAAATGAAGAAATTATAAAACAGCCTAATTGGTTTAAGCCTGAAAAAAATTCTGAAATTTACATTAAAGGAAGTTCTGAATATTTTTGGAATCCTAAAACAAAAATCCTTTTTATTCACGAAATTCAATTATAAAAACAATAGATTGCTTCGCTGCGCTCGCAAAGACATGAAAAAGAAAAGAGAATATCAAAGTTCTGAATTGGTGAAAAGTTTTGCCAAAATTTATGGTTTTGAAGATAAACTATTGGCGCTACAGGTGAAGGATTTCTTAGAAGACTATCTAGATTATACACTCTTTAAAGAAATAGAAAGTGTGAACCTCAAGGAAAATATTTTAGAAATTAAGATAAAATCTGCCCTTCTTAGAAATGATTTTAGAATGAAAAAAACATTTTTTTTGAAAAAATTTCAAGAAGAATTTGGGGTAGAAAAATTTAATGACTTGTATGTTTTGTAGTTTCTTCTACCAACTGATTAGAACGCTCGTCTAAACTAGAACGAATAGGCAAGAAAAAAATCAAAGGATTTTTAAGAAAATATTTTAAAATATGAATATTGAGTTGTTTTACCTCGCCAAATTCTACCTTCCTAGACCTAAATGCCAAGAACATAGACAACCCAAAACTCACAATAAAATTGCAGAAACCAATTAAAAATACAGTAATAAAAGACAATATAAAAGTAGAAGAATCTACCGAAAATTCTTTACCATAAAGCCCTAATGCTAAATTACCTGCCGCAAAAGTGATATGTCTAATATCTATATCTAAATTAAAAAAATGCGCTACTGTAGCTGTAGAACCAAGAAAAATACCCAACCAAAAATTAGACATAATTCCAGCCCAATTTTTAGAATAATATTTGGATAAACCTTCAGCAAACTTTTTTCCAAAAACATTTTTGATGTATGGATTTTTCTCTATCCTTTCAGGAATTTTATAAAAAACCGAACGATTGCCTACATTACCAGCAATAACCCCAGAAACAAATAAATAAAATCCTGCCAAAGAAGCGTGTAAAAGGGCTTTGGAATGAATAGGATCTAAATCTGATATCAATTTAGACGCTTTATCTCCAGCTGCAAAATTCTGCCCAAAAAGTACTTCTAATCCGTATATAATTCCTAATGCTACAGGAAAACTCCACAAAACATTGCCTACAAATGCTATAAACTGACTTCGGAATAATTTAGATACCAAATGTGCAAATTCTAAATAATTCTTCTTATCATTTTTCTCAGAAATTACGTGCGCCATAGTAGCTGCCGTCATTGCTGGTTGTTTGGTAGCTAAGGTGAAATTCATTAAATAGATCATAATAAATCCCATGGCATAATTAAAAGAGTATAAAAAAGCATGGTAAAAATCACTGCCTGGGAAATAAGCATATAACATTTTCAGAACACACAAAGCACCTACAATAATGCCACCACCACTCGCTTTTTTAAGCATTACCCAATATTCTTTTTTGGTCGTTGTAATGTAATTAGTACCTGTTTCGGCTGTGTGAGAAGTGATGAGATGAGACATCAGTGTGGTACTGTCATAGATTAAATCTCTAAGGTTATTTCTATGTGATTTATAATCTAAAATATTAGTAACCAATTTAATAGACTTTTTAATAACATCTATTTCCTTATCTATTATCAGTAATTCTAATATTTCTGAAATTCTCTGCAATTGCTGTCTAATCTTGAGCAATGCCAAGTTTATTTTACTAGAAATACCATAGATAGAAGAATTTTTAAAAGCTTTGTTCACAAAAGTGAAACCTTGCTGTAGATAAATTTTAATTTGTTTGTAATGTGCATCTTTAGAATTGAGCGTCAAAGAATTATCTTTTTGAAAATCTTGAAATAAAATTTCTAACTCTTTTTGAAGAGCCAAAAACGGATTGTCAAAATCTTTGTACTCTGGTGCCATCTTTAGCACATCTACTTCTAGTGCATTACCTACCACTCTCCACGCCAGAATGTTCATTGAAAAAATGAGTTCTTTCTTTACTTTTGGTAAAATGATGAGTTCATCAATTTCTAAAACTCTAAAAAGTTCGTGAGAAAGGTTTTTAGGAACATTCTTTATATATTTAAAATCTGCTTTGTCACGAAAAAAAACTTCTGAAATCACAGAAGAAATGGTGTTTTCTTCTTCTACAGGAGGCAAAAATTTCGCTAGAGTTCTCTTTCTAAGCTCAGGTACAAAAGCACTTTCTGATAAAATATTGGCTTCGGTTAATGATAAATTAAATGTTCTATTCTTAAAAACATTTTTGATATAATAAACCAAATTGGTTTTAATCTCTGGATTTAATTTTAAATATTCTAAAAAATCTTGAATATTTTCTGTCTGAAGTGCTTGAAAAATATGAGTAAGTGGAAGAAGGTCAAGAGTTTCGTTCTTAAGAGAAAAATATCTCTCAAGAAGTTCATCAGTACTTTCTTTATCAAAAAATCGTTTTAAATCCACTAATTTAATCCTCTAATGTCATATAATTCATTTGTTTCAATACTCTTGCATGCTTTCTTTGCATTGCCCTTGTAGGATTTTTCGGGTCATATTTTTTTGGACTTGGCAAGACAACTGCAATCCAAGCAGCTTCAGACTTGGTTAAGTCTTTAGAACTTTTCCCAAAATAGTATTTAGAAGCCGCTTCTATCCCGAAAACGCCTTGTCCCATTTCTATAGAATTCAGATAACGTTCTAGAATAATTTTTTTATTCCAGACTTTTTCTATGGTAAAAGTAAAAACCGCTTCTAAACCTTTTCTGAAATAACCTCCGCCATTCCAAAGAAAAAGATTCTTGGCAGTTTGTTGAGAGATGGTACTTCCGCCTCTTATTTTCTTCTTTTTTTGATTGTCTTCATACGCTTTTTGAATGGCAGTAAAATCGAAGCCATTGTGTTTGTAAAAATTTTGGTCTTCGCTAGCAATTACGGCTCTTTTTACATTATCTCCCATTTCATCATAACTGATGTAGTCTCTATCTAGTTTTTGGTATTTTACCAATCCTTCTACCTGAATAATGGTAATTAAAGGATTAAAAAACCTGCCCCAAACCAAAGAAAGCACATTGATAATGACTAAAATATAAAATACACGTTTGATGAATTTCCACATAGATTTTATAAATAATAATTGATAATAATTTACTGATGATAAATTTCTAATGCAAAAATAGAATTATTTTAATCTTTTCATATACTTTAAGCCATCTTTTGGGAAAATTTCTGGATGAAAAATCGTAATATAATCCTTCAAAACCCAATCTGCACGCACTACTCCACTTTCAAAATAATCATTGGCACTTCTTTTTTCGCGACCTCCAATAGTATAAATTTCACCAGATTGATAAACTTTCATCTTTTCATAATTAGGATTAATGGTGAGTAGTTCTTTCTTATTTTTATGATTGCCTACATTTACCCAAAATTGCGCATTTTCTGCTTTAGCAAAGACTTCTTCGAAACTTTTGGGAGTAGATTTTGATTCTGTATTATCTCCGAAAATATACTCTGCACCGGCATCTTGTATAAAGTGAGCAATTTGCGTTTTTCCACCTGCTACAAACCACTGACTGCCATACATTTCATTGGTTAAAACTTTTGGTTTTAAGACAGATCTTTGAGCCAAATTTTTATAATTATTGTAATTATTTTCAATATTTTTATACAGCGCTTCCGCTTGTTTTTTCTTTCCTAAAAGCTCACCAAAAATCTTTATATAAGCTGATTTTTCTAGTGGCTTTTCTTCTAAATATTCATCTAAAAATATGATTTCGATGCCATTTTTTTTCAAAACTTCATACGTGTTTTCAAAACTGGCAACATAATTGGTAAAAATAGCATCCGGATGGTACGCTAAAATTTTTTCTATATCATATTTCTGTTCGTTTCCTATATTTTGAATTTTATTTTCGTTGATGAGTTGATGGATTTTATCAGAAAAAATATATTTTGGGCTAGAAACTCCTACAATTTTTTCTTCGGCACCCAATTCTGTAATATAACCTACTAAACTGGCATTCAGTAACATTATTCTCTTATATGGTAATTTTGAATGAAGAATTTTATAGGTAAATTTTCCAGATTTTAAAGTTAAAAAATCTCCATTTTCCTGATACTGAACATTTTTAGAAATAAAAATGCTATCAGTATTTATTTGAGAGGATTCTTTTTTGCAAGAAAAAACAAAAAAGAGACAAATAATAATAAAAAAAAGCTTTTTCATACGGTAAAGAACGCAAAAAAATCTTATATTTGCAAACCGAAAAATGGCCTCGTGGCGCAACTGAATAGCGCATCTGATTACGGCTCAGAAGGTTACAGGTTTGAATCCTGTCGAGGTCACAAAAAAAAATCCCGAGAAATTTCTCGGGATTTTTTTTGATGTTTTAATAAATTATTATAATTTTTCTAACTGACCTATTTTTTTCCAATTTGGGTCTTTTTCTAAAGAAACTGCTATAAATATATCTTTTTTATTAGATCTATTCGTTATAGTACCTTGTTGCAATTGTGCATTTACTTGATCAGGAGATAGCTCATAAATAGCACCTGTAATAGGATCTACTACAAGACCAATAATTCCTCCAAAAATAATATTACCAAGATACCAAGCATTAAATTTTTTAGTTAATTTAGTTTCATAAGGCTTATAACCATCTAATTTAATGACCACAGAATGCTCTTTTTTTCTTTCTAATTTAGTTTGAAACGGCGTTTTGCCTACTTCTACTTCATTAATATAAATGCTTGCATTAGCTGGCGTAGAATTAAAGCTAATATTTTGTTTACTGCCACAAACAATTGTAGCACAACTAGATAACATTAAAGTACTTAGTACTCCTAAAGAAAAGATAATTTTTTTCATTGATTTTAATTTATAATTAATTATTTAGTTTTTTTGTAGTTGTAGCTGTCTTATATTAGAAACATCACCATTGTATTTATAAAACGCTACTTTTATTCTATGGCAAGAACTTATAATGTCTGGAGATTTGGATTCTGTAATTTTCACAATGTTAGCTCCTATTTCTCTTGCTCTTTTTCTAGCTTTAGATAGATTAGAATAGAAATCACAATCTGTAGAGAATCCGCTATCAGTAAACTTGATTGTTCCCATAAGTTCTGACTTCTCAGGAATAGGCTGATTGACATCTAAAATTGCTATTTGAGAATCAATAGGCAAGGCATCATATTTCTTTGTAACATTTTCTTTGATAACGGCATTACAAGAAAATAATACAATTAAAATAGTAGAATAAATAAATTGTTTCATGGTTAACTGATTTATACAAAAATAAATATATATTTCATTTTTACAAAAAAAATCCTGTTAAAAAAACAGGATTTATATCATCTAATGACCGTGTTGTTTCGGTGGTTTTGGATAATTTGATTTATCTGCTTCTTCTAATTTTGAAGCTGAAACCATAGCTGCCATCATATCATTTAGCATATTGCTAGCCGCAGTTGGCGAATTAGGCAATAGAACCAAGTTACTTCTATTGTTAGCACCTATAGAATGTAGCGTATCATAATGCTGTGTAACCACAATAAGCGAAGATGCTTCTTGCGAACCAATATTTACATTATTTAGCATTCTTACAGATTCTTCTAGACCTTTCGCAATTTCTCTTCGTTGGTCTGCAATACCTTGACCTTGTAATTTTTTAGATTCTGCTTCCGCTTTTGCTACAGCTACAATTCTAATTCTTTGCGCTTCAGATTCGTATTCTGCTGCTGTTTTTTCACGTTCTGCAGCGTTGATACGATTCATAGCGTGTTTTACTTGTTCATCTGGATCTATATCTGTTACCAATGCTTTAATAATATCGTAACCATAACTTTGCATTGCTTCTTGTAATTCTGCTTTTACAGCAATAGCAATATCATCTTTCTTCAAGAATACATCATCTAATTTAAGTTTTGGCACTTCTGCTCTTACCACATCAAAAACATAAGAAGTAATCTGATCGTGTGGACTTTCTAGACGATAAAATGCATCTGCAACCTGACTTCTAATTACCTGATACTGAACAGAAATTTTCATTTTCACAAAAACGTTATCCAATGTTTTGGTATCTATCATCACATCTAACTGCTGAATTCTAAGATTCATACGTTTAGAAATCTGGTCTAAAAATGGTATTTTCAATTGTAATCCAGCGTGTCTTACCGAATGAAATTTCCCTAATCTTTCCACAATCGCAGCCGTCTCTTGTTTCACCGTAAAAAAAGAAGCGAATAATGTTACTAGTCCTAAAAAGACTATAATTCCTAAATATCCCATAGTTTTTATATTTTATTAGTTAGTAGCTGAATTTCTATAAAGTTACAAAAAAAAATATTGAAACAGTAAACTATAAAAATCCGAATGATTAAACATATCTTACATCGTCATCCCAATATCAATTCCTTTGATTTTTCGGTATAAATCTGTGGCAAAATTATCCGTCATTCCGCTTACAAAATCTATTACGCCAAGAACCCTATCGTAAACCGAAACGTTTTCATAAATAAATTGTTGGGGTAACAGCTGAAGCGCTTTTTTGTCGTAAGATTTCCTTTGTTCTTTTTCTAAAATAATCGGCGGAATAAAATGATTTAGCAATTCGTACATTACATTATACCCAGCGTTTTCTATTTCCACCACAGAACGATGCCCGTAAATTTTGGCAATAGAAAAACGTTCAACTTCTTGCAATGCCTTGCTTTCTGATTTGAAAACATCAATAATTCCTTGATTCAGATTTCCTTGTAAAATTTCATTGAAATTCTTTTTATAAATTTCTAAAGTTTTATTAATCAAAGCATTAATAACTTTTGCTCGGAGATAAGAAATCTTTTCGTTGGCGTTTGAAATAATTTTTAATTTATTTTGAACTCTTTGCAAATCATCGGTTTTGGCATCTTTTATGACTTCATAAAAAAGATTTTCGCAATCGGAAGTCGAGATAATTCCGAGACGATGTGCATCTTCCATATCAATAATATTGTAGCAAATATCATCTGCAGCTTCTACCAACCACACAAAAGGATGACGCTTGAAAATTGTAGGTTCATCACTTTCGGCAATCATATTTGTTGCTTTTGCAATTTCTAAAAATGTAGATTTTTCATTTTGAAAAAACCCGAATTTCTTACGATTAATGTATCCTTTTTTCTTGGCAATGGCTTCGCAAGGATATTTGGCAATACTCGCCAAAGTGGTAAAAGTTAATTGAGTACCGCCTTCATCTTTGCCGTTTTGTTGATGAGTTAGCACTCTTATAGCATTGGCATTTCCTTCGAAATTTACTAAATCTGCCCATTCTTTTTCGGAAAATTTAGATTTTAAGTCTTTTTCATTTTTCTCAAAATAAGAAGCAATGGCATCTTCACCAGAATGCCCAAAAGCAGGATTGCCCACATCATGACAAAGACAAGCTGCCGCAATTACATTATTAAGATTATGAAGATAGAAGATTTTAGAATTTTCGTCTAGATCTTTATCAAAATTTTGAACGATAAATTCACCAGCCAAACTTCCCAAACTCCTACCAACAGACGAAACTTCTAGAGAATGCGTTAATCTGTTATGTACAAAAACACTACCAGGAAGCGGAAAAACCTGGGTTTTATTTTGTAATCTTCTAAATGCCGAAGAAAAAATTATTCGATCAAAATCTCGCTGAAAATCTGTCCTAGAAACTACAGTGGGAGTGTGGTTTCCTGTTCTTTGGTTGGTGAAAATTTGGTTGAGAATATTCATAGTTACAAATATCGGAATTTATAATATAATTTTTTTATAAATCTTGATTTGAATCAATTTTTTATATCAAAGCAAAATATAATTTTGAATAAAAAAAAATTATGAAAAATTTATTTTTGTCTTTGATGTTACTTTTATTTTTCTCGTGTAGAAATGATGAAGAAAAAAGTGAAATTACAACACAAATTTCTGGTCGTGTTTTTGATTTTGATAGACAAATTGGAATAGCAAATTATCCTGTCATTTTAATAAAATCATGTAGTGGCTGTGCAAATTGGGGTTGCGGAACAAGCTCAGAAGAAATAAAAAAAGTATATACTGACAAAAACGGATATTATACTATAAATTTTGTTTATAAAGATAATTCTATAGGAACTTACAACCCTTGCTTTTATAATTTAGAAACCGAAAAGAATGACTCTGGATTAATTTGGGATTATGCCAACACAAGCATAAAGCCTAATCAAAATAATTTGATTGACATTAAAGTTTGGAAACCTGTAAAATTAAAGTTAAACTTGAATATTAGTCATAATTCAAATCCTCCATTGAACATTTCAAATAGATTACAAGATGCTAATTCTATTTATGATGAAAATGAAACAAATACCGATGGCTCTCAAACATTTTATCAAATTTCCAAACCTAACTCAAAAATTAACTTGATGTTTATGTACAAAAAAGGAACAAATAAAGAAGAGTTTTACAAATTAATAAAAGCAATAAATACTAACAATGAGGAAGTTCAGGAATTAAATTTTGATATAGATTGTAATACAATTCCAAAAATAAATTAAAAAACATTATATTTGTTATCCACTAATTTTAACAAATGGAAAACTTGGATAATAAAGATTTACAAATTCTCGATTTACTGCAAAGGAACTCCAATTATTCTGTAAAAGAAATAGGAGAAAAAATCGGACTGTCTTTTACACCAACCTACGAAAGGATAAAACATCTAGAAAAAAATGGGACAATAGAAAAGTATGCTGCTGTACTTAACCGCAAAAAAATTGGGGTAGATTTAGTAGCATATTGCAACGTTACCATTAGAAATCAATCTAAAAAATCTCTAGACGAATTCGAGCAGGAAATTGTAAAATACGAAGAAGTACAAGAAGTGCTAAGTCTCTCCGGAACTTATGATTTTATGCTAAAAATTGCAACCAAAAACATCGATAGTTACAATAACTTTATCACCAATGTTTTAGCAAACACTCCCAATATTTACCAATACCACAGCAGTATAGTTCTAAACGAAATTAAAAGAGAAACTGCCTATAAAATTCTAGAAAATAAAAAGTAAAATTTTTATAAAAAATAAGGCTTTAGTTTATTCTAAAGCCTTTCTTTTATGTTGAAATCAAATATTACTTGAATTTTGCGAAAACTTTATTGAATTCTAGTGAAATTTCTTCGTTGCAAAGATTTCCGATGCTTCCTTCGTGCGTGTGATGCAAATTTTTATTTGGTTCAAAACTTTGATTTTCAACACTTTGCCCAACTTGAACATAAGCATCACGGAACGAAACTCCATTCAAAACCAAATCATTTACATTCTCCACACTGAAAAGATATTGATACTTTTCGTCTTCTAAAATATTATCTTTTACTTGAATGTGATTCAAGGTATATTCTGTGATGTAAAGACAATCTTTGATGGTGTTAATCGCAGGAAAAAGCACTTCTTTGGTCAATTGCATTTCACGGTGATAACCAGAAGGTAAATTATTAGTGAGCAAAGTTAATTCCGTAGGAACCCCTTGCAAAATATTACATTTACCACGAATTAATTCAAAAATATCTGGATTTTTTTTGTGTGGCATAATGCTGCTTCCTGTAGTAAAAGTATCTGGAAATGTGACAAATCCAAAATTTTGATTCATATACAAACACACATCATACGCTAATTTGCTCAAAGTATGTGCAATAGCCGCAATAGCTGTTGCTAAAGTTTTTTCTGACTTTCCGCGTGTCATTTGTGCATAAACTACGTTGTAATTTAGCGTTTCAAATTCTAGTAATTTTGTAGTTAAAGTACGATTTATCGGGAACGAAGAACCATAACCTGCTCCAGAACCTAAAGGACTTTTATTGGTAATTTTATACGCTGCCAAAAGCATTTCTAAATCGTCTATCAACGCTTCTGCATACGCACCAAACCACAGTCCAAAAGACGAAGGCATTGCAATTTGAAAATGAGTATAACCTGGGATGAGTTTATCTTGATGTTCGTTGCTCAATTTTTGTAAAGTCAGGAAAAGATTTTTCACCAAATCTTTAATTTCTAGAATTTCATTTTTGAGGAAAAGCTTGATGTCTACTAAAACTTGGTCATTTCTAGAACGTGCAGAGTGAATTTTCTTACCAATATCACCTAATTTCTGCGTCAATTGAAATTCGATTTGTGAATGTACATCTTCGATTCCTTCTTCGATTACGAAATTTCCTTCTTCTATTTGAGTAGCAATAGTATCTAATTCTTCTAAAATTTTTGGCAATTCAGATTCTTCAATCAAACCTATGGTTGCCAACATTTTCACGTGTGCTTTGTTGCCCAAAACATCGTATTTAGCCAACTGCAAATCAAATTCTGCATCTCTGCCAATGGTAAATTTTTCTACCAAAGCGGCGTGCTGGTTTTCGGATAAATTATTTTTTTGCCAAAGTTTTTTGCTCATTTTTGTATATTTTAAACGCAAAGGCGCAATGATTTTTAACTTCGTTAAACACAAATTACGCACTAGGCTCTAAATGTTATATTTTATATTAATAGGGCTTACGTCCTATCCTTTATTAAATCGTCCCTTTGAGACTTTTCTTTCTACTTTTTGATTTGAGTTAAAATTACGAATTTCAAATTTACCATTGTTGAAAGGTGCAGCCCGACTTGAGCGGAAATCCTTTTTTTTTGCGGCTGGAGAAGCTTTGGAAAAAAAAGATTGGGAGCGGAAGGCGGATTAAGCTGCCCAAAATATTTCTATTATATGCTTTAATAGGATTTGCATCCTATCCTTTGTTAAATCGTCACTTCGTGACTCATTTATATTTTAAAAAACTATTTTTGATAATAATTGGATATAGATTTTTACGCCTTCTAAAATTTCATCTACATAAATAAACTCATCACTGCTGTGTGAACGAGAAGACAAACCTGGCCCCATTTTAAGTGATGGAAACGGAATCACGGCTTGGTCTGAAGTAGTAGGCGAACCATAAGTAGTTCTGCCCAATTCTAAACCTGCTTTCACAATAGGATGCGCCACAGAAATTGACGAAGAATTTAGTCTAAAACTTCTAGGCTCTGCATTACTTTTGATGTTTTCTCTGATGATTTCCAAAACTTCTCGATTGGTATATTGATCGGTAGTTCTTACATCTATGGTAAAAGTGCAAGTGTTGGGAACCATATTGTGTAATTTTCCTGCATTGATGACGGTTACCGTCATTTTCACATCTCCTAAAACATCTGATTTATTTGGAAATTGATAATTTTTAATCCATTCTATATCTTTAATGGCGTTATAAATGGCGTTGTCATCATTAGGATGTGCCGCATGAGAAGAAGTTCCAGAAGCTTCACAATCTACTACCATTAAGCCTTTTTCTGCAATTGCCATTTGCATTTCTGTAGGTTCGCCTACAATTGCAAATTCTAAATTTCCGAAATGCGGAAGCACAGATTCTACTCCATCTAAACCCGAATTTTCTTCTTCGGCAGTAGCTGCATAAATGAAATTGTATTTTAAATCTTTAGCATTATAAAAATATAAAAAAGCCGCCATCAAAGAAACCAATGCTCCACCAGCGTCATTACTGCCTAAACCGTATAATTTACCATCCTTAACAATTGGTGTAAAAGGATCTAATGTATAGCCAGAATTGGGTCTTACGGTATCGTGATGCGAATTGAGCAGAATGGTAGGTTTTTGTGGAGAAAAATTCTCATTAAATGCCCAAATATTATTTTTTTCACGATGTGTTTTTACGCCCTTTTCTTGTAAATATTTCTCAATTAAATCCGCCGTTTTATCTTCTTCTTTGCTATAAGAAGGGATAGAAATGAGGTTTTTGAGCAATTCAACCGCATTATCGCCAAGTTCTAAAAAATTATTGGGTGATTTCTGTTCCACTGGTTCTGTTGTTTTCATTGATTAATTTCTTCAAAAAAGTTTCTTTGAGGATAAAAACGGATTTCACGCCTTTTTCTATCGCTGCAAAAGCATTGTCGATTTTCGGAATCATTCCGTCATTCACAATATTATTTTCTTTGAGTTGAATATAAGTTTCTGGAGTAATTTTAGCAATGACAGAATTTTCATCTTCTACACTCTCTAAAACTCCATTTTTTTCAAAACAATACGCCAAATTTACTTCAAAATGTTCTGATAAAGCAACTGCTAAACTCGATGCAATGGTATCTGCATTGGTATTGAGTAAATTACCGTTTCCGTCGTGTGTAATGGCACAAAAAACAGGACAAATATCCTCGGAAATTACTTTTTCTAAAAAATTGGCATTTATCTTTTCGGTCTCTACATCTCCTACCCAACCAAAATCTACCGTTTTCACAGGTCTTTTGTGTGCTGGAATAATGTTAGCATCAGCTCCAGAAAAACCGATGGAATTCAAACCATTTTTTTGTAAATCAGCTACAATATTTTTATTGATTAAACCTGCATAAACCATCACCGCAACATCTCTGGTTTCTTGGTTAGTAATTCTTCTGCCCTCAAAAAATTCCTGTGGAATTTCCAGTTTTTCGGCTAGTTTGGTGGTTAATTTTCCACCACCGTGAACCAGAATTTTAGGTTTTTGAATTTCAGAAAAATCCTTCAAAAAAACATCTAACTTTTCTGGATGATCTATTACGTTTCCACCAATTTTGATGATGTATAGTTCTTGTTTTTGCATTTCTAATTTATATTAACATAAAGTACGAAATTTATTATTTGGCTTTCAATGCACAAAGATTTTATTTTTTTAATTCTCTCGCAGATTTTTGATTAAGCTGATATGTTTTTAATTTTAATAATATGTCGCCACTTCGTGGCTCATAAATTATCTTACAAAAAAAGGAAAACTTGTGATTCATTTCTTTCTCTTGCAGATTTTGCTGATTAAGCTGATATATTTGTATTTTTTTAATCTGCTAAATCTGCCTTATCAGCGAGAAAAATATTACAAAATATTTTTCAAAACTGCTTGTGCAGCAAATAATCTGTTATATGATTGTTCAAAAATCAATGATTGTTCAGAATCCAAAACCTCATCGCTAACCTCAACATTTCTTCTGACAGGCAAACAATGCATAGGTCTTCCGTTATTCGTGATTTTCATTTTTTCTTCGGTGAGCATCCAATCATCAAAACCTTCTGCTACTTTTCCGTAATCATTAAATGAACTCCAATTTTTAATATACACAAAATCAGCATCTTTCAACGCTTCTTCTTGATTATTAGTCACTTTAGCATCGCCAACAAAAACTGGATCTAAATCTAAACCTTCAGGATGTGTAATCACAAAATCAACATCTTGCGCATTCATCCATTCTGCGAAAGAATTGGCAACAGCGTGAGGAATTGGTTTAATGTGCGGCCCCCACGTTAAAACAACTTTCGGTTTTCTTTCTTCTTTCCATTGTTCTTTAATGGTAATGGTATCTGCCAAACTTTGCAATGGATGTCTGGTAGCCGCTTCCATAGAAATCAATGGTTTATTGAGATACTTTTGGAAAAGCGTTAAGATCTTTTCTTCGGTGTCTGATTTTTTATTTTTTAAATCCGCAAAACAACGGATTGCCACTACATCGCAATATTGTCCGATAACTGTAGCCGCATCTTTTATGTGCTCAACTGTAGAACCGTTCATTACTGCTCCATCTTCAGTTTCCCAAGCCCAAAAATCTTGTCCAGCATTGAAAGTCATCACTTTAAAACCTAGATTTTCAGCCGCTTTTTGAGTACTCATCCTTGTTCTGAGGCTAGAATTCATAAAGATTAAGCCCAAAGTTTTACCTTTAGCCAAATTCTCGTCCTTCAAAGGATTTTTCTTGTATTCTAAAGCATCTTGAATCAGGTTTTCAAGATTTTCTACGTCGTTTATAGATAGAAACTGTTTCATTTTTTAATATTCGTTCAAAATTTGGATTAAAGCATCAGCGAATTTTTTCACATCTTCTTTTTTCACATTTAAAGCAGGTAAAACTCTCAAAGTATTTGGTGTAGAAGCATTACCTGTCAACATTTTGTATTCTTTAACCAATCTATTTCTTACTTCGTTGCAAGGAAAAGCCAAATCTATCCCAATCATTAAACCTTGATAACGAATTTCTTTGATATTTTTTTGATTTTGAAGCAAAGAAACCAAGTAATCTCCCACTTCTTGAGCATTTTGTAATAGATTTTCTTTTTCTACAACATCTAAAACTGCTTTCGTAGCAGCACAAGCCAAGAAATTCCCTCCAAAAGTAGTTCCAAGCAATCCGTACGAAGCTTTGAATTTAGGTGAAATTAAAATTCCTGCAACAGGAAAACCATTTCCCATTCCTTTTGCCATCGAAATAATATCAGGAGTTACACCAGCGTGCTGATGTGCAAAGAATTTTCCGCTTCTTCCGAAACCAGATTGAATTTCGTCTGCGATGAAAACAGCATTGTTCTCATTACACAACTCTTGAATTCTCTGCAAAAATGCTGTGGTAGGAATCTGAACACCGCCAACTCCCTGAATTCCTTCTACAATTACTCCAGCAATATCTGAATTGGTTTTAAATTCATTTTCTAAAGCTTCCAAATCATTGAATGGAAGTTTTACAAAATTTTCAGATTGATTGACTGGCGCTACAATTTTTGGATTGTCTGTACAAGCTACAGCAGCTGCAGTTCTTCCATGGAAAGCTCCAGAAAAATAAATAATTTTCTTTTTTCCGGTGTGAAAAGAAGCCAATTTTATGGCATTTTCATTAGCTTCAGCACCAGAATTGCAAAGAAAAAGGGTATAATCGTCATAACCAGACAATTTGGTCAATTGTTCCGCTACTTGATTTTGAATCGGAATTTTCACATAATTAGAATAAAAACCGATATTATGGAGTTGTTCTGTAATATATTTTACATAAGTTGGATGAGAATGTCCTATGGAAATCACAGCGTGACCGCCATATAAATCTAGATATTCTGTTCCGTTTTCGTCCCAAAAATAGCTTCCTTCAGCTTTTGCAGGAGTTACGTCTATTAGGGGATATACATCAAAAAGCTTCATTTAATTATTTCTTTTGGTTAAGTTCTTTTGTCTTGAAACAAAAGAACCAAAAATTCAAGACTTAGATTCTCGGCTAAAATTCTAAAACTAATTCTAAAATCTCTGAAACTCGAGCCTCAACATTCCCATCGCTTTCTCAAACAGCAGAGATTTTTTGACGAATTATTTTCAGAATTTTTTAACGCCTCCGAATCTTATGTCATTTATTTTAATATTTTTCTTTCAAAAAACTTTGACAAAGTTTTTAGGCTTTGACAAAGTACCTTTCATTTTTACTTTTTATTGCTAAAAAGCGATAGATTTGAGTTTCAAACCTGCGTTTTCGGGAAACCCGAAAGATATATTCATGTTGTGAATAGCTTGTCCTGAAGCGCCTTTCAAGAGATTATCAATCGTAGAATGTACCACTGCAAAATCTCCGTTTTTTTCAATATTAATTAAGCACCTATTGGTATTGACTACTTGTTTTAAATTAATTTCTTTCCTAGAAACGGTTGTAAAAGCTTGTCTTTGATAAAAATTTTCGTATAATTCAAATAATTCTTCTAAAGAAAGTGAAGTTTTAAATGTAGAACTCACAAAAATTCCTCTTGCAAAATCTCCTCTCCAAGGAACAAATTGTACTGAAAACGGCACTTTACTCAACTCTTTTAATTGAAAACTAATTTCGCCTAAATGCTGATGCGTTAAAGTTTTATACGCCGAAATATTATTTTGCCTCCAACTGAAATGCGTGGTTTCAGAAAGTGATTTTCCAGCACCAGTTGCGCCAGTAATTCCTGTGGTATAAATTTCTGAAACCTCTTCATTTTGAAGAATCGGGATAATTCCTAATTGAATTGCAGTAGCGAAACAACCAGGATTGGCTATGAGTTTTGCTCCTTTAATTTTATCTAAATTCAATTCTGGAAGTCCATAAACAAAAGAATTTCCTTGATATGTTTCTCCAATTCTGAAATCATTTCCTAAATCTATGACAACAGCGTTTCCGACATTATTATTTTCGAGCCAAATTTTACTTTCTTTATGAGGTAAAGCTAGAAAAAGAACATCTGCATCAGTAGAATTATCAATAAATTCTAAATCTATTTCTCCGATTAAATCATGGTGTAAATCCGTTACTTTTTTCCCCACATTAGAATAACTCGTCACAAACGAAAGTTCTACATTTGGGTGATTGAGCAACAAACGAATCAGTTCGCCACCAGTGTAACCAGTTCCACCAATAATTCCTGCTTTAATCATTGTTTTCCGCGTTTACTTGATGATAAATCGACAAATAATTGGTATAAATTTTAGAGAAACCTTTCACGTCTTCTCCGCTCCAAGATTTATTCATTTCACCATAACTTCCGAATTTAGAAGTCATTAAATCATATTTAGATTCTATTCCGTTCAGTTCAAAACGATAAGGAAGAAGCGTAATAAATACTTTACCTGTAACTTTTTGCTGAGAATTTTCCATTAATTTTTCAATATCTCTCATCACAGGATCTAAGAAAAGTGCTTCGTGAAGCCAAGTTCCGTACCAATCTGCCATTTGAGATTTAATCATCAATTGATATTTAGAAAGTACATGTTTTTCTAGCAAATGATGCGCTTTCAAAGTTAAAATAGCACCCGCTGCTTCGAAACCTACTCTACCTTTAATCCCAATAATGGTATCACCAACGTGAGTATCTCTTCCAATCGCAAATTCAGAAGCAATTTCATTGAGTTTCACAATCGCTTCAGAAGGATGAGAAAATTTTTGGTCATTAATTTTAATTAAATGTCCTTTTTCGAATTCTAAAGTCAATTTTTCAGGATTTTCCTTCTTTAATTGAGAAGGATAGGCTTCTTCTGGCAAATTGCTATGAGAAGTGAGCGTTTCTTTTCCGCCAACCGAAGTTCCCCAAAGTCCTTGATTAATAGAATATACTGATTTGGTATAATCACCCGAAAATCCTTTTTCTGTTAAATATTGAATTTCTGCTTCGCGAGAAAGTTTCAAATCGCGAATCGGCGTGATGATTTCCATCTGTGGACAAACGATATTAAAAATCCCATCAAAACGAACCTGATCGTTTCCAGCACCTGTACTTCCGTGAGCGATGGCAGTTGCACCAATTTTTAGCGCATATTCTGCCAAAGATTTTGCCTGAATGGTGCGTTCTGCACTTACAGAAAGTGGATAAGTATTATTTTTTAAAACATTTCCGAAAACCAGATATTGTATGCAAGAATCATAATATTCTTTGACTACGTCTAGACAAGTAAAAGTTTTAGCACCAAGTAGCATTGCTTTTTCCCTCAACTTCTCTACTTCATCTG
>APMI01014322.1_pt1 | contig 33832 bp, 31 predicted proteins | sample 667938 | NCBI WGS metagenome assembly APMI01 (sample SAMN01084076, study PRJNA167559) | wastewater metagenome | biome: Wastewater | place: Denmark: Ejby Moelle, Odense | collected 2011-11-28
GCTGAAGCAGCTTGAAACTTAATACTGAGCAACGGCAAGTAGTCGACCACGATGGCCATAGCCTCGTGGTCGCCTGCCCCGGGTCAGGAAAAACCCACGTTATCGTGGTCAAGATTGGCCACCTCCTGGCGAAGCACGCGCGAGCCCGCGTCTGTGCAGTCACCTTCACACGTGATGCCGCCAACGAACTCAAACGCCGCCTAGTCAAGGCTATTGATTTCGAAACGGTCAATAAACGTACCCGTGTCGGCACTTTCCATTCCCTTGCCATCAAGCAGCTCCGCGCCCGTGGACACATCGGCAAGATTGCCGCCCCCGCCGAACAAGTGATGTATCTCATGCGCGCCATGAGCACGCTAGAAGAACCCGTTGCGTATGAAGATGCCGTCAATATCATTGAAACGGTCAAGTCGAGCCGCGGAACCGTGCCAGAAGCCGACCACCCTCTTTATCTCGCGTACGCCAACATTCTGTCCAAGGCCGGGGTCGAAGACCTTTACGATGTCCTGCGTAAGTCACTGTCACTGATGCAGCAAGGTCTTGTCGAGCCCTACCCGGTCGAGTACATGCTGGTCGACGAGTTTCAGGACACCGATGAGATTCAGCTGGCCTGGGTGCTTGAGCATGTGAAAGCCGGAACCAAGGTAACCGTTGTTGGCGATGATGACCAATCCGTTTACTCATTCCGTCGTGCGCTCGGATATCAAGGCATGGAGCGCTTCCGGCTGGCCGCCGATGCCACGCTGATTACGCTGGGCACCAATTACCGTTGTCGCAGTGAGATTCTGTCATCGGCCAAATCGCTGATTACTTTCAACCAGGAGCGTATCGACAAGTCGCTGGTAGCTTGTCGTGGCAAGGGTGGCAGTGTGACAGCCATGCGTTGTCCAGACCGTATTTCAGAAGCAGAACACGTCACCGAAGAAATCAGAAAGTATGTCATCCCCCTAGCCGATGTACCGGGGTTCAGTTTCACTACACCAGCCGGTAAGTGGGCCGTGCTGGCGCGCAATCGCAGAACTATCGATGCCGTCGAACAATCCTTGAGTGAGAGCGGCATCAAGTATCTTCGCCCCCCTTCTGAGTCAATCTGGAACAGACCTCCTTTCATCTATTTCATTGGTGCCCTGAAGTCCATTCAGACTGGCGCCTCTGACGGAGTTTTAAGTCTTTTGCACTGGATGGGTATCAGTCAGGAACATAGCAACCTCATTCATCAACATTTCAATGGCGAAATGTGGAAGCTGATGGATGGCCTTCCACTTCCATACGGTGACCTTCCCCCAGAGGTCGCCAAGACCATCAAGGAATTCGTTGTCCTATCGAAGGGTTGGCGCGAGCACACCAAGAAAGGTAATTTCAGCCATGTAGTAGAGGCGGTTCGGAAATGGTTCTCTGACAGCATCAAGGATGAAGATCTCAAAACATTGTTCAACCGCGTAGCCACATCAGTCGAGAAGATGTCTGGTACGTTGCTTCAACGCGCCAATTCTCTGACTCAACCTCCACTTCCGAAAAATGATGATGACGGGCCGCCGCCATCGGGCGTGTCCCTAACAACCATGCATGGCAGCAAGGGCCTCGAATTCGATTACGTCTGGATCGTTGCCGCCGAAAGTGGTGTGATCCCTTCTGCCAAGAACCCGGTCTATGATGAAGAAAGGCGTCTCTTTTATGTAGCCATGACCCGCGCCAAAGACCACCTTTTCATATCTTCCCGCATCACCGAACCAGCCTCCCCATTTATTGAAGAGGCTGGACTAGCCCCCCGCTAGCTACTTCAGGTCATTTGGTGTGATCTTCACGCCATGAAAAAGGAAGTCCAGCTTCCCATCCTGAGTTTCCCCTTCGACTGAAACATCACCAAATCCCCGGGCATAGGCATCGCGTTCGGCCAGCTCAAAACCATCATTGATGGTCGCCACCAGGTTCAGACGATTTAGCGTTTCTTCTTCGTACTCTTCTTCTGGGCGAGTCAGCAGCATGAACATATAGCCATGCCCGCCTTGCCTCGCCAAGCGCCCCCGCAACTGGTGCAACTGACTGACCCCACTGGCGTCTGGATCGACCACCAGTAGGCCGCGCAGTCCAGGGATCGTCAAACCTATCTCGATGATGACCGAACAAATCAAAATCCCCTTTTCGCCGCTTTTAACCTTGGCGAGAATTGATACCTTCTCATCGTCCTTCATACGCCCGTGCAGCATTGCCACCTGGCCGGGGAATTTGCGCTCCCAGTGCCGTGCGGCAGCTTCTACTGAATTTGCCCGTCCGGTCCCTTCGTCCTCTACCCGACGATAAATGATGGCTATCTGCCCCCCCTTGGCCACGATCTTTTCCAAAGTCGCAAAGAGGGTTGGGCGATGCTCGACGTATGCCAATTTGGTGATGATGGTCTTGTCGACCGGGGACTCCCTTAGCACTGAGACATCCATTCCGCCATGAGTCGCCAGCGCGACTGTTCTCGGTATTGCTGTCGCTGTCGCTTCAAGGATATTGGTGTGCGGTGCAATCAGGGCTTCGCGCTGGCCGGTACTGAGCCTATGTTGTTCGTCGCATATCAGGTAGTCCGGTACCACGCCGGCCTTCTGTGCCGAGCCAATCAATGCTGTCGTTCCAATGAGGATGGTGCGTGTATCTAACTTGCGCTTGCCTCCCCGACCAAGAATAAGGCTCGTCCCTGTGCCTGGAAAGAAAGTATTGACCTCGGACACCAGCTGCTCCGCAAGGAGGATGTTGGGAGTCAACACCATCACCACAGCGCCGGCGTCCAACGCAGCAACCGCAGGAATCAAATAGGTGAGTGTTTTTCCCGTTCCTACATCGCCCGAGAGCAAGCGCCGCATGGGCTTATCCGATGCCAAGTCATCGCGGATCTCCGATATTGCTGTCGCCTGATCTTGCGTCAACTCATAGGGAAGGGACGCTATCAGTGCAACAATCGCCGCGCTCGATGTTGTGATCCTCGCTTTTGGTGTAGCTGGACGTTCTTTCACCAGACGCGCCATGTGCTTGATGTGAAATACAGAGAGGGCGCGAGCATCGTTGGTCGCTAGAAATGCTTGGGCTGGCGTTGTCGGCCGGTGCAATGCAACCAGTAGCTCTCCCAGACACGAGAAGCGGAGACCAGCTCGCTTTGTTATCTCGGCATCCGACAAACCTATCTTTGCTTCGATGGCCGCCACACCAATCGAGATATCGTTTCTCAACAAATCGCGGAGAACTCCGGTGACTGCTTCTGCCGATACCCTGCCCCGTTTGCCTCGGTAGATCGATGCCATTTGGCCTACCTGACTATAGGGCACCAGTTCAGGTGAGCGGATCTGTAGCGATCCATTCCATTCATCGACTTCAGCAAAGATGATCACATGGTTTCCAGCCTTGATCTCACCCCACGGTTGCAGTGCGCCAAATACGGCAGTCCAGGCTTCAAAGCCGTTGCTATCGCGCATCCGCATCGAAATCCTGAACGGCCTTTGGTTGTTGCTTGGCCCAATTGGAAGTCCATCTTTGGAATAGTCACGACGCGAGACCACCTCCACCTCCATCGCGCAGCGCCCCTTGCGGTGGCAGTCTTCAATGGACTTGGAGGGCGAACGATAATCCCTGTAGGTCTTGGGAGCCCATCGCAGCAAGTCACCCGGCCCATCCAGGCCGAGCCCCTTGATGACGCGCTCAACCTCGTTGGTCTGTGCTTGCAGGGCGTTGTCGGGATGCATAGATCGGTGCAACTTGTGAGAGAAAAGCCGAGCGTTGGTCGTCAGGCAGATCGCGGAATCGGCGCATTAGCGATTTGACCGGTGTTGGCTGTATTGGCTTTCCAGCTGGCGCCGTTTGGCCTTCTTGTTCGAGTTCAAGGAGAGACGCACGGGCGTCACGCTCACCTAGCGCGGCGAGTAGGGCGATGACATCTTCGCGGTTCTCGGGAGTGATGACGCGAGCGGCCAGTTCCAGAACCCGGAAGTTTGCCGTCGAAATGTCCTCCAGCTCCTCATTCGACAACTTGTGTTCGAGGACAAACGCCTTCGCCACTTTCATGAACTGATAGGCACCATTCGGCTGGATACGCTCTTCCTCCATGAAGGCGTTGAATGACTCTGCCCTACCCCGCCACAAATGGTCATTGTTCTTGAAGGTTTCCAGGATTGTGCCTAGCTCAAGGCGAGCCATGCCAAATTCCCGTTGAACCTTCTTCAAACGCCGGTAGAGGTATTCGCCTACGGCAGGACTGATGTTCACTTTGCGCTCCATTGGATTGTGCAATCCACTATCTGTCCGCAACCTGCGGTCGAGTGTTCTCGTTGCAATGCATTGAGCAAACTCGCTTGGCGACGACACCCAGCATGTCCCAGGTCAATGCGCCGGTACTAGCGATAATCTGCTGCCCGACCATAACAATTGGCACGGCGATATCTTTGGCCGGGACTGGTACGGCGCGGGGAGGTTTGCCACGACTAAGCATGACCATGAAGAACTGATTGCCCTGGTAGGTGATCTTCAAACTTTTTTCATTGCTGGCGCCATGTCCCTTGATTTCCAGGACGGACATACTTTCAACCAACCCCATCAACAGGCCATAGACCAGATACAGCTCTGCCGGAGTCAATTGGATCGCCCACTTGTTCTTCCAATCAAAATCTCTCTCGCCACTCTGCGCATTTGCGAATTCGATGGTGATCGTCGGAATGCTGCCGGTTCGTGTTTCAGTTTCTGCAAAGCAGACCGCAGACTTCTCGCCATAGACCTTGTAGCTCTTGCCAAAGTCCCTTGCTACGTCATCCTTGCCCATGGTTCGAGACGCCTTCCCGTGGGCCATCACAGGCCTACCCGGCGGTATTGCGTCTATTGGTGATGGGGTATCCGATATCTGATCTGGCCTTGCATCTATTTCACGATGAACAGGACGGACCGAGGCACTAGCGACATCGTGTTTTGGTTGGGGAACAAAGTCCCCCCCACCGTATTCATCGATCAGGTTTTCGAGGTATGCACGAGCATTGGCTATCCCTTGCCGATCCCCGGTTCCTTGCTCAACGATCCCCAGCGCGTTCTTAAAAGCCTTGCCCTCCTTTTTTGATATCTCTACCAGGACGGAAGTTTTTGGAACCGGAAGGCCGACCATCGATAAAGAATCGCGAGTGCTTTGACTGGCGCCATTTACCACTGCGCCGAGATAGTCCCGCTGAACGTCGATATCTTTTTCGTTGTTGGCTACCTTGGTCAGCGCAATCGCGAACTTGCGCCCCTCTGTTTGGCTGATGGCCATCAATCCTTCCCGATCCGGAATAGGCATTCCGGCTACCGTCAGTAGCTTCTTGATTTCTTCGCCAGATTCGGGAGTTCGATATCGGTTATTTGTGGTCATTGGTAGTCATGCTTGGGTGTAGATGATGTCATAGGGAGCACTTGTATCAGTGAGTAGGTAGCACCTAGATCAGCGTTCTCATGGATAGCACCTAGTATGCATCATCGCTACTCACATACAAGATATGTTTGCTACGTTATAGCTGCATTGAACTGTGATAGTGGCTTCCTGTGCTAGTTGCAATGCGGTAGCACTTATATGCTACATATCATTGATATCACCGATATATTATCTACGACATCGCCGCTACTCTTGCAAGTTCCCATATCTTTCATATACTGCATACCATTGATGTGCGACATATCATTGAATTCACCGCACACATATCACCGTAACTATATGTTTAATCAGGAGTCTATATGCCTATCATTACCGTCGGAACGTCGAAAGGAGGGGCAGGTAAATCGACCCTCTGCACCAATCTAATCATCCAACACCTTGCAATTGAGCCAGACACCGCGATGATCGACGCTGATCCGCAACGCAGTACGTCGATCTGGGCTGCGGTGCGGGAGTCCAAGGAGCGTACCCCTGGCATCCTTAGCTTCGAAAAAACCGGACCAGACTTCGGCAAGCAAGTGCTTCGGTTGAATGAGAAGTATCCGACCGTGTTCATCGACGTGGCCGGCCGTAACTCCTCGGAGCTGCGCTCTGCAGCCCTGATATCGGACATCCTTGTATTGCCACTGCGCCCATCCAACTTTGACGTTTGGGCGCTGGCAGAAGACATGACAATGGTCCGCAATAGCCGCTTACAAAATCCCGAACTGAAGGTGCTGATTGTCTACAACGGCATATCGCCGCACCCGAGTGCAGGCAAAACAGAAATCCGCGATCTTGATGAGTACGTCAGCGAGTATGCGGACCTTGACCTAATTATTGCCAAAACAAAGGTGTTCTACCGCTCCGCATTCGTCAAAGCGGTGGGTGAGGGCGCGGCCGTCACGGAATTGAAAGGACGCGGCAGCGAAGATGCCTTGGAGAAGTCGAAAAAGGAAATCTCTTCGCTCTATAACGAAATTTTTGAAACACTCGCTCAAGGAGAAAAGCAATGACCGACCAAAAGCCGAATCCTCGCCTCGTAAAACCCCCGGTATCCGTACTGGCCGAACGAGCTGCCCGGCTTGAAACCCCCGAAGCTCAAGAGTTCGTGCACCAAAATCAGGATACCGCCCTACCGACTGAGGCAACTGCTCGACCTGGTGCCGGCCTGCCTCTGGCGCCAGTCACTGAACTGCCTTGGGAAGACCCGTCTGTCTCAAAGACTCACACCAAACAAGTACCGTTCAGAATGCTGGAAGATGAGCGAGCCATGCTCAACTATTTTGCCGACACGACCTACGGTGAGAACAATCAGTCGATCATCATCTCGGCCGTCCGCGAGAAACTTGCCCGTATGGCCCAGGAGCGAGGCATGCAAGCCTCCCAAGAACCCAAGACTGGCAAGCTCAGCATCAAGCTGAAAGGGCGCCGATAACCCTCGTTTTTGTCGGTTTTAGCTCCGCGACGGCGCGGAGCAATCCCTATATCGTCGAGTCCATTATCTAATTAGCGGAGTTGTTAATGGACTTTTTTTCGAGAAAGCCTTCCGATCGCGCCGGTGAAAGCGTTGATGTCGACGCTTTCATTATTGGCGACAGCATGGATGGCATTGATCGCGCCATGCGCGAGGCAAACAACCTGAGCGCTGGCGATATCATTGACGTTGAAGACGTCCCCCTCACCGACGAAATGTACGACGGCAACTCCAGCGCGAAAAAGAAGAAGCCTGTCTTGCTTATCTGCATCGTCGCGGCAATGGTTGCTGCTGGCCTTATCCTGGTCACAGATCTGTCACCCTCCCCCGCAGCGAGTCATCAAACCGCTGCCGAAAATTCGGTTCCTGCTCAGCTAGCAAATTTAGCGACAGAACCAAATTCCAATGCCGTCAGCCCAATCGTCAATACTGGAACGCAACCTGAAACACAGAATCCAGCTAGCGATTCACCAACCTTAACTACCGCAACCCCCGCGGCTGATCCGGTGCTGTCGTCAACGCCCGCTGTCACCGATAGCGCTGCTCCGATGGCTGTGAACGCACCGCTACCACCGCATACATCGCCTATCTCTGGTATCACTGGAAATCCTGCTACCCCCGGTAATTCTGGTAGTTCCAATAACATACCTGTCGTTGCTACCGTACATAGCACTGCTACCATACCTAGCACTGCTAACACAGCAATCATAAATAGCACGCCTACTGCCGCTACCGTTGGCAACAAGGCTATCACCAATACGGTGCCTACCTCAGTTATCGCACCTACCGCTGCTACAACGCCTACCAGTGGGAGCGCCACTATCACTGCAAACGCAGCGGTAGTAGTAGCGCCGGTCGCACCCGCGCCAGCTCCTACGGTCGCCGCAGTGGCGAAGATAGCTCCCAAGACGGAAGCGAAAGCTCTCGTAAAACCCACCGTACAAACAGCACCCAGGACGGCACCTGTCGCAGTCAAGGCGTCGCCCACCCCGGCAAAAGCCACTCAGATTGCTGCCGCCAAAGAACCGGCCGCCACAAAGGCAAAACCAATCGCCCCTGAATCCAGTCACTCAGCGACCATTGATAGCTCTCAGCAAAGCGAAACGATCCGAAAGCTGGTCGTTACAACCCCCGTTAAGTACGGCGTCCGTTCAGTACAACCGGAGGGATTGGTATTCGAGCCCCGTCGTCCTGATGAGCGTCCGATCACTACTATGGTCGGGGATATTCTCCCCAATGGCGAGCGCCTGGTGCGCGTCGATGCGAAATCCAACACGATCGTCACTGATCGCACTGTCGTCCGTTTTCAATAATCCGAGGAGCAAATGATGAGTCTATTTCCGTCTAGGCAACCGAACCCGAAGAATCCAGTCGCCGTGGTTGAGACCCCGGCAAAGCGTCCCCAAGCCGCACCGCAGCAAAGCATTGATGTAAAAGCAGAGAACATCAAGTCAATGATTGCCGCCGGCGAGGAGTTCGAAGGGGATATGCGCTTGCGTTACGGATTGAAGCTCGATGGCACGGTCATCGGCAAAATCGAATTTGGTTCCGATGATGGAATGCTTGTCGTGAACCAGCACGCAGTGGTCGAGGGGGATATTTACGGCCCCCGAGCCATCATCCTCGGCGAGGTGCGCGGCAATATCGTCGTTACTGGAAAGATCATCATCATGCCGACCGCACGAATCAGCGGTGACGTTGCGTACGGCTCGATTCAGATGGTTGAAGGCGCGCAGATGGCTGGTCGCTTGTTTCCAATTGCTGAGTTCAATAATCCTGCAATTCGCCCGGAAACCCCCGAGCACGCCAATGCCCATCAAGCGCCAGCTCCTGAACCCAGTACGCCTGCGGCCCCTCCCCACGCGAGCGTACTGAATTTCACAGCCAATGCCATGGCAGCAACCCGTTAGTCGCTCCTCGAGCACGAACGGAATGCAGTAATTCCCCCGCGCTATGCGCTCTTTGGCCCTCAACTTTGAGGGCCATTTTTTTGCCTACGCGCTGATGCAGCGGTGTAAAAATAGTACGAGGCCCGCCCACACACCTTCACCCTGTCACCGCCAACCAGGGCAGGGGAGGGGAGGGTGACATGTTGTACTGGCCAACCTGATTGCCTGGTCCGGTGTGACGCGTTTGGCTGGACAACTTATTGGTGTTTCCGCGGCAGAGCCATCAGTACCAATGAAAAAGGGCAACCATGGCGGTTGCCCTTTGTCTCGTCGTATCCATTGGCTGTGTTCGCCGATACTAAGCTAGTGCAATCCTCAACGGCAATCAACAATGCCGTGGGGCAGGTTGGTGACTTACTTGCCGGCGACCTGCGCCTTGAATCCAGCGCCCGCCTTGAACTTTGGCACCTGACTGGCCGCGATCTGTAAGGACTTGCCCGTTTTTGGATTTCGGCCGGTCTTGGCCTGGCGAAGAGAACGCTCAAATGTACCAAAGCCAATCAAGCGTACAGGTTCATCTTCGGCCACTGATTTCTGGATTGCCGACAACGCGGCATCCAGCGCACGAGCGGCGGCAGCTTTTGAAATCTGCGCCTCTTCAGCCATCACATCGACAAGCTCACTTTTATTCATAAGTCACATCCTCTTTGATGTTCGACTGAAAGCGGCCAGTCGAGAACCGATTAAACTTTTGCCATTGAGATAGAGCAGGGCGCACTCAACGAATTGATCAACCGACCGGCAAACGGTTACCAGATAGCCCTCGTCAACGAACATCTCTAACCAATCTGCCTGGGCGGGACTGACCCTGCCGGTTTCGGACTTGAGTTCGACTGCAAGGCCGCGCCACATGCCAGAAGTTCGGTTGATGACCAGATCCGGATAGCCGGCTTTAACCCCCATCGCCTTGAGCTTGCCAGCTTCGGCAGCCGAACGCTTCCCACCATTCGGCACATGCACGAGCCAACGCAGGGGAGGGTAGCGAACCTCCTGTAGAGTGGCCCAATCAATACAGGCTCGGTGCAGGTCTTCCTCAGGGGTCTGACGTCGCGCAGCCGTCTGGGTGCCGCCGGCTTCCAGTAACTCTCTGTATTGCTTGGCCGTGATCCGTTCAGTGCAGATGGATGGCGAAATAACGATTGCGTGCATCTAGGCCGCTTCCCGAATCTGAGCGTTCGCACGCTTCACGGCTAGCTGAATGGCCTTGATATCGGCATCACAGATATCGAACCCGATAGAAGCTGAGATCTTGCGGAACCCATCCAGAGTGCGAATTCTTGCGGGCATTGGCAACCAGTTCGCCTCACATGTACCACTGCCGTCATAGACATCAATCAACACCTGGTCGAAGGCGCCCATGCTGTCCCGGCCAAAGATAAGAACGTCCTGCCAGGAAACACCTTGTTGTCGTAGTTGCCCCTCGATTACAAATGGGATCAACTGATCAATTGCATTGGTCACAGATACACCACCACCGACGTCGATGAAGAGAATCACGGCACGCTGTTTATCTACCCACACGAAGGCTTCGCAGCAGGACTCGAACTCGTCTTTGGCATGCTGTGGCGGCCGCATCATGCTCGGGATCGCAATAGAAAATCGCTTGGTTGCTGGCGTCACGGTCATACCTTCATTGTCGGTTTGGGCATGGCCTTGGAATCGCCATGTCCCTCTACTGAGTTTCCAACAGGTCGACCGCAATTTCGAGTGGTTAAATCGCAGTTCTTCACATGGAAAGTGGTGCTTTCCGGAAGTCCTTCTCGTTGCCAATACCGTAAATACGCTGGGGAAGTAAGTGGGTTAGATCAATGGAAGGTGAAAACCGTAGAAAATTGTGCGGCATTTCTAACCAATTACTTTACGTTACAAGTGTATGCATTTGATTACTATGTGTTTTATATTGTTGATGCAAAACCAACACTCCCAACTATTGATCCTCATTCGCCGCTGTTTGCACAAATCCTTACGGTTTTCACGGCCCTCGACCGGTCTCAGACGAGGGCCGCGATCAAAGTCACGGCCGGGATGGCTCTCTCCAAATTCTGCACAAATCTCTACGGTTTTCTCCTAGACACCTGTTTTTACGCACCTTTTTTGAACCTACTCAGCGACGCTTCGTGCCCCGAAATCGCACCATAAACCGTCAAGAGCCAGGCCGGCATCAACAAACCGGGGGAAATTGTGCAGTTTAAGCATGCACAAATCTCTACGGTTTAGTTCTATGTGTCTGTTTTTATGTACATAAATATTCAAGTATCTTGGCCGCAATCGACGTATCCCAGTCGCTCTTGCTTCAACAAACCGTAGAGATTTGTGCAGTATCAGGCAGATCACTAAACGCCACCTCTTCAAAGTCGGATGGATGTTGGATTGCGCACAATTTCCTACGGTTTTACGTATCTAATTGAATTTACGTATAGATTTATTCAATCACAGAGCCTGATCAACAGGATGTGCGCGAATCAACGGTCAGCCTGAACTGCAACAAACCGTGAACATTTGTGCAGTTTCTGACATGGACAGGACAAGCACCAAAAGATTAACTAGCTGATTTATAAATGTATTTACAAAGTTCGACTGATTCTCGCCGGCTCACCAGTGCCGACCAAGCGCCGATATATCGGCACAAACCGTAGAGATTTGTGCTCCTGGCGACAATGCAAGTCACCGTTCAGGCCGTACTATCGTATTCAGTCGGCTCTTTCATGCCTACAGGTTGCCAATATATCGGCAACCTATTGCCTCGTTAACTCGTTGTTTTTTCTGTAAATCGAGACTTTGATCGTTTCCTGAACAATCAATCGCCACTCAAATACGATTTTTCTTTGCCCATTTTCAATCATTTTTTGACGCACAATCCTCTACGGTTTTCTCGTGTTGGAGCAGCCCCAAGGCCTTGCTGGTTAGGGCTTGTGCGCCGATCTGCACAAATCTCTACGGTTTGCTGCACAATTGTTCACGGTTTTCTCATCCCAATCGCCTTGTGTGCGCCTCCAGAATTGGCTTTGGAGTGAGCTAGTACCAAACTTCTACGGTTTGCACGAATCACTACGGTTTGCTCAATGGCCTACGGTTTTAGGTCCCAATTGTTCACGGGATAGGTCATCAAATCTCTACGGTTTGCTGCACAATTGTTCACGGTTTTTCACGCTAATAGACTGTATTTACATAAAAAACCTAGTTATCCACAATTGACGCTGGCTTGCTTGCTAGTTTTATAAATAAAACAAGAGCCAGCAAACCGTGTAACCACTTAACGTCATCTCGCAATGACAGAATCAAACCGTAGTCGCTCGTTGACCATTTCCGGTTTACGTCCTAGAGTGCCTAAATCGTATATCGAATTGGATTGGCCATCGTGGCATCAAAAGGGTCTTCAAAGGCGCAAAAACTTCTATTCGAAGTAGTGGGGCACCCAAGCGATCCTGTTACTGGCGCTTCCTCTTCCGAGTCGCAAGAGGTTTCCGTTTTCCATCACTCCTCGCAATACCAACTTGCCCTCGATGTTTTTGGAGGAATGGAGAGGAGCAAATCCATTGCCGACTCACCCCAGGAAATTTCCTTCATCAAGAGCAAGCAGCTGATCGATGTATCGGAACTTAGTCTGCTCTCGAAAAAAGCGCTGAACGTCTGTCATTTTTTGGCATCCGGCATGCCTGACCAAGATTTTTACGAAATTGATCTTGGGTTTTTCCGGTGGATGCTCAAATACAGATCGCGCAACCTTGATCATTTGCGGCATTCCTTACGCGAATGCCAAAAGTCTGCAGCCATGGTGCTGACGCTTGATGCCCGCGATCCTGATGCGGACGATTGGACCTCTGTCCCCTTGCTTGGGGCGGCTCAAATCAAACACGGGAAGGTTCGCTTTCGCCTGGACCCAGGCCTTCGAAGAGAACTTAGATCCCCCCGGGCCAAGGCATTCATTTCCATGCGCGTTCAGGTCGACTTCAATAGCGTCCACAGCCTCACCCTGTACGAGAAAATGTGTGAAGCACAGAGGCCTTGCTATAGCGAATGGATGACGATCGAAGACTTCCGGATTGAAATGGATGTCAACGACAACAAGTCGTATCACGACAACACCGAGCTAAAGCGCCAGTTCTTGGACAAAATCGTGACTGAAATTAACGATAGCTCGGAACTGTTTTTGACCTATGAGATGGAATCGCGCGGCAAAGGAAAAACCTTCACGCATATTCGATTCCACATAACGGACAACCCAAAGTACAAGCCCGGAAGTGCCCTGGATCAGTACCGTGCGGAGCAGAAGGCGCGTTACGACGTTTTGACTGTTGAATTCGGTCTCTCCGACAAGGAGATTGAGCAAATTGTCGAACTCACCGGTGAGCATGGCGACGGCCGCATTGATGATGCCATTCAGCTCACACGGTTCCGGATGCAGCAAGACAATGACAGCGTTAAGTTCCCCGGCAAATTCCTCATGAAAGCAATTAGCGATGGCATGCGATTGCCGGCTCGTGATCGCGCCAAACTAAACAAGGTGGCCACAACTGCTGGCGGGGAAAGCTCCAGGGTTAGCGAAGCAGGAAAAGCCGGGACTAAAGCTGTGAAGGCCAAAGCCGACAAATATGAAACCTTGAGCCAAAATTTTGATTCTGCCGATCTGGCCGAGTATTGGCGGGTTTGGTCGTTAAGCCTACCAGGCTTGACCACCTTGAAAAGCACCAAGGTTTCCGGCGCCATGCAAACCAGCCTGGAGAATGAGTCGGTCAGGGCTAATTTCTGTATCTACCTTGAGAAAGTTCTGAAGAAACCAGCAAAGGCAACGGCCTAGCCTATTGATGTCTGGCTCGCGGCCTTCTCTGCTTTCTCCATGTCATCGAACATCTGGTCCGATTCCATCGTCACATAATTGGCCGTAGTGGTAATCGAGGCGTGTCCCATAGCCAGTTGAACCACTTTCAGTGGCACTCCTTTCGCTGTTTGGTCTGTGGCGAATGAGTGGCGCAGCCAATGCGGCGACATCAATTTCAGGGTAGCAACGTAAGTGATTAAATCGGCCCGGGTTGCAGAATCTGTCTCTGTCTGGGCCAACCTATCAAGATCCTTGGCCGCCGCCTTAACCATAGCTTTCAGAGAGGCGTAAATCGCCCCCGGCGTCACATTCTCGTTGCCCCGCAGAGGTATCCAGAGCGGCGTGTTTTCCCCTGCAAGGGGGATGGGGTGCATTCCCATCGATTCACGGTAGCGCATCAGGGTCTCTATCTGCAGAATTGGGACTACCCGAACCTTATTGCCCTTGCCGGTAACCTTGATGTACCACTGAACCTTATCTTTGCTTTCTTTCCGCCTAACGTCGCCCATCTTTGCGCTGGCCAGCTCGGCTTCGCGAAGGCCAGTTTTCAACAGGAAAGCCACGGCGAATCGCCAGCGAATCGCTATCTTGTTCTCCGCTGGAAGGTTGTCTAGCCATTGGCAAAACCAAGGCATCAGGCCGATTGGAACATGCCGTTCCACCTTGAGTGATATTCGATTCTGATTTCCGCGAACGAGTTTTTTGTCGAAGACATTGAAATCCAGATATCGAACCGCGGTCAGCCAACCGAAACAGTCGCCGAGAATCACTTTCGCTTGCCTGATCGAGTCTGGTGACAGGTATTGCTTGATCTTCTGCTCGCTTTTGGACTTGTCTGCAAGGCTCACTTGCACCGGTTTGGTTCGGCGCTCAAATGGACGCCAGTCAGGGCCACGCGGCACCCGTGGACCAACCCATTCGTCGGGGATATCCGTCAGGAATTGGTAATAGGCGAGGACATCATCTACTGAAACCGAGGATAGGTTGGTGTTGCGCTCAAAGTGACACCAAAGCATGAAACGCTCGATTTCCTTGCGCTTCTGCCGGCGAGTGTGCGGGTTCGTGCTCAAGTCGAGCCAGACCGCCACAGCGTCGACATCGCGGTTCGCCGGCAATCCATCAGGACCATTTACCTTGGGCGAGAACTGACTGCGGTTCGTTCCTTGCGATCCATTGAATTTCGGATCAAACAGGGCCGGATTGTTCAAGCCCTGATAGAGGGTTGTGGGGTGCCTAGACATCTCTGATGATTCCTGTTCGTCCAGTGTCTGCAACCAATGGTGCTATTTCCGACTCGGCAAAGAGATCGGTGCCACCTGGCCACTCGATTTTGTAGAAGTGTTCAGTAGAACCCTGCATCACGCTGATCACCAAGCCTTCGTCGCCGGCGTCAGCCACCGAACCAATGGAATCGGTGGCAATGAGAATGGATGCGATGTCGTAGAGTGCGGCTCGTGTCGCAGGCCACGGTTGCGATTTGCGACTGCGTTTTTGAGGAGGTATTTTCTCCCGTCGCTCCATCGTCAATTTCCGCGCTTCGAATTTGCTCAACGTTGGAAGGCCCGCGATCGCGTCATTCCAATAGGGTGCCCGGCGCTTGTTCGCCATCAGGCGCGATACGGTTTCCCGGCTCAGCTCCCAGCGATAGGCGAGGTTGGCTACGGACCAGTTTTTTGCCTTGATCGCGGATTTCGCTGGTGGATCGGGTAGCGGGTTCGATTTACTCATGTGTCCCGATGATAGCGCCGGCGGCGATTGATTCAAGGGGGAGAATTGATTGCTCGGCGTCTGTTTTGAACAGACGATTCGCCCCCGTAAACGAAGCAAACCCCGGCAACTAAAAGCGGCCGGGGTTCGTGTTCAGCAATTTGAACGATCAATTGCTATGGTTGTGAAAGCGTGACTACCTCAACATATTCCGCCGTTCCTGCTTCCCAGCGCGGATTGAAGCGCGGGTCGAGAAACTTGGCACGGTCGAGATACAAGCCTTCGATGGCATCGATTTCATCACCATCGTAGGCAAATGAGCCATCCGATTCTTGAACAACCAGATCAGTAGGACTGCCGAACTGCAGGCGCTGTGCTGCCTTATAGACATCCTCGATGAGGATGGCCCCTTGATGGGCCTTGGCCCATTCAACGAGTTTTGCTGCATTACTGCCATTCGATCCTGCGACGACCTTGAAAAACATTTGTCCGTCGCAATTGAGAATGGACACTATTCCTTGTGTTGCCATGATTTCCTTGCTCCAAGATGAATTTCCGTAGGGCAATTCCGTTCTGTTGCGACAGGAACGAGAATTGCCCGTGGAAGGATTTATGCCTGGTCGGAATTACCCTCAATCGGTTCCACGAAGACGATGGCGTCGACCGGAATGCCAAAGTTCTTGCTGGCATCTTCCGCCCGCTGGCGTGCCTCGTCGGTGCCTTGGTAGGCAACCGCTTCCGCATGATCGGCGGTGCGCTGTTTCAACCAGTCCTGATGCTGATGCATCGCATCCACGGACGAGAATCCCAACGCCGCAGCCATTTCCTGCTTGCTGGCTGCATCATCGACTTCTGCTTGAGGGTGCAACTCACCTTCGGGGTCGACGCTGGCCCAGATGCCCCCATCGGGTGAGAGAACCTTCCGCTGATCGAATAGACGGTTTAGGCGTCAGCATTTCTTCGACAGGACGACCATTGACGCTGAACGCCAGCATGCAGAGTTGCGTGAGATGTTCGTCCGATAGAATCGCCTGCCTCGATTTGAGCGCCATGTGCTCGATAAATCGATAGGATTTTTTTGCGACTTCGCAGTTTTTGGTGTCTCGATAGGACAGGTTTCTGAGTCCCGATCTATCTTCGGCCTGATCCAGCCAGTCGCTTAAACGTTCATAGTTTTCCTGAAATGCTGCATCGGCAACTCCTTGAAGAGCTTCTGCCTTCTTTTGAGTTCGCTCGAGATTGATTCCTGCTGCCTCGATAAGACTGATCGCTGTGATGGATAGCTGGCCACCATGATGGAGTTTGCGCATGCGATAAATCCATTGTGCTAGCGAGGCAAATTCGGCATCGAGATCCGTCTTGGACGGGATGTCACCGCCTGTTTCCTTCCGATAGCGTTTGAGGACTGTCAGCTGTTGGTTTATGTCGTGTGTTGTTCCTCGCAATCCTGCCCCGAAATTGAAACCTATTTCGTCCAGCATGCCAATTCTGGCGACGCTCAGGGTGCCTGCGTTGTAGCTCAACCGCTGAGATTTCACCCAGCGGACCAATAGCTGGTCTTCGTAGTTAGCTGGGATGTCACAGTTCCCTAGCGTTTTTATAAGCTCTGCCAGTTGACCAACTTTAGCTGCATATTTAACGTTATCTTCGAGACGTGCCATTGCCTTACTTTCATTTCGTGGATATTGAAATCTCTTGCCTGTTTTCTATCGACAGTAGGTTTTCAGTTCAACTCAAGTTTGGGCCAATCCATCTCTGCAAAGCCAGTGGTTAAATTCGCTGAAATCGATGGCCATCCCGCTTTGTCATTGTTTTGCCCTCACGGTTGGTGATCAACGGAACCCTATGCAAAGCAATGGCGGACATGAAAAATGCCCGGTCACTCAAAGGCGAGTGAACTGGGCATTTTTGGACCTTCATACGCGCCTTGCACGGGAACTCAGTTCGGCGGCGCCTTCGGCCAATGGAAGGGTAGGGCAGGGCCACTGGACCCGAGTTCAGCAACCACAGATTTTGCCGCCCGGTCCAGGCGGGACTCAACCTCGATTGGATCGACCCCTTCGAGACATTCAGGGGGAATGCAACAAACTGAACAACCCATGTTTCGCAACGAGCTGACCAGCTGCGATATTTCGGACATCTCTCTTCTCCAGTAAGGCGAAATTGCCTACTGGCTAGTTTCCACACAAAGGCACCGGCTTCTAGTGGGCAACTTCGTGTGCGACCGGAGAAACCCAGGGCTGGCAACTAATCTCGGAGCCGATCCATCGCTCCTGGACAACCCCTGCTCGATGTTCAAGGACCAGTTGCCATAGCGCGGCAACTGGACTGCTATCTGGCATGCTGCTCAGGAAGTTGGCAGCTCCAGGATATTGCTGACCAAAGAGATCACGCCGTCCGGTGGCGGGTGACGCCAATTGCTCGGCGAGCACATGAGCAGAAGGTGCAATGACGCCGGCCAAATTGGCGAACGAACTGGCAATCAGGAGGCCGGCAGGATCGATATCAACAAAGGCCAGCACCGGCAACCCGGTCATCGTCAGAAAATCATCCACTACATCGGCGCGACTTTCCGACTGATCCCCCCTGTAAATCACCAATGGATTTCGGAAGACATCCGGCAGGTCCAACCTCACTTGATGTATTCGGTCGAAGGCTTCGTAGTTTTCCACCACCAGCGCGGACTGATGAAAGGTGCCGACAGCCATGCTCATGAGTTCGGCGTCGAGGTGACATCGTGGTGGCAGTACGATCCCTTGATCGCTCAGAAGAACAGGGAGTCCTTCGGCCGAGGCCTTGATGGAGATTCGCCCCCGTTTGACCGAACCACCTCCCGCTTTTTCGTTGGGCGTGCCGGCGGCCAACCGTTCGCTACGCGATAGATTCGTCAGATCAACGGGCTCCAGGGCGTAACCATTGGATGCCAATAAGGTTGCCATCTCGTTGAGTTCGCGTGGGTTGAAGTAGATTGTCCGGCCGCGCCGCGTGCCCAGAGCAAATTCGTCAATCAGCCTCTGACTTCCGAGGGTGAGTACAGTCCGGTCGTCTCCCTTACTCAGTATTCGCTGCATCAGGGTCGCAAGTTTTTGGTCGAGCATGGCGATTCAGGTATCTCTGCGAGCAAGTTCAAGATCGCGGATGAACAGGTTGCCATCGAAGCCTGGCACAGGTTCTGAAATTGTCGTTAAGCGCCACTGGCCACCCTTGCCGCGCCGCTCAAATTCGCCCATGACGCGCAGCAACCAGAGGTCTTCCCTGACGTCCGCCATAAGCGACGGATGACCTGACCACCACCGACGAGCCGAGAGGCCGTCCGCACTCACGCCGGCGTCGGCAAAATAGCCTTCGAGCGCCATCTTGATCAAGGGTTGGGCAATGAACACTTCCGGCGCAACGTCGTCATTGTCATCGGCAACACCGGGCGGCCGAGTGATCGCGCGCATTCCAGCGACGCGGGGAATGGCCAGAGCGATATCGCGCAGGCCGGGCTCCTGCTCTTCCATGGTGACATCGGGGTGCCCGGTGACGGAGAGCGGTTGGGCGTGAAGCACCCATTCAGGCGGCGAGGCGTGGTCATCCCAATCTGCGGGTTGCCAGTCTTGATGTCGGCTCAGATAGAGAGCAAAGGCACGGACCCGCTTTGCTCTGGCTTCGATCTTGCGGAACTCAAACATGTATTGATGCAGTTGCTTGAGGATCGCGATCAAGGCTTGCCGGAACGATGGAATCCGTTCTTCCAGCAGCGAGCGGAAAGCCAGCGCCAAATCGTCATTCCCGGCCAGTTGTTCGCCTAAGTCCGAGAAATGGAAACGTTCCAGCAACAGGACCAGTTTCTGAGTGCGATCCTGATAATGCGTGTTCTGGCGGCGCTTTTCGGCAATGGTGGTGACCGCCCCAAAGCGCGTTGCAATTTGCGCCTGCAGAACGGTGAGTTCATCATCGATGGCATCGGCGATGTCACTGATTGCCTCACGAATCTCCATCTCGTAGCGTTCGCAATCGCTGTCACGAGCCTCATGGAAAGCCTCGGCATAGCCATCGATCAGATCGCCCAGACGGCTGAAATACTCGCCAACGTTCGATCCTATGGCAAACAGTCGCTGTGTGTTCAGCGCCTTGTTCAGGAATTCGCGGAAGGAACCGCGTAGCTGGAAGGAATCCCTGATGCCGGGCGAGATCATCCGCAGTTGCCGAAGCAATTCGATGTCCCTGGTGTTCTCGTCGGTCCTGTGAAGCTGGCCGTTGATATACGCCTGGCTGACGGTCGACGCGCAGCGGCTCAACTTCATGAGCAGGGAGATTACGGCGGTCGGCTCGCTCATCAGAACTTCAACGCGCCTTGTTCGTCAGTCTCAGCAACTTCCGGCTCACTGATCCCTTCCTCGTTTTCTTCGAGGAATTCCAGTATCTGGAAAAAGTAATCAATCTTGCCGGTGAACCGAAAGGACTCTTGCTCCTTGTTGTAGACCGCGATGTAGCCGGTCTTCAGCATTTGATTGAAGACCTTCTCGAGCATGCCCTTGGATGACGAGTCGCCAGTCACGGCGAACTCCTTTCCCATGGTGGCAAACTCCCTCAGTTTCTCAAGGAGATTCGGACTCTCGGCCACGGTTTTGAGCAGGGCAGGGTAGTCGAGGCGGTCGCCGGCAGAAGGTGGCGTGTCTGAGCCTGCAGCGTCCATGCACAAGGTCATGAAGTTGATGAGCGGGCGAATGGTTTGCTTGATCGACACCATCACGCGCTTGGCCTCGGCGCGTTCATCGTTGCCCAGCTCCAACCAGGTCGCGTAATAAGCCTGTCCATTGGGCGTCGTCGTCAGTTTTCGCCCAATCTTTCGCAGATAGCTGTCGACCTCCAATTGGGCGCTTTCCTCTTGCAGATACCGAAATGCAGCCGGGGCGCTGGAATCGCAAACAAACTGGCCCTCTAGCAAGCGGGTGGCTACCTGTTTAAACATAGCTTGGCTCCTGCTCTCCCAGTCTGACGGTGGCCAACTTCTTTCCCTCGACGATTCGGTAGTTTTTGGCAAACATCGGCGCCAGATCGAGATCAACATCGGGGAAGGCCGATACCAGTGTGATGTCGTTCTCGGACAGCAAATTGATGAGGGCAGTCGCGTTCCGGTTCGATAGGTCCCTGAGCTCGTCGACCACGAAGGGCACAACCACTTTTTCCTTGCGACGAATCCGATTGATAAACCCGATCATGATGACGCAAAGAATCAAATAGCTCAGACCGTTCGAACTCATGCGCTTCAGGCCGGCCTCGTCCGAAGCGCCCTTTAGCCCGTCGCCATCAATGTTCGCAGTTATCTGCAGGTTGATGAGATCAACAGGGTCGGCGACCAATCCTTTGTCGTCGCTGAGGACAGTGGCCACTTCGAGCGCCGCTTCAACAAAACTGGCCGGGGGCAGGGTGTTCTCACCCATTGCGTGCCAACGGTCATATTCGAAGTGAAGTGCCTCTACTGACTGCCAGTAATTCTGCTTGTTCACATCCGAATTGATGTTGACCGAGACATCCGAAATATTGGCAAACAGTCTTCCCTTGATCAGGTGAGCCTTGAGGTCGGCGCCGAAGTTCCCCACCTCTTTCTGGAAATGCCCCAGTATTTTCCAGAAGTCGCTGATGTTTTGGGCCATAGTCTTGCCCAACTGAATCAGGTCGACCAGATTGTTGGTGTGTTCGTGGGCGAACCAGCCGCGCAAGCCCTCAATCCAAAGGAATTCCTTGCCAGACTGGGGAGGGCCGTAGCTCTGGATGATGGCGTTATGGCAGCGTTCAGGGCCAGTGCCCATACGCGCAATCATCTGGCGACGAATGTCATCGACCCCCTCCCGGATTCGCGCCTGGATTTCGGTATAGCTGCTCTGCAACTCCATTCGATGCCGGCTCAATACATCAATGGAAATGGCCTCGTCCAGTTCGGCACTCAGCGTTGCCGAATCCTTTGGCCAGATGGAGAGTTGGAACAACTGTCCCTTTGACTGGCGCTGCTTCAGGTCATCAGCTTCAATAGCGTCGCCGAGTGTTTTGGCGGTTCGATCATGAGCCTCCAGATCCGCATCCCGCTCCTTGATCTTGGCGCCCTGGCGGATTTCGTGGGATTTACTTTGAGCTACCGCCGCCTTGACATCACGATCATGCGCTTCCCGTGTGGGCCACACGTTGTCGAGCCAATTGCGATAGTCGGTGACATAGGTGCGAAGGCCTTCCGTTTCAAGAATATCAGCGTCGACGGTCCGCAAGTCGTTTCGAATAGGCGCGAGCTTGCTGGGGTCGATCCCCTTTTCTTGGAGCGCGGCATCACGACTCATCTCAATCCCCCTGATGCGTTCCGCGAGATTGTTTTTCTCCTGTTGGATCGTTTGAGCTATCCCGGCTAGGGTTTCATTGTGATCAGTGCGCAGCTTGCCCGCGGCAACGCCGTGACTGGATTCAAGCGTGGCGACTTCCTTCGACTGCTCCGTCTTCAATTTTTCGAAGGCCGTCTGTGCAGTCTTGAGCGCGGCCTGGCATTTCTGCAGGTCGTCAGCGATCTTCTGCCGAGCGCGGTCGATACTCTCTTTGACCCTGCTTTTTGCAGTCCTGGCGCGCAGATTGGCGGTTTGCTCGGCTGTCTTGGCCTGCTCAATGGCTACCGCATGCAGATCGAGCCGTTCCTTCGCTCGTTTGCGTTGTTCACCAGCTGTAGCAAGTTGTCTTTCATCGTCGACCAGTTCTGCTCGCCTTCTCACCAGCAAGGCCTCGATGCGGGTCAAGTCCTTCTGGATGGCCGCTTCGCTGGACAGTCGTCCTGACTCCAGTTTGTCGAGATTGATGCTGACCCCGTAAAAATCATCCCCCTCGGCCAGAATTGGTGCGAGATCCTTGCGAAGTAATGTTTCTTCCGAAACCAGACGACCGATATCGGATGCCCAATCCGGTTTATTGATCCGGAGAAAGCCAAGCAGGGTGTCATCGCCTGCTGCACCAGCCATTACCAACTTGTCCCGCTCCAACTCGAGACGTTCGATGGCGTCGAGTGTGCCGTTTCGGCTGTCCTCGCACTCTTTGAATTTGTCCCGACTCCGCGTGAGCGCCGTATCGAGATCGCGGGTGCCGCCGTGCAGGTTGGTGAGCGTATCGATCGCTTCCTTCAACCGACCTTCCTCTAATTCCTGTGCAGCCACCAGCATGGGGTCTGCCGGTGGATTGGATATCTCCGCTTTTAAGCGTGCTTCGTCCGTCTTGCAGGTAGCCAATTCCTCATTGTGCCGCTCCAGATCAGTTGCATGTCGCGCGCGTATGCCGCGAAGCTCGCCACTTTGGCTATCGAACATGACTTGTTGGCTATTGGCGAACGCCTCCAGCAGATTGCTTCGGTGGGCTTCCTGGCCACGGATTATGTCAGTTGCCGCGGACTGGGCATCGGCCACCATCCGGTTATAGACATCGGTTACCGAGCTTGCGGCCCCTTCCAATTGGCGCAGATTTTCTGCGATCCGCTCACGCAAATCTTTTCTGGCTTGAAGACCAGCGACCCGCTGCTCCTTTCCGTCGGCGCCTTCATTGGCAAAGCGCAATTTGCGTTGATCAAGCTGCTCGATAGCGAAGCTGCCGGCCGAGATGATCGCTCTCTGGCCAGCGATGGCATCGGCGATTTCCTGCAGGGCAGCGTTGTAGGCGGAAACCTTTGATTCACGCTCTTTGCGCAGTCCGCGTTCTTGTGCTTCGCCGTCGATTACCTTTTGCTGATAGTGCCCTTGTAGCAAGTGAAAGGTGGCATGCAGCCGGGCGAACTGTTCTTCTGCGGACCGGCGCCTTTGATCGAGGTCTTCAAGTTCCTCCATCACGGTCGATTTCGCCATCAAATCGTGGTGTGCTTCGTATTCGTTGATCCAGTGCAGCAGGTCGCGTTTGCTGGTCTGCATCGAGATCGTTTCCTTGGAGTCCAGGATCGACGACACAATCATTCGCTTGAGGTCGATGAATGACGTTGCGCGCTGGAGAATACTGGTGACCACGCGCTCGATGTGCTTCAGACGGGTACCACTACCAACAAAGGAAAACTGGCTGGCCAGCTCACGGTAGCCTTGTCTTGCATATTCACGGCCAACATCATTTTGGATGACCTGACGGTACATGGTCAAAGAAAGCGTCTTCGAGATGAAGACACCCATCTTGGTTAGGTGGCGCGTCAGATCGCCGCTTTGAACGCGGCCTTTTTCGTCTTTGAATAGCTCTGGGCGGAACGCACTTCCGATGAAACGGTAGGTTGCACCATCCCCCTGCCCATCAGGATGGATTACGGACAAGACCCGCGTGCCGCGCCGCTCATACTCAAATATCACGTAGGAGCCAGTTGAGTGGAAGTGATGCGTTGCGAACTTGTGATTGTTGCCATCCGTCTGGATGACCCGCGATGGACTTTCCCCAAAGAACAAAGGAATGAGGCGCAGCAGGGTTGTCTTTCCGCCGCCGTTCTCGCCAGTCAGAGCGGTATGCCCTTCAAGATTCAGTTCGACCGTTGCGTTTCTGGCGTAAGAGTCAATCAGAATGAGGCGTATGAGTCGAAAATGGGGACTATTTTCCACCGGGATCTTTCTTGGGATACGGAGCCAGGATTTTGCCCAACACCGTTCTTAAATCAGGGTCGCGCAGACCTTCTTCAATTGCGGTGACCATGCTTTCCTGCAGCGCGAGTGTTTCGAGAATCTTTAACTCGCTCGTTGCCCACCCCTTGAACTCTTCGACGGTGGCAATGAGTTGATCAAATTCCGCTTTGTCTTCTGGCAGAGGGGCCATATCCCTGAGCAGCATCATCCACGAAGTCGAGGTCCGCTCGAAATTTTGAAGGATGGCTCCCCGGTTCTTAATGAAGTGCAACTTGAATTCATCATGGACCGGGATTTGCATGTCGGTGGCCTTGCGCCAGAGGTCGATAGTCACCAGAATTGAACCAGGATTGAAGTCTATTTTCATAGCTTGCATTGTATGCAGGAGCCGCCAGTCAGACCACTAGCTGGCTGCATTCTGATGGTGCTCAAGTTCAATCCTGTTGGCTATTCGAAATTGTTAAGCATTTTTGCATCAAGCCGCCAGCGAGGGTGTATGGCGAAATTTTTCCTAATTGCACCTATTCAATGTTTGCATGGCAATAAGTACTGCTAACAGCACGATCGATATGGTGCCCATGGTGATAACCAGAAACAGTTGAAGTTTTTGCCATTTTGTAAGTTTGGATGTATTCATTGTTCACTCCGAATTGTTTGATTTTATCTATGCCCCATTTATCTCTGGATTAGGCACTGGATGCGTTGTTGGTATTGGTTGGCTCTTTGCTGTGGCGGGGTGGAACCCCGTGTTGCTCCATACAGGCCACGCCAACTGCGACAACCTTGCGCAGTTCATCCAGAGCGCCGATGTCGCCACGCTGGCTCATGTAGGCTTGTTCGGCGTCGTTTAGAAGCTGCCGCATGATGGTTAGCCAGGAACCGACTTCATGTGGATGTTCGGCAAGCGGTCCCCATTTTTTGTCTTGATGCTCGCGCTCTTCTTCGATTGCGAAAAACACATCTTTTCTGGTCAGCGTTGTCATATCAATATCCTTTTTGATTGCGGCAGCAAGAAAGTCTTGCCCCGCGAAAACCCGAATAGCCGATTTAATGACCGCCGTGCGTGCGCGACCGGACTTCACGAATCTGAAGCGCCTCGACGGAGTACATCGTAGTGGGGCTGACCAATAGGCGCGCGATACCGATTTCCTCGCCAGTGTCAGCGCAGTAGCCATATTCTTCGGCCTCAATTCGTTTCAGCGCCTGATCAATGTCGTTGACCTGTTTCAAGTTGCGCTCCATGCCCCGAGCCTCAGCAACCCTGTCTTGCTCTTGGGCGGAACGATCCAGCGGATCGGCCATATCCTCGCGCTCGGCGAGGTCCGTGTTGTGGATGATGCTGAGCGTCTCAGCCTTCATCCGCATGAGAAGGCCTTTGAAGTAAGCACGTTGATCGGCATTCATGTAAGCCGTCGCCTCGTCGGCGACGAGACTTGGTTTTTCGAGTAGCAAAAACATGTCTGGCCCTTCCCGATTTATTGGTTGGTTGATTTGGGTTCTTCAGTCACTTCGCCACCGAGCGCCGTTATCAGAGCGGGCAGGAAGCGCGCGAATTCGCCGGTCATGATGGCGAAGTCGGCATCAAATTGTTCGTCAGCGTGTTCGGCCGATTTCTCGGCCTCTTCCTTGAGCAGGTCGAGGAAGGCGAGGCGCTTGATTTCAAACTTTTCGCTGAGCACAAAAGAGATACGATCGTCCCAAGTCAGGGCCAGCTTGGTCGGCATCTTGCCGCTGGACAGATGGGCCTTGATCTCACCGCTGATCTCGTCGCCGTCGAGCGGATGACGAACATACCGAACCGCGGCCTTTTCTTCTCCGGCCGCCTTCAGTTCGCAATCGCGGTCGATGGTGAAGCCGGCCGGCGCGTCGCCGCCCGCCAGCCAGTCGGCCATTGCCGCTTGTGGCGAAACCTGAGTATGGAGCATGGTCAGCGGGAAGTCGTCGAGGCAATGACGCAGATGCTCGATGACCTCTTCGGCCTTGGCCGGGCTACTGGCGTCGACGCAGAACCAGCCATTTTGGGGATCAATCCAGGCAAAGGTCGTGCGGCGGCGGGTGAAGGCACGCGGCATGAGTTCTTCAGTGACACGTTCGCGCAATTCCTTGAGCTGCTTGCGACCCGGCACGTAGCCCTGTTGTGCCTCAAGTGCCTCAGCGCGTTCCTGGACTTCCTCATTGACAACCGACGAGGGCAGCAGGCGCTGCTCGACGGAGAGGGCGATCATCCATTGCCGGCCGAGTGAATAGACCAGCGCGCCATCGCGGCGTGGCGACACCCAGCCTCTGCTCATCGGCTGGTTGCTGGCGCATTTGACGAAAGGGCCGCGCGCCAACTGTTCATCGAACTTGGCAAGCTCGATATTCCACGGCGACGGTAAACGATAAATCTGCAGGTTCTTGAACATGGGCGTCCTTAGGTTGTGTATATGGATCAGGGGAGGGAATGCCGAGGCAACATGACGGCCGTGAGCCCTCATTGTCAGGCGGGTTGGGTCGCAGATTCCAATGGTTGAAATCGCGTTTTTGCGCAGTTATCCAGGGGTTTATTGGGCACTTGGATGATTTGGGGCCGGACTTGACCCCGCCCTGGTCCGCCGTGAGTAGTGAATCAGTTGTCATCCGGTGCGGGCTGGGGGGCTATTTTGTGGCTGTCTGGGGGGGCTACTTTGTGGCTTGAAATACGCCAATTTCAGGGGGCTTATTTGCGACACCCGCAACTCTTTCTGCCGCACCGCCGTCTTTGATCTGCGTTTCAGGAAAAGTGGGGCAATTGGCCGGCTTGATGCTGTCGACCCACTCCGGGGAGAGATTGCCGTCGCAGCCGCGCTTTTTTTCGATCACGGCTGGAATGTTTGCTGCAAAGTGAAGGCATCGACTGTGAGGCGTCCTAAACCTCCCCATGCCTAAAGGCAGGGGGTTCTAAGGGCGAATCCATCGGGGTCTCCTGGCTCTCGTCTTGCGACTACAGCATCCAGGCCATGACCGATGGCGAGCCCTCTATTGCAAACGACCCGCTCTGACGGTGCAAGCACCGTGATCTTGCCCGAAGGCTCAATCTTCGCAGGTTCGGAACGCAGCCACCCCGTTTGCAGCAGCACAGGTTTCTGAGCCGCCCACATCGTTTCGATATGGGATGGGTGGTGCTCATTGCTCATCACGCAGCGCGCAAGGAAAGCGGAATAAATATCCCGCTGAACCACGCCCGATCCATCACCTAGCACATGCCACCGCTGACTCAGCGGCTTCTTTGTGCAGACTTCAGTGATGTGATCGTACTGCGACATTTTCAGCGACCAGGTATGCAAATCAATCATCTTGCCGCCAGCGCTTTCAGCCTTGCGACGCAATTGTTCGACAAACATTCCGGGTGCTCTAACTTTCACGCTCTTTCCGTAGTTCTTCTGGAATGCGATGTAAGACAGGGTTTCGGACTGGATGACATTTCCCAGCCCGAGAATCTGATTCGCCAGTTCGCCATGAGCGCGTTTGCGCTCGGCGGCCAGCTTGCGTTCGACTTCCGCGTATTCGGTACGCAGCACCGCGTAACGTTTGGACGGCGTGAACAACTGGCCTTTTTTCCACGTCCCGTGCGGGTTAAAGCAATGGGGGTTCGTGGCGCGTTTAGAACGATCCATGGCACGCTGCAAGCGGCGGGTATCTTTCCATGGCTGAACAACGGATTCGCAGAATTTCACCAGTGAGGCGGCATGGTCGCCGACCACGGCGATGGTGCTCGGTCCAATGTCCAGGCCAACAATCTCACCGCTGGCTTGCGCGTGTTTTACCGGCGCAACGCCTTCCTGCATGAGTTGCACGAACCAGCGGCGTAAGCCGTTCACATTCCGCCATAGCACCCGGCAATACTTTGTTCTGCCAGTTAACGCTTGGTGCAGGTACGGGTCTTGCGCTTGTGATGGCAGCAAAGCGGGTAGCGTGATGTCACCAAACTCGACGCAGCCGGTTTCTAGCTTCCAAATGATGTTAGCGGCGTTGGTGGTGGCTTCCAGCGAATGCAGAGGGCGGTTCATGCCTTTAAACCGTGGACGACCGCGTTTGCCGAACGCGTATTGTTGCATGGCTGCGAAGACCTGTTCCGCGATGCGCTGGGTTACGTTGGAGCCGAGCCGGTCTTTCCAACCCGCTTCGTTCTTGCAGGTCCGGGCAAAGGTGATTATGGCCGCAGGCGTGAATCCGGCGTCTTTCGAGAGCCGCTTAAATTCTCTGCTGCGCAATTTCTTGTCAGTGATTGTTCGGGTGTTCTGCCAGGCTTTCGATTGCTTCAGGAGGCCGTGCCGACGCAATGCCTCATCCAACGTGGCGTTATACAACCGCCGACCCGCTTCCATGTGCCCGATCAATATCCGGTCTTCGCCCGGCTTTACAACCAAGGGAAGCGTTAGAACGAAAGTCGGGGTGCCGGCGCGTTTCATTCCGCAAGAATCCCAACGGTTTGCTGCATTAGAAATTTTGCGTTAGCGAAAGCTATCTGGCGCGTGCCAAACGCTACAGTGTCCAGCAGGCCGCTTTTTGCCTGGTCCATTCGTTCCAGTAATTTTCTGCCGACACGGGCGTCTGCTTCGGCAAACGCCTCATCGTCGCTTGCATCTTCTTTCAGCAAGCGGAATGCGATTTCCTGCCAAAGCAATTCTGTTTTCGCCTTAAATTCTGCAAAGCAATCCAGTTCATGCTCAGACCGATCGGCCAACTCACGAAAACTGTACTTACCTATAAGGGCGGAGTACCAGTTGTGCTTGCAGCCAGCACATGTCGTCATGCCGACCATCAGAAGATCTCCGACTCCAGTAGTACGTCGTCGCCGGTGATTTCGCTGTCCGCGATGACCTGGCCGTTCTCCAACAGATAGCCGTCGTCGCCTTCAATTGCGATGACGCGCTGGGGGTTGTAGATGCTTCGACCAGACTCATCATGGTCCGGTGGATTGATGAAGTCGCCAACATTTGCTTTCATGGCTTTTTTCTCCTATAACGCAATTAAGAAACGCTCGGACTTGGTTAATCCAAGTCTTGGTGACATTGCTCACTCAAACTCTCAAATTGAGTGATCAACGGCTGGTTGGGCTCTTGCGACACCCTGATCTTCTTGCCATGTGATCCAAGCATCACGGCAACGGTGTCTAAGTGACTCAATCCTAAACATTGTCTGCCGCGTTTCAACCCCCCAAATAAAGTGTGATTTTCATCTGATGGCGATTTTCGTCCACTTAATTCGTGATTATTACAGTAATCACGAATACGAGGCGTCAATGATGCATATTGTTATTCATTACATGTGTGCATATAATAATGATTAGAACTTGACGAAATGTTGAATTGCTTATAAATCAATATGTTGAGCAATAATTCACCTTGCTGGTCAGCCCACTTTTCGGCCAGCATCTGCTTACTTTCTGAATTGGAGTATCTGGTTGATGAATGACGACAAACCTACGGTTAGAGGGTCGGCCGGGAATCATGAAAAATTCCCCGTTTCCGCATTAAGCCTCTGATTCAACATCGAGAATCCGAAAACCATCCGCCAACACCTCGACCTTTCGCCGGAAATCCAGAACATAGTCACCGAAGCGATTGATGTGTTCCAAGCGGTATGGCGCCAACCCAGCCAGTATTTCCTGATTGATGAGTACGCCCTCGGCCTGTAGCTGCTTCAACACCCGGCTCATTCCCACCACATTGTGAAGGATGACCATGTTGGCAACGAGATGGTTGTACTTGATCACCTTGCGTTGTTCATGGCGCAGGTTCTCGGCGATCTCACCTTCTCCCCCGAAGAATATTTTCTTGGCGAAGCCATTGAACTGCTCAGACTTGTTGGTTTCAGCGTTGATGAGCCGGCGTAATTCGACGTCGCCGACGTATTTCAGCAAGAACATGGTTCGGACGACCTTGCCCAATTCCTTGAAGGCGAAATACAGTTTGTTCTTGCGGCTATAGGTACCCAGACGGCGCAGGATGGCCGAAGCTGATATTTTCCCGAGCTTGATGGAAATGGCCACGCGCAACATGTCCGGCAAATGGGTTTCGATCAATTGCCAGTTGATGTCGTCCGTGAATAGGCCGTCGATGTGCGCAAATTTCTTGTCGCTATCCGGACGATGGAACACCAGATCCTTGATGCCCCGGATACGGGGCATCAGCTTGATTCCAAGCAGATGCGACAAAGCGAAGACCGTGTAGCTCTGTGCCTGCGTATCGCCATGAATGGTATCCGGCCGAATATCCGAGGTGTTGGTCATCAGCCCGTCGAGGATATGCGTTCCCTCGTAGGTGCCGCAGGAAATGAAGTGACTGAACAAGGCGATAAACTTGTCCGAGACGTGGTAATAGCCGATGCCACCATAGCCACCATAGCGAATGTGGTGCTCGGAAATCAGGTTCTGTTCGTAGAGATTCCATTTTGTGCCATCGGCTGAGGCATGTTTTCCCGAACCCCAGTAGCCGGGCAATTCGAACTTGTTGTAGGCATTGATCACCTTGACGATGGCCTGTTCCAGCGCCTCTTCGGTCATATATTTGATGTTTAGCCAGGCAACTTGTTTGCGGCTCATTCCGCGAATCGAGCGTGCCGTCTGGGTGGGGCCCAGATTGCAGCCGTAACAAAACAAGGTGCTGATCACCCGTGGGCGCAAATCCTCGATCCGGCTTTCGGTCCCCATCATGGGCCGGAACAGCTTATGCATTTGCAGCCAGCGCTCGGTATCGATCAGCACGTCGACAATGCTGACGTTCTCCATGCGCTCGGTAATCAGATGGTCAATTTGGCGGATACCGGGCGGCAATTCGCTCGCCGGTGGCTTTTTCAGGATCAATCGGCCGTCGACGATCTCGGCATAGGCATTTTCCGGGAACTCGGCATCGACGGCTTCGGCTGTTTCCAGCAAGGCGGACTTCAATGCCTGGGTAAAGGCCTTGGGATCGGTTTCAACGCCCGTTACCTGACCATATTCAGTCAGTTCACGATTCAGGGTTTCATCGTCAACCAACTGTTCGCGATAATCGTCATAGCGTTCGCCATGCTGAATGAAGAGGTCGCCTGACTTTAGCTCATCGCGAATGGCATACAAGACTGCCAGTTCAAAATAGCGGCGATTGATGGTGGCGATCCGTCCGTCGGCACGTTCGGTAACGACCAGTTTTCGCCAGGCAGCAGGCAACCACTGGAGATCGCGTTCTGCATCCAGGTCAATCAGCGAAATCGGCACGATCTCGTGACGCGAGCTGCGCAGTCCCTGCAACGCCTTCATCATCCGGATCAAGGTATCGTCCTCGCTGCTGCTCTGTGGATTGATGATTTCGATGCAGTTGAGTAATTGGGCGCGCACCGCCTTGTAGGGTTGGATGAGGAACGGCAGATAATTGCGACCGGCATAGGCCATGTGTTCGTCGCAGATGGCCACCAAGTCGTCGACGTCGGCAATCAGACTGGAACCAATGGCTTCCACGCGTTGATGGTCGGTGCCATTGATCTGGTAGGCCAGTAACACCTCCTTTAACTGCCCGATCAGGCGATCTGTTCGTTGCAAGTGTTCTTGCTGGTACTCACCCAACTTGGTGCGGGCCTGATTGTCCAGGTTCTGGAGCATGCGGACGAACAGATCGGTCGCATCGTCGAGGGTCTGCGCAAACTGCGCGCGGATATAAATGACCGCCAGCGCATAACGCTTCTGCGGTTTCAGTTCCGCCATCTCACTGGCATTCAGGGAGCGAGCGATATAGCGATACTGCTTGAGTTTGGGGACGGGAATATCCGGTTGGGGCAGTTGCTCAACGAGCAACTGCAAGCGCCTGATGTGTTGGAGGTAGGAGCGGGTTTCCTTGTTGGTTGGTTTCTTCGGTTCCCGCTTGAGCATGTTCCAGGTCGTGCTGGATTCATCCTTGCTGACCTTGAACAGGCTGTCGATCCGTTCCTTGACCTTGGTATCGAGTTGATTTGCGATACCCGCGAAATGCACCTCGTGAATCTTTTCCCGGGCCTGAATGGCCAATCGATCCAAACCCGTGAAGCCGGGCAACTCATAGCGGTGATGGACCAGTTCCTCCAGCATCACGTTGATGATGTCGGCCACGACATGGCGATTGTCGGCAGCCGTCTCGGCAATGTGCTGGAGCCAGGCCCGACCCTCCTGATTGAGTGGACGGACATCCAGGAAGCGGCGCAGCGATTCGATCATCCGTTCTCGGCCGGTTGAGCGGTCAAACTGCAACAACTCCTCCAGCCTTGGGGGACGGGCGAATCCCGTTTGCGCCACAATGTGCTGCCGGATGACGGTTGGTACATCCTTGATACGGATGAAATAGCCCAGTCGCTGAAAAAGCTTCAGATAGAGAAAGGCCACCGTGCGAGCGGGCGGTCGTTTGAAGGTCCGGTCAATGAAGGCAATTTCATCCCGCGTCAGGGTGTAGACCTCTTCAAGATCCTGCGCGGAAGGGTCCGCATTCAAGCGGGGATACGCGGTCTCGTACAGTTGGGTCATGCTGGATCAATCCCAATGCTTGCCGCTTGATGGATCGCGGCAAACTGCCTCCAGAAAGCATTCCTTGGCATCGGCAATGCGGTGGAGTTCATCCAGCAAAGCGTAGAGATGATCATCCAGAATATCGGCCGAGGTGGTCGGGACGGATAGCTGATATAGGCCGCGATCACTGTCGACCTGCTGCGCCTGAAAACGGGCGAGACCGGTATCCAGCATGTCGCGTAACGCACTGGCTTCTTTCCGGCGGCTGCCGCTAAATGAAGATAGCTGGATCGATACCTCGATGATCGTCTGTGCCACTTCCGGAACGGCCGGCAGTTGCGGCATCGGCTTCGCCAGCTCTGGCAAAGTACGATCCAAGCCCTGCTCGAAGCGCGCCTTGAGACCAACATCAATCCCGTCCAGATAGCGCATGGCGGCCTTCACGTCGCGCCAGCCGACGTAGGTCATCAACTCCCGGATATCCCACCCGCTCGAACCTGCCCACTGGGCAAATCCCCGGCGTAGAGAGTGGCTGCTGAACGCTTCGGCATCGGCGATCCCCGCTTGCGCAAGGAACTGGCGAAGCATGGGAATGATGCTTCCAGGGAGAAGCCCAGTCTCTGAGAGATGACCCCAGCGGTTAATTTTACGAAAAAGTGGACCTTCCTTGAGTTCGGACAAGGCCAGCCAATCCTCGACCGCCTCCACCGGGCACAGGCGAGACAATGCCGGGCAGGAAAATTTTCGCCCTTCCAGTTGGCGATCCCCTTTGCTCCGCGGGAGATAACAGGTCATCCCCTCGCCAGGCTTGATCTCGATAAACTCGATGCACAGACTGGCCAATTCATCGGAGCGGAATCCCCGCCAGAACCCCAGCAGCACCAGAGCACGGTCACGGGTATGTCGCAACGCACTGCTTGCATCGCCCCGGACAATGGCGGCGGCCGTCGCCTGCACCAACCAGTTGCTGGTCTGCTGCAGGATTTCCAGTTCCAACGGCTTGGCGCGCTTCTCCTGGGCTGGATGCAGCGCTCGGATGCCTTTGAGAACCTGGCTAATTTTGGGAGCCTTGGTCGGGTCAGGAAAGCCATGTTCCTGATGCCAGCGCGACAAGGCGGCCAAGCGATGCTTGAGGGTATTCAGAGATAAGGATTCGGCGTGCTCAGCCAAGTACCGGGCAACCGAGTCGATTGTCGCTGGCAGGAGGCCGCGCCACTCGACCTCGAAATGGCGGATGGCCGAGGCATAGCTGCGTCGGGTATTGACTCGCTCTGCGGCATCGATGTAGCGGTCGACCCGGTTCATCGCTGATTTTCTATGGCTGCCTACCAACTGGCAATGACAGCGTGAAATGTGTGATGCCTTCCGCCGACCTTGCGCTGACGTCTCCACCATGAGCGATCAAG